>Ga0065711_1033549_pt1 | contig 25307 bp, 14 predicted proteins | sample Hoacrofraction12_FD_59098 | JGI IMG/M metagenome (GOLD analysis project Ga0065711, IMG submission 59098) | Hoatzin crop microbial communities from Cojedes, Venezuela - Epithelial fraction 12 v2 (version 2) | ecosystem: Host-associated > Birds > Digestive system > Esophagus > Crop | place...
ATATCTCCAGAGAAGGAGACTCCACAACCTCCCTGGGCAGCCTGTTCCAGGGCTCCGTCACTCTCAGAGGGAAGAAGTTCTTCCTCATGTTCAGACGGAACTTCCTGTGCTTCAGTTTGTGCCCATTGCCCCTTGTCCTGTCGCTGGGCACCACTGGAAAGAGCTTGGCCCCATCCTCCTGGCACCCACCCTGCAGATATTTGTAGGCATTTATAAGGTCTCCTCGCAGCCTTCTCTTCTTCAGGCTGAATAAGCCCAGTTCCCTCAACCTCTCCTCGTAGGGGAGATGCTCCAGTCCCCTCACCATCCTCGTAGCCCTCCGCTGGACTCTCTCCAGTAGCTTTCCCTGGCAGATGTTTCTAGGTACAAGAAGATAATTTGTGGAAGGGACCTTCTCGCCTGCTCTGTCCCCATTCCCGTCAGTCGGACAGGGCAGGGTCCGGCAAACACCACACCGTTTGGCACGGGAGGGGCAGGATTTGGGTCCCGGGGGTACTTCTTGGGGTGGTGGTTATTGCCCTGGCGTGGTGGTGATGGCCCATGGAGAAGTGTCCTGGACGTGACAGGTCCCTGGGAGCCAGCTCTGGCTGTGGGTGGGAAGTCGGATGGGATGACCTGCAGAATCCCTGCCAGCCTCAGTTGTCCTACAGATCCAGCAGCCCACCTCGCCTTTGATCTCTTGGATTGCCCCTGCAATAAAAGATTTCCCCTGCTAACACCCAGTGAAAGCTATATTTCCTGGGAATTTGGAAATGGGAGGCTGGATCTGGCTCTCGTGTGGAAGGGGGATAGCCAAGTGGGGCTGAAACAGCCATTTCGTCTGGGTTTCCCTCCTTCCTTTCCAGTTCTTTTGCAGAGTTTAAATTTGAGGAATGTGCAGTAGAAGCAGCCCTTTCTTGAGCAGCCGTTGGTTCCCCAGCTCTGTGTTGGGTGTCGGAGGACAGAAGGGGCTTTGACGCAGGACCCTTCTCCTCGTGGCTTGTTAGTGTGACGCCGGCGGTGACAAGGACCTGTACGTTCAGAAATAAACACGGTCCTTGGAGAGGGGCAGAGGGCGGGGGGCTGTCGGGGTCCGGGCTGCCGGCAGTGGGTCCCTGCCCTCCCCACCTGGCACTGGCCAGCCCAGGTCCCGCAAACCCCCCCGACCGGGTGCTGCTGGGATGCTGGGCTTGAGCTGTTTGCCTTTTCCTGCAGAGTTTGCCTTGTCTGAAGGGACGAGGACTTAAAACTTCTTCCCTCAGTGCTAACATTCCAGGCTGGATGATAGGTGCTTTGAAACCTGAGGGATGAGCGAACAAGAAGAGAAATAAAGACAAGTGATGACTTTATTCTCAGCCTGGGGAGTCCTGTGTGGGGAAGGGTAGCATCTCCCCGCTATGGCACTGCAGCAAATTTCGGGAGGAAAATGGTGATTTCTTCTCTCAGGCCCAGCCATCAGTCACAGTTATTGAGACACTCCTGCTCCACTGACTCTTGCAGAACTCTCACTGAAGTTCGGAGAGCAGAGGTGTCTTCATGCTAAACCTCCTTGCCTTGCGCTTGCGGAAAGCGGAAGGGGAGACGTGAAAACTGAAGCTTTAGAAATTAAAATACAGGTTTTCCATTTTTTTGCAATTCAGTCAGGACGCACAAAGATGGAATGTCACTTCAGCAAAAGAGAGCGAAAATAAGAAGTGGAGGACTGTAGACCATGACATGGTCCAGCTTCTCCGGGGAGGGGACCCTGCTCCAGTGGGTGAAGTGGAGGTTGGTGAGAGTTGGGTGTACCCCCCTCCATGTCACAGATGTGAACTGAGAAGTGACTGGCATTTTATGATATGGAAAACTGGTTATCACTAAAAGGCAGATTAGACTTTCATGTGGCTTTTGTTATTTATGAGTGAGCGTGTCATGCGTTAGTGTGTTAGTGCAAAGCCGACTCTAAGCGGCACGGCTCTGTTCGGGCGTCAACCCCGAAATTAATTGGCTTCTCTGGATGCAAAACCTACCTTGTCTGGTCTCACATGTTTTATTTACTGCTCCGTCTTTTTGGAGCTCTTTGTCAATAAATTTACAAATACTGTCCGTTAGTGAGGAATTCTTGGGAAGAATTTTTTATACGGGATGTTTTCAGTTATCCTTCTACCTACTGCCTAATGTGCAATGTTTATTTATTGTTGTGTTGTGTGATTGCAATAAACAATTGTAGCTGTCAGTGTCTTCTGATTAAATACCGTATTTGTTAAATAAATAAAACGATAGTAATGAACTGGGCCATTCTTTGCGTGTAATGTATGACTTTCATATTTCTGACACTTTGGAAGATATATGAAATGCTGATGTGCAAGAGAAGGCCTGTAAATCACAGGGAGCCGGAAAAGATTCGGATCTGCTTTCTAGCAGAGGGTCATCTTTGCCATTATAAACTCTGAAGGTACTTTTGACTTCTGACTGGGCCGAGGCGTACTGGTTTGAATAGGAAGCCGGACCCAGAGGACATTCATTAACAGCTCGTGAAGGAAGGATTTTTGAGACACATGAGCTCTCTCAGGACGTGCAGAAAGATTTGTGCGCACAATTAATGGGTCAAGGTGCTGGGTCAGGATTACAGGTGGTGTCTCCATCCATGTTTCTGACGATCAGCACCCCCGGGTTGGCTTTGCTGTAACGGTTAGTTATTGGTCCCAGCAGAGCCACAACTGAGGTGCAGTGATTTTTTCCCCCTCAGATCTGACGATAGATAACGCTGAGGCACACCAGCAGATGCCATCACGCGTGCTTCTTAATTAAGCAATCGATTTTGTTTTCGTGCAAATTGAGCTGTGTTCTTTGGGCTCTTACATTGCGTGGTTGGCGCTGCAGATTTCTCTGCTGGTGGAAGGAAGGTGTTAAGCTTGGTGGCTGGAGGTGTTACGGCAGCGAGGCATTTCCAAGCGCCTCCTCGCAGCAGAGCTCAGCAATTCCCACCGATTCCGTAATTCATGTGCGAGGTGCTCTCACACCTCCTCTGCATTTCACTCTCGGTATTCCGCAGAGCAACCTTATCTCCACCTATCAATTATTGCGGTATTAATTTATATCGCTCTGTATATCTCTCTTACTTTGCTGTTTGTCGCATGCTTACTTCAAATCTGTCAACGTCCCTGAGTCGGTTCCTGTAAAATGAGGCCGGGACTGAACGCTGCAGGTTTATTTATGTGCTAACGCCACAGCAGAGGGGTTTTTTTTTGAGAGTGCTTAAATAATGAACAAAAATAAGATTTAAAAAAGTTGTCAGAAGAGTACCCAGAGATACGGTGCAAACAGGAAGCGTTTTGATTATGTTCGCTGGTGCAAAATTAGTAAAGAGTTTGAAATCGTCTTGTGCTTACAGATTCCATTGTTTTCAAAGAATAATTCCATCTATTTTAACATTTTCAAGTATAATTCCATTGGTAATAGCTCTTCCTTTGATTGTGCGCTACACTAATTGAAAGGTGTGGTGCAGTGTCTGTTTTGGCAGTTAGGCTTCTATCTTTTGTTTAAAAACTCAAAGTGTTGGCTTTCCTGTCCAGCCTTCCTTAGCATTTTCTGTTTTGGTGATGTGATGACAGACTTACAGTGTGTTTCCTTGTGTGTATGGTAACAGATGTTTATGTGAATAACAGACTTTTTTATGAAGGCACACATTTTATAGCCAAATACTAATTAAAAATAATTGCATGTAAGCATTTTTGTTTATTCCCTGTTGTGCATCTTTAATCATTTGAAATCACCTGCAGTTGAAAACTGAGGCAAAGATTTGATACTGCAATTATAAGAGGCCATCTGACTCTGTATGAGAAAGGAGCAGAAACATATTTGAAGAGGAAATTATTACAAAAAGTATGCGAATGCCTGCCCTCTCTGAATCTGCTCTTATACAGGAAGAAAATACCAATGCCTTATTTTGTTAAACTAATAGGAGTTTAAGGTATCTTATCTACCAAAACAGTCGGTTCTTGACTGACATCCTGTTCAGGACATGTTGGGTGCACTAATAAGCTCGTTACAATATATTTTAATTAGACGTGTAACAGATGGTTCAGAGTAAATACGGGCAGTAGTACTTTTGAAAGAACAGAAGAAACACAGGTTCTTTTTAAGGACTCAGCAGATCAGTTTGGATTTTATCAATAGCTGATTGAGTTAAGCAAAGTGGAAATTATCGTCAAAGGCACTTGAAATCATGAAAGAAGTAAGAACTAAACAAAACAAAAAGCGTCCAGCAAAGCCAGAGTTAGCAGAACTGTATATGTGCAGTAAAGACTGATCAATACTGGAATGGAAGGGACATTTTCTCGTGGTTCCACCACACTTTAATCTTTACGCGTGAGGAAGGTCGGGTTTTATTTTAGAGCCTGCCTGTCACTGACGCGCAGGACCTGGGTGGAAGGCCACAAGAATTCAGTATGCTTCCTGTAGGTTTCGGTAGGTTTGGATAAGATCCATAAAATAAATTATAAAAAATAAAAGGGACTTGCTCAATTTTCTTTGCAAAGCACCGCACTTGGGAGGACAACGAAGGATCCCTCTTCCCGTGGACAGCCTGAAGCGGCTGCGGTCACTGGCAGCTCTGTCCACGGTTGCGTTTCGAGATGCGTTCTCCTGGCTGAGATGGAGAAAGGAGTTGCTGCCCAACCTGCTGCAAGCCTTAGCTTTCCTACAAGTGAGATATGACGTTCACAAATAATCCAGCAGGTCCTGTTAAAATTAATAACATATAAATCCATACATGGCGTCAAGGTGCATCGTCAGGACATTTAGGTGGTGGTTCTAGTTCAGCATGTTTTATTTTTTGTTCTCACAGAGGAGTGAATGGAAACGGTTGACCAAGCCCATCGTGTGAAGGTTCCCAGGGAACGGAATTACTCTGCGCCTCTGTTCTCACAGGGAGACTGGGTTGGTGAGAGCGGGAAAATGGGTTCTTTTAGGTAAGGTTCATATCATCCCTTCTTGACTTTGTCTTTTACTTGGAGAAGACCTCCACGAAACAGGTTTTGGTGTGGGTTTTTTTTTGACCAGGATACAAACTGAAGTATTATGCAGCCCAGTGTGTTAGTTTTCACTACTGAGTTAAAGACGAGAATCAGAGTGGCATTTCTCACACATGTTTTCCTCCTCTGGTACTCCAGTGCCGAGCCTCTGCTTGGAAAGGCAGATCCCAGACCGAAATGATGGCAAGGCTCAGGGCTGCAGAGACACAATGGTCAGAAAGGAAGAGGTGAGAAAGATGGACAGTGACAATATCCCACCCTTGGGGCTAGATCTGCTGGGAAGTAGCTCTCCTAGATATGTACGCTATAACAGAGGCAAAGGATTTTTGTGTCCATCACATACAAACGTCTGGGTTTAACCCGCTCTTAGTAAGGCCACATGCCAGGCAGAGCAGCCGTACCTCTGAATGGACACGAAGCTCCCTGGAACAGCAGCAGTACGAGCAAGGAGGCTGACTTTGGTGGGAAGGTGGACACTTGGGCTCCAGTGGTGCTGTCCTTGGAGGCAGATGGGCTGGCCTGGCCGCCTCGGCCACGGTACGGGGACAGCACCCCAGTGCCTCGTCCCACCGGTGCCACCTCCGACGGCAGCAGTGGCACCAGCTCAGCGGGCGCGTGCCTGGCATTGAATCAACCCCAGCACGGTGGACAATCAGATGCTGTTGTTCCTTTTACCTTCTGGAACCTAATATCTTAGGGTAAACAGAGCTCAAAGGAGGATCCAGCAGAAAAATTGTATTATTTTTGACCTTTTTGTAACATAACACTTGTGGAAATTTTGTCACATGTGAGATTTCATGAGATTTCGCCAAAGCTGGGCCCTTGAGAACATTATATCGAAGCCGGTCTGGGAAGCAAAGGGAAGGTGCGGCCGCCATCCCGGTGTCGGGTGCTGGCTGTGGGCAGGCGTCTCCCGCGTGGAGGATGCTGCACCGGCTTGGGTGCCCGAGTCCATCCCACCTCCGTTGGCTCCCGGCGCTGGGATGGAGCAGTCCCTGTGTCTGGGGTCACCAAAGGCTCAGTGGAGGCCGGAGGTGGCTTCTGGCAGCGGGCGGACACGGGGCAAAGAGGGGGAACCTGACAAAGTTTCAGGTACAAAAGATAAGTGGGAATAATAGGGAGGCTGCTGGTGCAGAAGTACCTTTACTGGTATTTGGGAGTTAAATGGAAGTTTTGGTGTATTTGGTGAATTTTGTTATTAGCAGGAGCTGAAGAGTGTAACTCTTAGCAAAACCCAGGACAGCTGGAATGCTTAATAAAAGAAGATTTGACTTTACAGTAATTAAAATCCTGCGGACTTCACAGCATCCCTGTAAGGATTAATTGCAAGCAAAGTCTATGTTTTTAACAGTTGTGATTTCCGACTTCTTACTTTTGGAAAACCAGCAAGTGCTTTCCCCAGCCGGGCCAGGGCTTGCAGCTTCTCCACGCCGTGAACACGATTCGGCCGCCCTTCCGGGACTGCGAGGATTTTAGGTGTGTAGCTGAAACGGGAAAAAGGATACACACAGGCTCTGGGAGCTGACTCGGCGTTTACTCCGTGCTTTCAACACCATCCTGTTACCTTTGATGCTGCATACTGGTGCATTAGTAAAGCAGATACCTGCCTCCTTCCCCTCCGAGTGACAGATGCACACGAACAGATCCTGGAGAAACTTCAAGCGTATTTTTTTCCCCTGTTTGTCACAGTTTCAGAAAGAACAGAATACTCTGAAATTAAAAGATGACCTCAGAAGGGAGCAAAATTAGAATAATAAGTGCCAGGAATGTGCCTTCGGTCCTGTGAAAGAATGCTGTGTCGTAATTATTTCACATCTGTTTTATATTCCATTTGAAAACACAGGTGCTCAACCCCGGTGAAAATTATAAATAAAAATTCAGTATTAAATTTGAAAGAAGATAGGATACACGGGGGAGAAGAAAAGTAATCAGAGCCCGGGGAGGGACTATGCTCAAGGAGGGATTGGGAGGCACTGAGCCTTTTGCACAGGCAGTGCTGGCTGCTGGGGAGGGAAGCAGGGGGGACCGTCCTGCACCACGCTGGACACAAGCTGGAGGTGATGTCGGTGCACGAACGCACCCAGAAATGTCTTCCAAGAGCTCTCCATTCAAGGCTAGGTTGTAACATCATTCGCTATCTAGCACAGAGTACGAAGTGCAGGTGAGGGGTGTGACAGAAATTATTATTATTTGAAGTTACAGCACGTTACTCAAATTTTGCCTGCATTTCAGTGGTAAAGGACATGAAGGTACAGTCTGAAGGAAGAAGTACTTCGTTGCACTGGCATCTCTCAGGAAGATGGTATTGACAACATTTCCAAAGATCTTTGGGAAAAAAAATTTGAAACTGTGTGGTCTAACATCTGTTTCTTGCCTCGATCACATTTTATGAATTCTGCACCTTTCTCGTTACATCACGTACTACATTATTTATTCTGCAATGCAGCAAATATGGTCGTAGATAAATGCTTGAAAAATTACTTTTTGCGAGTATCCCCAGAAAATAGAGACCATTATTTAAGTGCTTCGGGAGTAATGTAATGAAAATATCTGATATAGAAATATTCAAAAGATTTTCTGATTTATTTAACTGTGTTTGAACAGGCCTGTGAACTTTCTAACCATCCAGAACATGTTTTTCTGCTTTATTTTTGTGTCTTGAGGGAATAAATGCCCTTTGAAAGAAAGCTGAACTCTTCTCTGGTTAAGCACTTGGATTGGTTGCGAAAAAGTTCCCTTCATATAATATTTTAAGTGAAGCAATTGTGACACCAGAAATACAGGAGGGGCACCAGGTATTGTGAACTCATTTCTATAGCAAGAATTGCCAATGACTTTTTTATCTTAGGAAGAAAAACATTACAATGATGTAAACCATTGGACAAATGAGAAAGGAATATTTTTTATCCCAATTTTGGCTTCTCTTTCCGCACTGAAATTTGTGAAACCCTCCAGATTGCATTATAGCTTAGATGTATTTCGTTTGTAAATTGTGGAGATGTGTTTTCTGCTGGATTTTGAATGAGACTGCTGCCTTTGTCTTTTGCTCATTTTTATTTGACACATTAGTTATTTTCAGAACCTAATAAAATCTGGTTTAAGTGTGAATTGTTTCTTGCAATACTAAGATGACTTTTTTTTTTTTTACAAAGCAGAATTTCATAAATTTCATGCATATTTAAATTTTCCGTCTTTCAGAGCAGGTTTGTTTTATGTACCATGTGGCTCTCAGCTGATGATCCCTGTTTCAGGTTCATTCCCATTTTTGCATGTGGTTACGTAGCTCTTCCAGCTGTGCGGGGCATCGCACGCTCCTTTTATTTTTTTGCATCATCTGCTTCAGACCAGGTTTGATGCAATCACCGTCATTTAATGTCGTTTGATCTTCATCGTGCATCTGACGCTACCAAAGCGAGCGCTCGCGGTGCGATCGCCGCAGGAACTACAGCGTGGAGCAGCCCTGCAAGGCCCTGGTCATCCCACCGCTCCCCCGCTGGCCCCGTCCCCTCGGCGGTGTTCGAAGATAATTTGCTGCTCTCTGTGCCGAGTGGCATTTCTTTTTACATCAACTTTGAACTCAAGTGCCAAAATTTATTGAAGGGTTTCTGATTTCCAAGAAATCTGTGGAGAAATGTGGTGCTGTAGAACATGCTTTTATTCTAATAGAAATAAAATTTTAAATAGAATTACATTTCTAGTGAATAAATGTTGGATGCAAGATTGATGATTAAATCATTTGCTTTTACTGTTGTGCATTAAAAAGTACTAGAAACAAATTTAGTTGTTTTTACAGCAAACGTTTAATCTTTGTTTGTGAAGTAATTATTTATATTTGACGGGTGAACAGTAGTGCTCCAAAGCACGGCATGTGGATCTGTTTGGCAGTCATGGAAGGACCAGACCTTTCTCATCATCCATCCCGTCCCATAGCTCTGCTGGGCTGGCTGGAGGGACGCTTCCACGCTTTCCACTGGGAGGCTGATGCTCAGCACTACGTTTTACATCTACTTTATTTTTTTGCCATTATAATTTCATCAAACTGATGTCAGGAAATAGCTGCAGCTTTAATTATTCACTTCTTTTGATCAACTATCGTAAAATATACATTACGCTACTCTTTCCATTCCTTCCCTTTTTTTCACGACTTATCCATCTTGCGCTGTTCATTAATCTTGGGGTTTTTCCATGACACCCTCATGGCTCCCGCTGCCCAGCAATTGTTATCTCAGTGCAACTTGTCACTGGCTTTTCTATCCATCAGCCCCACTCATCTGTCCGGGCTGTGGGTCCACGATGGCACCATCAGGGCAGCACCTGCCCCTGGCCAACTGCGGTAAAAATCCCCCAGACCCTCAATTTCTCATCCTTGGGTGCTAACCTGGTGTTTGTTCTCCTCTTCCCGTAAATTGTCACCTCCCACTCTGCTGCAGGACACCGACAGAAGGGAGCATGCCAGATTCGTACAGTTAAGGTTTGAGAGGACATTAAATGTAGATTACAGCCCTACGGGGCAGGTGACGAGCAGGTCCTGGGCCATCTTTGCTGGTGTTTCACTTCTGCCCGCTGCTCTGGGTAAGACTTGCTAGGTTTTGCTGTAACCTTACAGTTCCTGCGCACCTCAGATGATACTCAAAAAAATGGAAAGCTGGGCACTGAATTCTGTGAGCCCAGCATAAAAGTATGCTAATATATATAAACAGTGATTTTCTCCTGATTCCTTCAGACACCACCAGCTCACGTTTCCAAAATGGTCTCCTAGCCCATGAAGGCTAGAGCCCTTTTCCTAAAGTGAACGCTGAAACCCTGAATTAACTCCATTCCCAAAAACTCCAGACACCAAAATAAAAAAATGAAATATTGTGAGGCTGGTTACAAGCCCACGAGCAGCCCCGGGAGGTAGGATGAGGTTGTGCTTGAGTTTGCAAGATCTCCTCGTGCGACCCTTGCCTTCTGCCCTCTCCAGAGCCAGCGAGATGCAAGATGCCAGTGTTTATTCTGCCTGTAGCCCTCACTACAATTTATTCAGGATATCTCACAGCTTTATTTACAGACAACAAAGAAACCTCGTTGCCTTGCAGAGGGCTTTAAGCTGTCTAAGGGAAATTGCCTTCTTACGCCCAGAGAAAGTGTCAATAAAGTCTGCGGGTACTTTGGATGGAGGACGTCGAGGGAAATTCAACCCACTCCTTGGCCACCCGTTCAATTCCACCACGAAACCTGTTTGCGTTCTGTCTCATGCTTCTTCACACTCCTGTTGAAGACCCTATTAACAATTTGTGTAAGTCTCTTGCCCGGAATATTACTTCTCCGCCAGACTGTTGACTCCAATTTCATAAATGTGTAAGAAGTGAGCAAATTAAGTAGTATGAACTATGACAGTCCTCTGACACCGACAGTGTAGTGTACTGGCCCACACATGCTGTACAGCATAATGATTACATTACAATCTTGTGATATTATTCAAAATGACTTCAGATAAATGAATGATAAACTAGGGGTTAGGCTTCCTTTATTACAGGGCTGATAAGGTAGCTAATCAGTGTCCAAGTATATGTCATTACATAAATTATGAACTGGGGTTTGATGTGTATTCCCAAAGAGCCGGAGCCCGAGTGTCATCTGGTATAAGTCTGCAGCCTGAAAAATGAATTCTGAAAACAACAGTCGTTTTTGTGCTAACTGTATTAATAAATTACTAATAAATAACCTTAAAAGGTTGTGAGAGAGTCTTTTAATCTGTTAGCAGAATTTCATATTAACTAATCCTACATTTTCTTTCATATTGAAGATTAACTTTCCATGCAAGGATTTGAACCCTCGTGCCCCCTCTGAAGGAATGATCTTCTGACAGCTCTGAAAAGAATAAATAAAGCATGCAAACTGCTCTTCTCCCGCCCAGAATAAACTCTTTGCAATTTGGAAAGCCTGACGGCAGGACTGAAGCTGCAACTGAGCATCTTCTCAAACCACCGGCCAGTTGGATGCTGCCCATCGCTGTCGTCTGCTCAGGGTGGATGGACCGCAGCAGAAAGGTGAATCCAGCAGTGACCTTCTCCCACAGACTGATACATCCTCTAGTTTGCACCTAAACATCACTTAGGTGAAATGACCCACCAAGAACTTTGCAGACTGCAATGTTTTACCAAAACCTCTCTGCTCAGATGTGATATTTTCAGCAAAGAGCAAATGAGCTGCTACTCTAGTTCTCCACGTAGTATTTACATGGAGGAAGATGTCTGAAGCTGGTCTACTCTCTAGGTGGTCAAACAAAGCACTAAAAATGGATATTATTTTTAAAGTAATAGTAAATGCTTGTTTTAGGTGTTTTGTTTATATACTTTTCTGAAAAAAATCCAAAGTCCTATAAATTAAGAACAACGGAGGCTTTTCCAAGAAATTTTAAAAAAAGAAGATGCCTTTTTATTTCCACAGTGAAATCTATTTAGGCAAGGGGGAGAAAATTTCTCTTTTATACGATAGCCACTTTCTGTCTAAGGCACCTTTTGAAGGTCTTCGACCAGCTCTATTGGCGATTGTATGCCCACATGCTGCAGAAACGCTGGGAGCTGAGGGACCAACATTTGCCTTCGGTTACACGTGTGCAAATCCAGTGCGCTCAAGTCTATATGTCTGACAAGACTTCAAGGTTGAGTTCATCTTAACTGTGACTGAACTGAGCACATCTGAGTGAAGATTGACTTATAGAGCACTCGGATTTACAGATACCACCAGTAATGTTTACATAGTTCTCTCCATGTTTCAACCGTAATCCTATTGCTAGCAGAATTCAGTTTAAACCTTATTTTTCATTTACTTGCTGAAATATAGTTGGAGAGTCACTCGTGACTTGCATAAGCATAAGAGAAAGAAATGGGGCTTTTCCTTTTTTTGTTGCCAAGGTGTATGTTCTCCATGTAAATTATAGCTGCTCCTGTAGTGGCCACAGCGATGGATGAGATGTATGATGAAGATGTGGGAATAACCCGATTATATATTTTGCTTTGAAATTTTGCTTGTCCAATATGCCTGGGCTGTGTTAGCACTGGGGAGGTTGGTCGTGGCTACCTTGGTCTTGGAGGCCAGCTCTGGTGGCTGCTACAGCAGCTAGAATTAGGAATATTAGACCTGTGGTTTGTGACCATCTCCTAGCTTCAGTATGCTCCAGCTGCCCCTGTCTCCGAATTGTCCTGGCATGCCCACCTCTTCTGAGGAGGGGCCTGCATGAGAAGTCATGTCTCTGCTTCTGCCCACTTTCTGCTGGCAGGGGTTTCTAGCAGAACAGAGGAGATGCCACTGGCTCTCTGTGCCTACCCTCAGACCAATAGGTGCCAAATATGAGCATCAAATTGCCTGAGCAGGTTGGAGAAGCTGTCCAGATGTCTGCAGCTGGGACTACTGCAATGACAGAGTTTTCTGAGAACTGTTGAAAGCACCATTTAAGAAGTAAGGACAATATTATAATGGACATGGGAAATAATTCTCTGCGTTGAAATCTCGGTATAAGAGTTGACGGGCATCCAAAACTGCATAGGAAGGTTCACAGATTTCACTAGTTGTGAAGAAAGCATCTTCAGGAAGCAGCTTGTATTTCTACCTGTGAAATCTGTTTTATGACAACTTGGAGATGCACAAGTCTTCCCAAAATGGGATGCCCAGATTAGATTCTGGCCGGTACCACTCACAGCATCGGCATTGCAGACAACATTACCCTGTCAAAGACTTTCTTTCGTTTGCCATTTGCCGTGTCATACTAAAGATCCTGTTCTTCAATACCTGAAGAAATAAATAAACAAACTAACAGGAAAGTTAATCCTTCCTGTGGGCTTTCTGGTGGATCCATGTTTCATCATTTCAGCTGAAACTCCCCAAGGTCTGACTTTGTGTTGCAGTTTGTGTACAACTCGGCACAGTCTGGAAATAGGGCAGTGGACCAGGAATGAAGAAATTCGGGATGTACTTGTGGATCTGCTGCAAATGGATTCTGTGATCTTGGGTAAACCTCAGCCCATGCCCATATGTGTCCATCTACATAAAGAGGACAGCAAACGGTAGCTGGTCCACTGCAGTGAGGGTCTTCAGTCGCTTCTGCTGGCGGCATGTGCTGCACAAGCCAGCACCAGTGCTGTTTTCCGATCTGAGCTTAACTTTTGCAAGGTTGGTGTTTAAAATAAGAATCCACTGATCTGTCAATGGAGAATGTCTGGTCTGCAATCCAGGGACATGGAGTGGTGCGGTGCTACGTTAATAGTTGATTTTCACAGAAGACTTTGCATTTAATATGTTCAAAGTATTTTCATTGATTATAGTGTGAAAACGTAAGTGGAAATAATCTCATAAAAAGTCTTTCAATATTCCTCTTTGAGACTTAAAAAAACACAACATCAGTTCCTCCTAGTAGTTGTTTCTTTTGGGCTCAGTTGTTCTGATTTGCATCACAGATACACGGAGTTACAGAGAATCACACAGGATATGGTACCAGCCCTCGAGAGCTTGCTGTCTAATTGAAAACCAGACAAAGCAAGTGAAATGGAAGGAGACAAAGAGGACGAGAGTAACAGCCATCAGATAATACCATATGCTATCTGAGATCTAAGCCGGATGGCTCTGAAGCATCTGAAAGTACTATTAAAATTTAATTTGTTAAATGCTGTACACCCTGATTGCTCCTCAACCATCAACAATTTGTCCACTTTTTCTGTAGCTGTCATAACTGTCTCAGAGACTGCTGAGATTTGAATGTTTTGAATAAACATATAAATTGCGCATGTTTACCAAAATCAAATCCCAAAGTACGTAACACTCTCTGATCATTAGTGAGAACTCATCAGCCGTAAGCGAGAAATCAGTTCCTCCACTCGATCTCTTCAAAAAGCCTCTCTACAGGAAAAAAAGAGCAGCGGGAAGTGAAAAGTTGCCTGAACCAACACAGAAGTAGGTTCTGAACCCACCACCAGCTCGTTGGAGATCTCAGCAAGGATGGATGAGGGTCCCTGAAAGTCTCCTTCCCATGTCCTCTCCTTCCCCGTGCCAGGACTTAATATTCATAAAAATGTTTTAGGGAAACTCAGGAGAAGGAAAAACACGGCTTATATGGATTATCTGTTCATGAGTCAGTTGGCACATTACATATTTCAGTAAGATTTTAAATATTGAGTTACAATTTTCACTTATTCCCCACAGTCCCCTGAAGCATCCTACCTCAAGCTGCGGCACTGCTTGCTGAACATGATTTTGGCTGCGGCAGCCCCACGGACCATGGGGCACTGGGGATCTGGGGGGTCAATGTTTGCGTGGCTCATGTTCTCCATCACCTCAGCACAGCCACCAGGATGAGCTCATGGCAAAGGGAAGGGGCTGCAGTGTGTAGGCACCAGGGGAGGTTTCTGCGTTTGGGGTGAGTAGGGTGACGTTGTAACCAGTGACAGCATTCACTCAGGGGCTGGGCTAGTGAATTTGCTGCAAGTTTCCTGGGTTTTAGGGCCAAAGCAGCATTTTGCTCTGCAAAACCAGAGCGTGTTGCCCTTGCACAAGGCTCCGGGTGAGATGCGTTGCAGCAGGGCTGTGCTCAGGATCCTGGCTGTACACGTCTCTGCAGCAGCGTGGGAACGTCCCACCAGCCGTGGGCACCCCGGGTCCCTGGAATGGGTTTCCATGTCCGAAAGACATCATATGAGAACTTCTTTAACTATTTAATCCAGCCATAGTCTGAGAATTACGAGCAGACTCTTTATCAAAGCACTTTTAAGAAAGAAAATGCAAAAGCAAAACAATTGCTTTATCATCTAAAATGGTGTGTGGTGGTTTGAAAGTAGAACAATTTGTTCTCATGTGCAATCCTAGGAAGTGAACGGGGTGTACTTTTTTTGCACTCCTATACTGTTCTCATCAGTTGCTTCATTCTCATATTAATAACAATTAATTATCATTTATCCTGATATAACCATGTTGACTGAAATAGAGTCACACATGGGATTAATTTGGTCCAGTATAGTGTTCCATCACTGCATTTCTTGCCTGTGTTTTTTCAAAGCATTATTATAATAAATTAATTTGAAAATTGTTAATTGTTCAATTGTTAATTGAAAAGTTAATCTTATTCTCCAGATTCTCCAAACATAAAACCTCTGATTCTTCTCGGCAAATATTTACAACCCGGGACTTGGGTGGTAACAGAGCGTGCAGCCGTCAGAACTGTACTAAAATTGGAGGACAGTAGCAATTTTTAAAACCGAACTCAGTATTTACAAAGTATGTTGCACACAATGGACAATATTGTAAAAGAAAAATATAATACATGTGTACAATAAGGTGAAAACAAATATGTTTTCATTTTTTATTCTGTTGACTGGTATACAAGGTTCTAAAAAGGATTTTTTTTTTCCTTTGTGAAGAACGCACTACAGATTTACAATATTATATTCCACTGTATACATTTGCTAACAAAAAATACCACTACTGTATCCACACCAGTGACAAATCTGCCAGAAAGTGACTAGTTGATATGCCTTTTTATTACTGCAGCTGCCTTGTTTTTTCTAGTCAAAATAAAAGAAAATCACAGGATCCTTAAAATAATAGCTGACAGCAGGTAGTTACTGAGAAATGCATGTCCCTGGCTCTTAACTTTGTAGCATCCATCCAGATGGCAGATTAGAGGCTGGGATCTGCAGGTTGGTGACAAATACACGGGTAATAGCATTCAGCTTGCCTAACTGTAAAAGTGAATTCACTACTCCTCTTTGATTGTAGACCTGACATGTCAGATGAGAGGAGGCTCTGGAAGAAGCTGCCAAAGCAATAGCACAAATAAACGCCAGACACAAGCGCCGCTTGATGTAGGATTACAAACACAGTACCTATCATCAATTCAAATTTAGCTGATATGTAAAGTCAGCGGCGGCATTGCCTCAGCCGAGCAGTGCAAATGCGGAGGGCTGGCGGGTACCTGGGTACGGTTACAGGAATCGGGCGGCCCCTAATGACTTCTCCCCGCGACATGGCGTCAGGGATTGGTTTTGCCACCAGAAAGCAACGCTCCTGGAATTGCCCTCGCAACAGATGGCACACGGGGCACGTAGCAGTCGCCGCCTAATTTGTCCCTCTGCCCTTCCCTGTGCCGTGTTATCAATCACTTGACTTTTGAACAGCCCTGATCCATCTCCCTCCCTCTCCCTCCTATTTTTAAATTTATTCCCCGTCTCTTTCTTTCTTTTCCTGACAAGCGCTGAACTGAACTCGGGGAAGAGGTGGTGCAAGCCTGGCGCTGGTCTCTTAACGCTGACTTTGCATGGGGGAAGTCTTCCAGCAGCTCAATCACTCCAGCCATTAATTAGCAGTGCACACCAGCTGAGGATCTCCAGGCTGAGCCGTGCCCTCTGCATCAGGCACGGGGCAGAATTCACGTGCTGGGGTAGTTTTGTGTTGTCATTGCATGGAAGTGACCCTGCTAGGAACAGAAGCGACGGTTTCTAGGGCTTCCCGTGGTCGCAGCGTTGCTGAAGCTCAGGACCCTTGTGCTTTCATTGCTGGTGTCGGAAAAAGGGTGCTGAGGACGGCAGGCAAAGCTCTTGTGCTCTGCGGAGGGAGGAACTTTATCCCAATATTCCTGTCCCACCTCTTTTGCGTGGAACATGCTGCCAGTTTATCAACATGAAAATATAGTGTCTCTTCTCTGTGATCTTTACACGTCTTGTTTTTTGGATGAAGAGTGACTCTATCGGTGGGGTTTGGAAAGATGCAGCTAGAGAAAATCTTTACCTTATAATTAATTACAACTCGGGGCTTCATGTTCATAGTGGCCTTCACACTCCATCCTGCTCTTTCTTCGCTAGGAATAAAGAACTCTCCAGTCAAACTAGCTTTTTAAAAAGTAAAGGTTATGTAAATCTGAGGAAATCTCACTTTATATATGGGTTTGTTCAACAGGTATATGTAAGATAACAGGAAAAAAACATACAGCAGATTAAAAACTCTTTAAATAGGACAAATAAATATACACGTGTATTTTTTTTTGTTTCTGAAATGCCTGTCTGTGATGTGTATTTTGGCTTGATTTACAACATCCGTTCTTCTTGTGCAGATCCTTTATACCTCTGCTTTTACTCCTTTGTTGCTATTTTCTTATTTATGTATCAAATTCTATTGAAAAGCGGGATGCAAGAGAGACAATGAAAGCATTGTTTAAAACTGCTGACCAGTATTTTCCAAAAATCCACCCGGGTCGTGGAGGAATTAGCTGGGGAGACCAGGTGCCTATCACATACATGCTGAAAGAAGTAATCCTCTTGCTATCTCCTCTCTCTAGCAGGACTTTGGTTCCACCAGCCCGCCTTCCAAGGGGGCAAGAGTCTCAGGGCTGCCGGCTGAATCGTGCTTTACACGGCACAGGTTTAAGGTTAAGTTCTGGCTTAGTTCAGGGGATTTAGAACAGTGTAAGCGGAGTCAGAATTTGGCCTCCCTCTGTAATCTCTGCTCAAAACTAAAGCTCAACCAGAGGAGAATGAGCTTTTTTTTCTTTGTATTAAACTCTTACCTTCACAATCTGACATAGCTGCTGTAGATCAAGCGTACCTGCAGCTGCATCCAGGTGCCTGTCAGATTGCTCTGTGTCACTGCAGTGAAAACCAAGGATTAATCTGTTTAGATCAACAAACTGAAAAGTAATACAAGGACATCGAAATCTGAAATCTTTTTAAGAGAATGAGATGATCTATCATTTACTCGTACTGATCAAGTTTTAATGTTTCACTTGATTTATCCCGGTATTAAAATCTGTCACCTCTGTCTTCCCGCGGAGCCGTGTGGCAGCAGCACTGGCCTTGCCGCACTCACCCACCTCCCCTCAGAACCCGCAAAAAGTTTCTTCACTGGAGATCTGCTTTTCGCATACCTGATTTATTGCCCACGACTCTCAATGTTATTGCATCATTTTTTCCCTAAATGATACTGGTGCTCGAATAACTTTGTTTACCAGCTCGTCATCTAATCGCTGCTTTCCACAATCATATTTATATTAAGTAGATAGGAACAATTAACTTTGTTTTAAGTGCAGTTATTTGAAATACAGTAGTGGTAATATCTGCCAGAAGCAAATAAACATATTAGCAGGAAATGCTTAAATGATCTGGATAACCCTATGAGCCCGCATAGCAGGTGGTAATATCCTGTTTTTAAATTACATTTCAGCAAGTGAACATAATAAATCCTCTTGTGTTATATATTTCGCTGGTAGCAACTTATACTCACATTATTCTATTTGACCTCATTACTGCTAATCATTATCACATTTTTAATAGCTGCCACAGTGAGTGAAACAGTTAATACAGTATTTCTTGCCGAAAGAGAGCCTGTCAGGTTATTGATGACAAATTAAAATTAATAAAGAAGATCTGTGTTGAATTTGAGGGAATGGAATAACTGCGAGCATCCAGATGATTGGAAAGGCCTCTGGGGTACTCTGTGAAGAGTAATGTTTTTGGTGTACGTGTATTGTCTTGAAAGGAACGCTAAAACTGCCAAATCTCTGCTTTTGCCTGGAAGACTTCCTGAAATAGGAGCTGTATTCTTTTGGCCCTCATCACATGTAATTTATCCCTGGGAGAGTTATTTCCCGCTCTGTACACCTCCGCTCGGTGCTGTAATAACAGCCAGTTGCTGGGGCTGCGCCGTTTTATTTACCTCGCTGAGCATCTTTACAAGAACCATCACCAGCACACGCCAGGCAGGTCCGGATGAGGCAGTAAATAAGTAAAAGTCCAACACTGAATTCCTGCCCTGGCTCTGTGCTGAAAATTCAGCCTATTGCTATTTATTTAAAACTTTCTGGGGCTGCACAATCCTCCTTGCAGCCGCAGTGAAGCATCGTTACCCGGTGTCCAGGCATTCCCCCTCGCCGCAGAGCCGGTGGGGGGTACTGGGCGCTAACTAACTGGCTTTATGAAAAATTAATGCATTTACATATCCTCCAAACGCTCCTGCCCGTGTTTAAAGAGCGGTGTTTATTAGAGGTGAGGGCTCCGCGGGGACGGGGCGGCTGCGCGACGGGAGCCGTTCCCCGTCGGGGAGGGCAGTTCAAGGCCATCCCCAGGTCCTGAATTAATTGAACGTCGCGGTATTAGCTCAGTCCTTAGCAGACAGTAGTCCACACCGCAGAATCACCAGACATAATTTTGACTGTGCCCAGGAGGCATACCAGGGAGACTGAATTATCTCTTACCAAAAGAGAAAGTAGTCCTTTGAGGTCAACGGCGGAGGTCGTTGGTGGGTCAGCGCAGAGAAACGCCAACGCGAGATCTGCCCTAAAAAAGAAGAAAATAATGGTCCAATTACTGCGCGTAAGCAAGTCGTGCAGAATTTCTTCACACAAAGAGGTTTTTTTGGGGGGGATAGAGCAGGAGCCGGCAGCTGGTAACAGAAGTAGCATTGGAGGGAGGTACTCGCATGAATTTTTTGGAAAGGAAATAGAAGGTGCTGCCGTTAATTGCTTGGGAGCCGTTAAACTGCAGAACTGCTACGTAGCGCTCAGCAGATTCATCCATATTTTCTCAGAGTATGAAACAAAGCTCTGGTGGATCAGATGCTCTCCTGGTCTGTACTGTCAATATGCTTTGCATAGAGAAAGATGAGGTCTTTACTTTAAAAGCATAACCTAGGTGAGGAGCGGCCAAAAATAGGATTGTTTCTTTTAGGACTTTTTTAGAACTAGCCCCATTTGGAGGGGGGGAAAAGTGGCATTATGGGCTTCTGAGTTGCAGAAGACTGGAGCAAATTCACGAGCTATGAACTCGCCCCGAAGGTTTGGCCACAGCAACAGCTTCCCCCAGCGCCAGCCCGAGACACATGCTCCTTGTGGAGTCCCGATGCTCACCTGCGTCTGCACCTAGAAATTCATCGTTTCACATTTTGAAAGGACATTTAGAGCTTCAGCATTGGTGGTGAAACTTTGTGCGGTTCACACGGTGGACAAATACCACTTAAATTGCTCTGCCAGTGAAATTTGAAATAAAAATATAGGAAATGAGGAGTTAATTCAATTAAGCATTTTCCCACCCACATTTTACCTTTCCTCACCACTCAAGGGAATCATTCATGGAATGTATATCACCAGCAGACTTATTTTTACCATTATTTTTAACTTAATGAGTATACCTTACACATCAGAGAGAAAGTACAAAGGTTAAATTTTACATTAAGAGCACATTGCAACATGGTATGCAAATATTCCTATGCAAATCTAAAGCCACCAGAAGATAAATGTGTTATATTTTTAACCAGTTAACTATGACTGTGAAGTATGGTGCAAGATATTCAGTAGTTTCATTTTATATCTTTCTTGTAAATAATGCATAAAGTATGTAGATGTTGTCAAAATATGATTAAGCTATTAGCTTTATAGTTTTCATAGTTAAGAATGTGTTCAGCATGTAGCTCATAATAACTCATTTCCAAATGCAGACACCATTATGAAATATTTCTTGTTCAAGTGAATGTTATCATGTGACATAATGATTTTGCTTAAAACCAAGTTAAATGAGGAGTAAAATTAAACAATATTGCATGAATTGTGTTTGACTAATTTTGTGTCACATTATATTAGCCAAGCTTTCAAAATATGTGTTAATGACAAATAGTGTAAGCCCCTAACATACTTTATATGTCTGTAAAATCACCCTTAAGTCATTAGCTTTTAAAGGTTCATTTTGTTTGCAGTTTTTGTAGCCACTGGCTTTTTAGTGATTACTTTTGTCTATGAAACTAGACATGATTAAAAAAGAGATATTTTACATAAGTCTTTGGGACTTATTGCCATATTATGGGGGCATACTGTGTGCGTTAAAACAGTGTCTAATAATTGGTAGGCGCTACAGTTTTGAGGTAGAGTTAAGGGTGAATTTTAATGTTTACATCGTATTTACATAAGAACCACACTGAGATTTTAATCAACAGTTTGTTTCTTTTATGTCTGGATTTATCTATTGCCTGTTAGAAAAATTTTTCATACCAAATGCAATGAACGTCTGACAGATCTCCAGGTTTAATTCAAAAATGCCCAAATTTGCTTCAAGAAGACAACTGCCTCCTTTTGGCATAAGTGCTGCCAGAGCTTGGCAGCGGGGACCTGCAGTCAGCAGGTCATGTTCCACAGCACATGTGGAAAGGCTTCTTTGGACTTGTCGTTGGCAGAGCACGACTATATATAGAGAGTCATGGTGCTAAAACAGAGCGGGGTAAAAAGCTACACCAGTTTTTTTTTTGGATAGGCATTAGGGCTTATCCAAGCCTGCACACCCAGATGGACATCTCTGGTCTTTATTTAGCTGTTGTCCTGAAGTTACCTGGAGTTTTCTCCCTCTTCCTCTGCGTCTTGCTTGAAACAGAGAGGAAAGGTGGGCGTCCAGCCAAGCTCCATGGCTCATCATTGGAATTTCAGAGACTTTTCTACCCCTACACTGGTCACTCAGGAACACAGAGTGGTCTTTCCACGCGAGACCAGGGCCAGGCAGGTATAATGCCAGCTCTGGAGTCTTTCCTCAGAGGGGAAAAAAAAAGACTTTTAATGTGATCTCTTCCTATATATATTTAGCTGTTAAAAAAAAGAAAAAAAGCCATCCCAATGGGCTAGTGTGATGCTTAGTAATGCCAAATGGCTGGGTGGGAGGTAAGGGCAAGATGCCAAGGAGGGTGGAAAGGTGCAGAGAGAAGGCAATGTGGTGTTTTTTAGTGTTTCAGTGCTCAACTTCTTTGATAAAATCTTCATTCTGCCCACCCAGCCTTGTGCCTTAGAAAGCTACAGCTTTATCTCAAGAATTTTCCCTCTGGACACTTGTCAGAACAAAGAGTATGGACTTTGCATATCATTTATCCTCTTGTATATAAGGAGCTTGTCACATCTTAATGTTGAACCTCACCAGAGAGCAGACCTCTTGAGCACCCGGCGCTCTGCTTTGCATTTGGGTGGGAAAAGCGGATCTGCAGTGCCGCTCCGGCTCCTGTCTGCCTCTCCCTGCTGGTCTGCCCGCTCCTGCAACACGTACCATCGGCTCCATGGCATGGATGGGAGGCAATAGCAACATGGGAGAGGCGCTGGGCAGGGTGACCAGCTGAGGGAAACCTCGGGAAGGACTGGGGTCTTCTGGAAATCCCTTCTGAGGTGGCCCAATTCCTTTATTCGCTGCTTTCATCAAACTGCTGATGTGCTTTTAGAATTTCCATGAAATAAAAATTGCTTCTAAGGACTCCACTTTGGCAACTCGAGAATGGTATTGAAATGATGATGTTTGTGTGCATCCTTTTTTAAAAAAGAATAAAAACCCCAACAAGTTACATTCTGTAATTACCCTTCTCATACATTGTCAGTGTTTGAATCCAAAGCCTTCAGAATAATAACCTGGCCATCTTTTGCTATGAAAGAAAGAGTATATTGTCACATGGGGAGGTCCTCTGGCACCAGGAGACAGGGAGGACCTGGCTCGCGTGTTTGGGTCCTGGCTGAAAAGGGAGGGTGGCAGACCACACCGCCGAGCCTGGTCCAGCTCCTGCAGCTCTGCTGGGTCCTGGTCACTCACCCAGGGTCGGGGTCCCAGTCTGCCATCCCAGTTACCAAGAGCTGGGTGAAGCGGTGCCCCATGAAGTGCCCAAGAGTTGGATGAAGAAGTGGCACGTTAAAGTCTCACTGCTGTTTGAGTTTCTAAAAATAAAGATCCCAACAAAGATCTTTTACAGTGGAAGGTATTAAAGAATCCTGACCCAGTGATCGCTGAGGAAAGCAGATCCTTTCAGAAATTGGAGCTACCAAAGCCTGTCGTTTAAGTCAGTTCCTTATCCATGTGACTGCTTCCGTGCATTGCACTTGGCTACTTCAATCCGTTGCGTGCCAAAATATTTAATAAGAGCTGTGGGACCAGGGCTTTTCTCAGGCACTGAGTTTACGACATTTGTGAATGGCTGGGCCTTGGCTTCCACTTCAGTGAAATCAGTGGCAAAGTTTTCCTCTTGCCTGTGTGATGCCCTGCACATATGCAAGATATGCCAGCATACATAGTCCACTGTTTTGTGATAATGGTAGGTGACATGAGGGTATCAATCGGTGAGAAGAAATATGCAGCTTAAGGTAGAGCAGAACCAGTTGTTTGCTACAGATTCTGGATGGCAAGAAAGCCTGTTGAACCTTCCCCAACAGCTGAGGCTTGAATTTTATATTGTGTTCAAAAATGTTCTTGTGTTTGAGGGAAGTCTTTTTTTGTGTGTGTGTCTGACTCCTGAGAGGCAATGGAGAGACTCTCTCTGCATGGTCTTTTGAGAGAGCCAAAGCTGGGCTTATGTAGACTACAGGCTGTGTGAGTCACTGTCCTCTGGTAACGTCACGATGTCTGCCCAGTTATGTCCCTCTGTTTATTAAAGAGGTTCGTTTAGGTCCACTCCAAGTATGAATGGATTTACGAAGATGAAGGTGGAGTGTACTAACCAGAGCAATCACACGCATTCCTGCTCTGGAAGATATTGCAGAATTGCAGCCAGCTAGCTACTGCTCTCCACTGCTCTGGAGTCCATGGTCGCTTCTTTGCAGTGAGCTGCAAAGTGGACATCAGGGTATGCAGGTGCATCCAGTATCTGAGTGTTCAAAATTACCTATTTTCCGAATTATATGCTCTTTCAATAACTGTCTTATGTGTTTTGCTGCTGTTATTCTTAGAAAGGGAAGACAAGAGAACTGCATTTAAATGTCAAAGCAAAACAAATGATCTCCATCAGGTATCTAGCCTTCTGACTGGATTCGAGCTGGACTGGAGTATCTTTAAAGCACAGGTGGCCAATTTGGATCAGCCTGGTTTAGGTGTGTGTCTTCAGACATGTCCCCCAAGCCCCAGTTGCAGCAAGGAAAGGTGATTTCATTCCCAACAGCCCAAAGTGCGATTTGGCAGGGTGCCCCCGTGAATGAAGCAATTGGCTTGTACTCTGGAGCTCTGGTTTCATTATCACCATTGAATGATGGTAGGTCACCTACAATCTGTATCGCATTTTCCCATTGAGAAAATGGATCTACAAGATGCAGTAAGACTTGCTGTTTACATGTCCTACATGAAAATTAACGGGAACTCTTCTTGGCTTTAGTTTTGGGGAGTATAATAGCAAACTCACACTTAGAATTGACAAAATGAGAAAAAAAGTAAAAGAAGTTGAAATAATAGAACATAAACCTCCAATAGATAAAGTCCAATACTGCAAACTCAAACAGTCATTAGAAGATTTCTTGGGAGTATTCATCTGTGGTGAATTTGCTGTCAGTGCTTTTGAAGGATTAGAACCAAATTCAACTGCTCTTCTGCACGGAAAGATACCACCTTTGCCAGGTGGTGGTACGGGTCTTGAGCAGACAGAGAAGACATCTCTGGGAAGCGGAAGCTGGTGGGTTGTGCGTCAGTGTCAGCCGGGACTGATAGAATCTGAACAAGGCAAGGGCCAGACAATTTAGTTCTATTTATTTTTCCAGATATTTTTTACCAGGTAAAATACATTCTGAATATTGGGATTTTTTAAAGAATCATGCAAGAATCATTATGTTTCCTTCATTTTGCTCATTTTCAGATTTCACTCAGAAGTTCAGTGGGCTTTCTGACAACTATCAGAAAAGGAAAGTTGTCAAGGAGGATGGTAAGCACCAGAATGGTTGGAGATGGTCCCAATCATATTAGCTAATACTCTGCTGACTCCTGATTAATACTCCAGGTTCAATCTGTCATGATGCAATGACGGCTCTGCCACAGTGTTACACAGAGGTGATTGAACTGGTGATTTCCATAGCTATTTCTGGGAGATCAGTAGAAGAAAAACAAAGCAGGTGAAATGGATAGCTAGCAGTGAAGCTGTTTAAATATTTATAAAACAGTTAGCTAAGATTCAGGATTCGTTTAACAAATCCAAATTTGATACATTAAGATGAATAATTGCTATTCTGTAATACCATTCCATTTATTTATTTATTTATTACTTAATATTTTATTACTACTTTCCCTTTGACTTGAAAAAAGATTTTGAAAGCAATATATTGTCCTTGGATCAAACTCTGAATGATCATAAAATGACAATCTGGAATAATGCCATTTTTATGAAAAGAGTTGTTGATTTACTTTACTGTGCTGAGAAAAGAATTTGGAGAAAAGAAAAAGAAAAAAGAAAAGAAAAGAAAAAAGAAAAGAAAAGAAAAGAAAAGAAAAGAAAAGAAAAGAAAAGAAAAGAAAAGAAAAGAAAAGAAAAGAAAAGAAAAGAAAAGAAAAGAAAAGAAAAGAAAAAAGAAAAAAGAAAAAAGAAAAGAAA
>Ga0065711_1004026_pt1 | contig 25304 bp, 15 predicted proteins | sample Hoacrofraction12_FD_59098 | JGI IMG/M metagenome (GOLD analysis project Ga0065711, IMG submission 59098) | Hoatzin crop microbial communities from Cojedes, Venezuela - Epithelial fraction 12 v2 (version 2) | ecosystem: Host-associated > Birds > Digestive system > Esophagus > Crop | place...
CTGGCTTGTGTCAGGAATGGCCTGGCCAGCAGGAGTAGGGAGGGGATCGTGCCCCTGTACTCGGCACTGGTGAGGCCGCACCTCGAGTACTGTGTTCAGTTTTGGGCCCCTCACTACAAGAAGGACATTGAGGGGCTGGAGCATGTCCAGAGAAGGGCAACAAGGCTGGTGAGGGGTCTAGAGAACAAGTCTCATGAGGAGCGGCTGATGGAGCTGGGGCAGTTTAGTCTGGAGAAGAGGAGGCTGAGGGGGGACCTTCTTGCTCTCTACACCTACGTGAAAGGAGGTTGTAGTGAGGCAGGTGTTGGTCTCTTCTCCCAAGTAACTAGTGACAGGATGAAGGCAATGGCCTCAAGCTGCATCAGGGGAGGTTTAGATTGGATATTAGGAAAAATCTCTTTACTGAAAGAGTGGTCAGGCATTGGAACAGGCTGCCCAGGGAGGTGGTGGAGTCACCATCCCTGGAGGTGTTCAAAAAATGTGTAGATACGGCACTTCAGGACATGGTTTAGCAGGCATGGTTGTGTTGGGTTGACGGCTGGACTTGATGATCTTTTCCAACCTTAATGATTCTATTCTACTCTGTTCTATGACTCCCAGGTAACAATTATGAAACAAAGATCACATTATTCCAAAAATCGTTCTTAGATAAACTGACTTTATGTATTGGTAATTAGAAGAATAAATTAAAACTTTTTTCTATCAAGAAATTGCCCAAGGATTCACACATGTTTAGATGAAAACATCTGTAATAAACTCTACCAGACAGTCTGTCAGAAGTACATGATGTAGAAGCACAGAGCTCTGTTACTACAAAGCAATCACTCTTGCATATATATCAGAACTCAAAGGAAGAAGCCAAGGAAGTGGCTTGGGGATAAAACTTTGTCTAGATATCAAGATTTGCTGATGCTACCTGTTAGAATTCTATTAGAAGTGCAACAATTAAACTGCTGAGAGACACAAGACAGAAAGAAAATACCACCATTTTGGGGGCCAAAGATAAAAAATTAAAAAAATCACTACCACATTAATCAGTATATAGAGTTTCTTATTCACACTTAGTTAACAAACAAAAATTACCCATCTGGTTATTCCATCTTCATTGGAATTGCTGAATGTGCACAAGTACTCTGCACATTTGTGTAGATCTTTATGCTTACAGGAGAAGAAAGTGAAAAATGAAAAGTCAAAAATAACCAGCAGTAAACTTGAGAGATATGGATATGAGGAGAGGAGGAAGGGAGAAAACAAGAAAAAAAACAAATCGTGTAAATAATAATACAAGCAAGAAAAAAGATAAAACAAGGAAACAATAGTTGAGGATGTACTGAAAACAGAAGATAAAAACTAGAATGCTATAACCTAGTATGTGTTCTTCCCTCCTCCACAGAAACAAAGTTGATAAACGTTGGACTGATTTTTCTGATGTCACAGAAGAGATCATTCAGATCTTTTGAGACACTGTTTCAACCATTAGAGCTACAAAACAAAACATCCCAGGTTATCAGAACTGATTTCAACTGATTTCGCTGATTTCAACTGGGAGTCTAACTGTCAATTGCATATACACACACTCCCTCTTTCCTTTTCTCTCTCCCAGTGTATGTACATGCAGCACTTCTCATCTTGCCCATTAATCGTCATTTACTTTAGGTGCGTTATTTTGAAGTTTACAATAACTTCAAGGAAAAAAAAGGCACTAGAGTGGTAACATGGCTTTTCTCAAGAAGCAAATTTTTTTGTGTCACTATGTTAAGTATAAAATAATCAAAATAAACCCTGAATGTTTCTTTTTTTGCTAAAACACACAACATTTTCATTACCCTACCCCACAATTAGCTATTAAAAAAGCTTTGCGCTTCAGCAGCACTGTAATTCAAAATTTTCAAGTGCCAGTATTTTTGAAGAGAGCTAACATTACTAGGAGGAAAGTAGAGTAATAATAAACCACTCAATTTTTATACATCCATCAGCCTCAAAGCAATTTTACAACTGAGGCCAGTGCTGTTATCTCCAGTTTGCACACAGGAAGCAGAAGGACAGAAGAGAGCTAGCTCTGCACAGCCTTCCAAGACACACTTGCAGGCCATGTAGAGCAAAGAACTGATTCCACATTCTCTAAGAACACGGGACTGGAATGATTAATACGTGCTTATGAAGTACTAGTCAAGAACTCAACACAAAACTGACCAGAAGAAACGCATGATGGTTAGAACAACAAAAAAAAAATGATGTCATCAAATGACAAATTCTGGAAAAGACAGATGTAGCAGTTAAAGGTCACGTTACTACTCCCTAGATACTTGTTTTAACTCCCTACTGCAGCTTTCTTCCTAGAGAACTGTATAAATGGAACATGTGCTTGTGCCAGATGCTTCAGTGCAATTCAGAGTTCTGGTTAAAACTGCCTGCTGCACTATGAAGTAAAACCTGCCAGAGAAGCCAAGTGGAAACACTGCTGAAGTCACCTGCAGCAAGATTAACCAGGTATCACTTGTCAATAGCTTCAGAGTAAAGAAGCCTGAATTCCAATACAATTTCCCAGTCACTGTATGACTGGGAAAATCTCTTACTTGCTCTTTTTCCCCCTCAATATATAGCATCATCCCACCTGTCATGCATACACACCTCAGCTTAAAGTAGCAATAAATGCAAAAAAATGCCTTGTTACTGTGCACAAAAAGTCACTCCCGTGCGAAAAAAAACCTTACCAAACCTTACAGAAGATGTCTTATCACAGAATCATAGAATGCTTTGGGTTGGAGGGGACCTTTAGAGGTCATCCAGCCCAACCCCCCTGCAGTAAGCAGGGACATCTTCAACCAGACCAGGTTGCTCAGAGCTCCGTCCAACCTGGCCTTGAATGTTTCCAGGGGTAGGGCATCTGCCACCTCTTCAGGCAAGCTGTTCTAGTGTTTCACCATCCTCACTGTAAAAAATTTCTTCCTTCTATCTACACTGAATCTACCCTTTTTCAGTTAAAACCATTACCCTGTGTCCTATTGGGACAGGCCCTGCTAAAAAGTTTGTCCCCATCTTTCTTATAAGCTCCTTTTAAGTACTGAAAGGTTGCAATAAGGTCTCCCCAGAGCCTTCTCTTCTCCAGGCTGATCAACCCCTAATGTTCAGTGTTATCACATCACTGTCTTTGCAGTATTAATAGCCTGCAGAAAGATTCTATAGATACAGCTCGAGGGAAGGAAACTGGAATCCCCAAGTCTCAATTCCCAACAAAAAGCACATGCAGTCATTCCTTTTCCCATATGACCTCCAAGTTTGTGACAAAGCAGCCTCCTAGATATTTTCTGAAGGACTATGTACAAGTGTCACTCCTATGTAAATCACAATTTCTAATAATTTATTACTATTAAACCACATGAAAATCAGACCTAAGCGTTAATAAGAAAAATCAACATGTTGACTTTTCTTGAATAAAATGGAATCATAAAGTCACTTGGTTGAAGGATAAGACATCTATCAAATATTTCATAATTATTATCTAGACCACAATAATGCAGTAACTAATGCACCTGAAAAGCCATTGTGTGGGAACTTCCCACAAAGCCCTGGACTACATAACTTATCTAGGTCAGATTTCGAAATCATGTACCTCCTATACTTATGTTGCATATATAATTGTAACCTATAGTTATGTAGTTTTCATAGGACACGAAAATTATTGTATTATTTCTCTCTCCCACAGATATATGCCCCTTCTAAACATCATTTCAATGTATACAGAACCCTTTCCGAATTGCATCCTTTCAGGTGTAATTCGCCTTTTTTTTTTTTTTACCACGCAAATTAATTCCTCTGGCTTATTTCTGTTGCATGTGTTCCAAAGTGTTTTCATTTCTTCTGCACCTCCAGCTACTGAGCTGCCCTAAACTGATGAAAACATTTTACAGATATGCTAAATGGTTCTGTACAACAAGAGGGCTACACTGCTGCATCAAAAAACCTGTATTTTCTTCAGGCACCTTCTGTTTTCATTAAATATGCTCTCCACCTGCTAACTCAAGATCCCTTTAAACATTTTTATGTTTACCAGAACTTTTCATATCCAATATGCATTACTATAGTCATCTTTACCAGTCACAATGAGTTCTGTTTTCCCATCTGAAATTTCTTTTTTAAATTCTTATAAATATTAGTGTATCTATTCCAGATGCATTTTTCCTCTGTTCTCCCGGATGTTTGCACAATCCCTGAATTTACTGCTTTTACATAAAAGAAAAAGGAAGAAAACAAAATCTATCTATCACTCTATCTATGTTAAAATACAGAGATGGATACATACCAAATGTATGTGCATAAGGGATATACTGTTGTAGTAAGGGGTCTGTCTAGATCTCTCGCATTAAGAAATTTGCACTTCCAATTACAGAATTATGTCTTGTTTGCAACAGAATCTGGTGTAACTAGACATTTTAAAGAGTTTTGAACCAAACAGTATTACAGTTTTCAAGAAAAAGTATATCACCCCTTGAATATGTTTTTGCTACAGTTTTTTTTACACAGGGAAATCTGAATGTGTTGGCTCAAATAATGCAAAGTTCAATTATCTTGTCACTTTTCTATCCATGACAGTGTTATTCATCATATGTATAAACTTACCCTAGCTGATACCTGTGGTTCGGCAATAGTCAAACACACCAATGACTAGCTACAAGTAGTTATGATACTTACATTTGTGAGGTGAATGACTCCTTTTGATGTAACGGAGCAGCCCATAAAACCAACACACTGCAGCTCAGGACAATGTTCAGCAAAAGCTTTCACTGACTGATCGGTCACCTACAGAAAAGATAATACAGGTTAATAGTTGAATAGGTGATATGAGCACATACTTAATACAGTCTAAGCAGCTTCTGTGTAATATTTGCAAGCTGCTCATTAATACTTTCATTATTATTATAATCATCACTACTACTGCCACGGCTGCTACATTATTATTGTCACTACTACGATAGCACTAGTATAATAAATATTACTTATTTCAAGAGTTTGCAAGCAAACGTCACGTATGCACATACACCTCTATACGTGCATGCTATAAGAAGGAAATGGATCATTTTTAGCAGAAGGGGATCATCTTCTTGGAGGAGAAGAAATAGAAGAAAAGAGAGAATGATCACCACAAATTCAAACATTATTGTCATCTGTTATCTGCAGATAACCCAAGAGACCATTCTATCCACTATTCTCATAAACTATATACAAACATGAAAATACTAGCAAATTGTGTTATTGCCAGCCTGCAGAATCATACCATACCCATCACTGATTCTGCACAGAATTGGAATTGTGCAATATCTTAAGTTTATATTCCTTTTCTAAGCATTTTTACTAAAACAAAGCAATTAATGATTTTAAGTTAAAGATAATATGTTTCCAACATCAGACTTGTATCTCATGATAATATAGCACTGTGTCAGTTATCAGCTGAATGGAGATGTTACTTAGTTTCTTGCTGTGATTTATTTATTTCTACAACTATTTTTTCTTTAAGTTTACCTAATAAAATTTAATAACTATGAAGCACAATCCATCACATAATTGTAATGCTTTGTGGGTAAACTAAATAATCAAAAGGACAACACTTTGCAAATTTTGTGAAGAATATAATATAGACATAGGTACACTTAAGACATCTGCCTATCTTCCTTTAAACAAGATTTTCCTGAGAACTACATAATCCCAGTGCAATCGACAGTAATGCAAAACTCTGTATTGATTTTGGGACAAAACCTGTATTTTCCAGCCAAACTGCTCAGGAATGTCTCACTATGTCTGGAATCATAAACCCTGAATACTAAGGACACTCTGGGTTTGTAAGGATGTCTTCTTGTTATCACAGAACTCTGAAGCAAAACAAGTTCTGAAATGTCTAGTGTCCACAGCTGATCCTCAGGTGAATACACACACAGAAACATTATTTCTACTGTGCTGTGGTTCACCTTTATCCACAGTTCCTACTTGCCTGACTAACATGTCACTTAACTGCATCCTGGCAGCATATGGTGACCTTGGTGAAGACTGTGTTAAAGCAAATTTCTGAAAAGATAGCCTGGAGACAAGGGAGGACAAAAAGATTATAGGTACACCACCACATATAAGCTGTATGGGTTTAATTACTGAAAATGGTTATAGGTCTAATGCAGCTTTCTCAAAGCAGCAGTTTCTCAGTGAGCAAAGATTTTTATTGTCGCTCATGTGCCAAACAAAAGCAAAAGCTAAACCCTGTTGGGATTGTGTGTTCAGAAGCCAACGAAATTGAGAACAGGCCAAAAGGAAGGGGAAAAGGGTCAGAAAAACAGATTCATTCACAAATTGGGTAGCGATCATGTCGTATCTGCACAGATCCATGTCTGAGGTCTGACTACTTCAACAAAAAAAAAATCCCTACAGCTGACATTTGGGTGCATAAAGGTTTTAAAAAAATGTTGTTTTGAATACAAATAATAAAATTACCGTATCTCAAAGTATCTTGCGTTCATACTATGGAATTTTCTGCATTATAAACAAAATCTGTGAAAGAATAACTTTGGCAAAAGTTAGTAACAGTAGACTATGACTATATATATTAAATAGTTTAGAGACAGCAGTGAACCTTTTCAGTGCTTGTTAGATATGCAGCACCTACCTAGTCAGAAGATTCTTCATTACCTCCTTATGCTATGAAAGCCTCATGATTTTCCAGGTTTAGAAACATTATTTACAACCTGTCAAAAGTAGTGGGACATTACCTGAACATGCTTTACTATTACTGTGGTAGAAATTGCCACTTTCAATAGGCATTTTGCTACTGCAAACAGCAATTTCTCTCCTTAAATCTTGACTTATAAATAAAATAACAGTGCATTGAACTTTTGCTGTCTTTCAGCTCAGTTCAATAACAGATCCCATCCTTTGCTGTCAGCCAGCAAAACTCCACCACCTGCAGAAGCTGACTTCAAGTGGGAAACATTGTAAAAATTTTCTCTATCAGCACTGTAATCTCACAGTCAGCATTCTTTACCATACCAGTGTCTAGGAACATACTAGTTCTTTTCCAGACCCTATGTCATTCATAGCAACTGATATTTTAATAACATCACTCTCGCCTTGAGAGACTGTAATGAAGGCCAGTTGATGCTCTGTTTAGTTAGTTACCATTAACACACAACCACACTCTGTGGTGATTGTATTAGTTGGGAAGGAAAATACACATATGTATTTCTATATATATATATACACACACACACACACTTGAAATTTCCCAAGAACGGCTTCTCATAAAATGCATATAAGACACTATGCATAGAAATATCAGATCAAAACACCTGTAAACTATCTGATGAAAGGGTAGAAAATAAAATTTTTATTAAGTTTTTTTATTCTCCTTTTTGCAGGGGTGGGGGAAGTAAGAACACATAGTAGTCTGGAATTCATTTATAAATATATGTGTAGCATTATAGTCAAGTACAATTACCTAGGCTTCAGTTAGAGTAATTGATAACTGAATCCTTTCTGTCCCTATTTATGTATGGCTCAAAAAACATAATAAAACGAGGTTTGTATGCAGAAGTGTTATTTTTCCTTAGACCTATTTGAATAAGGGAGCAAAAAATTTAGGTAAGTTTCAGACAGATCTGCTATGGAAGCTAAATTTAAAGCTCGAATATGTTTCTAAGACAGAAAAAAATTTAATTAAGACTTTTTTTATTTTATCATCTGCAGTGTCTAGCACAGATGGCTTATATACATACTTGAACTTTTATATTTAATCTCAAACATACAGGTCAGCTCACTATTTCAGTAACCTCTTTTATTGTACGAATGTGTTTTATGCTCCCAAGAGATGGCCTGTTCTGGAGAATGAATGAAAGATAAGTGACTGATGAAAAGAGTGCATGGGAAAATTAGCAGTGGCATGTATGCAATGATTATCCAATCTTAACAGTGTCTCTTCATAATGTAATATGTAACTGTATGTTACATTTTCCTCAAAGACTTCTTCGGCCCTTATGAGACAGAGCAGGTACATGAAATGTGCATTATAAATACGACTTCTGCAAACCAACAAATACTTTAGACTATAAACAACTGACATTCAGATCTACTACACAAACAGATTAGACCAGCATAATCTAAAAACAGATTACCATAGAAAACATACCGCAGTTCTACAGAAGTGACCCTTGTCAACAAAGATACAGAAATTCACACCCAATTCTTTTACAGATCACAGTACTGTTCTTCCAAGAATCTTTAATAATCGGATTGTCAAGTCGACCTTCATTGACTTTCATTCATCCTGTCTTGCTCAATATTAGTCTTGCTTTGAAAAAGTAATATAGGATGATGAGGACAGATTTATAAGTTATGCACTAAAGCATTGTGAATGGGAAATACGCTGGTCTGGAACTAATCGCACAGATTTTGCTCCTATTAAAAAGATCTATGGTAAGTGAGATGTGGTTTAATAATTTTCTTTTTATATATTGAAGTCTATTATATATGAATTCCAGTTTTGCATTGTTTTACAGAAATTCAATATTTTGACTATTCTAAATTAGATTCTCTTGGTATTAGTTTATTTTACATTCTATTCAATAATTGAAGGAGCAAAAAGGAACAGCCCTGAAGCAAAGACGAGAATTAAAGAAAGTCTGAGGTACAACAATACAAGCCACTTAAATTCCAACTAAAAAGCCTCACAATCAATAAAAACAGAAGCTCAAACAGAAGTAACTGAAAAAGAGATAGGAACATAAAGAGTAACTGGTACAAAATGAACACCACATTCTCTTATTTAAACAGGTGCACTGCAGCCTAAGTAGATCCTAAGGTACAATTTTTTCCATGTAAACTACATAAATGTTTACAAAATATGCAAAATATTTCTCAGAACAAAGACACCTAGCAGGATAAACTCTGCCAGAGCAAAAGATGTTCTCATGTAAGCAGAGAGGCACAGAGAGAAAGTCTGCCATGAATGTAAATTATTTAAATAAACAAAAAAACCAAAACAAAACAAAAATCACAGTGACGAAACAGTTTTAAGAGAAACCGCCTGACTACTGGCATGTGTTTACATAGAATCTTCCGACTTACGTTAAAATTTGCATTACTACCCCTGTACTAAAATGTACCCACAAACAGCTAGCCATGACGCAAGGTAGAAGTTTTTGAATTTATTGCACTTTGTCAGCAATGGCTTTATTTGGAAATAAAGGCTAGTCATTGCATAGAATTATGATCAGATGATCACTCTTCAACACACAGGGAAAGACGACAGTCTCCCTTTTGACTAAAAATTTTAAAATTAATTTAAATTTAAATTTTTTTTACAGAGGGTCCAATAGAGATCACAATATTATACTAAAGTCAAATACTAGTAAATTTTACACTATTAAACTAAAACATAAACTTAGAATCATTTAAGATTACACATATCTTCCTAGTCTAACAAGTAAGAAATTACATGTTTCAATTTAACCCCTTTTGAATTAAAATACAAATTCAATCACATTTTAAAATTGATTTCTACAGGAGACTGCAATACTCGAAGTATTTACTTACAGATTCATTCCTCAGGTTCCATCAAACATGCGAGGGCACTCATTAGCATCAGTTCCTAATCTTATATTAATAATACTATTTATTAACAACAGATCTTACTATTTGACTGATCATGAATATAAAACCAACTCATTTTAAATTAAATGGGAATACGGCACAAACATATCTTACAAATACACACAAATCCCGATAAAGGGCTCTTTTGCCCTCCCTCATCCAGAAAATGAAAGGCAGAAAAAGTGAAAAAATGAAGATTTATTTCAAACTTAAGACTTTCCCTATTCAACAGTCATGACACATTGTCTGCTTTCCACAAGCATCAACTTAAATTGTATTTGTCATAAAAGCTGTGACAAAGTAATTATTATGGGCAAAGATGCATTTAATTCATGACCCCACACTGCAATTACAGAACATTGACAAAAAAAAGGCACGGATAATCTGTCACCACGCTCAAGCTTTCAGGATACCCAAATTTCATTCGTGAACAGCAGCAAGGCAAAGTTGATCTTAACTAACTGCCATTGGACAAACCATATATTTCTTCACTTTCAGTAACATATATGAACAAATGTAACCATCTGCCTCTTCACAGAGGAAATTCAACAACTGTCAGCTTTAACTTGCAGTAGTAAGAGAAGATTTAAGAAGTACTGCCTATTTGTATGAGCACCCAATATAGAGAAATACAAATATTTCTATCCCTTTATCTCTGAAGGAAACAATCTAACTGAGAAAGAAATGATCCCCTTTTTAAAATATATACCGGTAATGTCTAGACTAGTTCTTAAATCTTCCCACAACCTGGGTTTATAAGCTTTGCTTGGTCTTTTCATTATAAAGAGAAATCTTTACACAAAACAAATGTTCACAAAACAGAACACTTGCTTACTAAAGACAGTAAAACTTGTTTCATTATTAACTGAAAGGGATGACTAAATCCACTGATTTACGTGAGTCTTACAAACAAGGAAAACAAAACAAAAATTATTCTACAGTATCAACTTAATTTTTACATGTTTATTTATTTCAGAAACCTGTTTCTTGAAATGGGTCTCACCATTTAAGCTGAAATGTAAACATGAAACACAGAAGCAGAGCCTGTACTGCAAAGTGAACCTTACAATATGAGCTTTTTCATCAGAATCAACAATTCACAACACACAGGACTACCACAATAATTAAAGCATGGACTCAGAGGGGGCCTCAGCTCCCATAACACAGCACTGGGTCTGGCAGTACTCCTTGTGTACCTGTGAGGCACCAACTCTGTGGCCGCCTAATTTTGAGGTGAGAACATGACATTTGCCTGGAGTTTTTGCCTTGCGCAGCCCTGGCTACCTCAGACCTCATCAGAACGCACCCTCTTGACAAGACTCTATGCAATGCTATGCTATCCCACCCTCACATTTGAGAGGAGGAAAAAATTGAGAAGGATTGCATTGCTAACTTTTCCTTCATCCTTATACATTAGCTCAGGAGTTAGTATAACTATCTGCCCACGATATGAGAGGAAAAGATAGACAAAAGCATAAGGACTGATGTAAAGAGCTGAAAGAAGTATTTTATTTTATGTTATATTTATCAGTTGGCCTCATCAGCCACATTCTGATAACATCAATTACTTTAAAATACTACAAGCATAAATATAAACCCAATCAGTTTTGTGGTATGCTCAGCTGAATACTCAAGGGAATTATAATTTTATCTCGTATTCTTTTAGGATGTGTTTGGATTTAATGTTTCTTTCTCATTTTTAAGTGGATTGAACAACTGCTTATAAGAATGGTGTTCCTGTTTCATCTTCATAGTAGTGCAAGCCTATTCAACTTCTTGCTAACTCATGTAACATAATTTTTAGATACAGAACTCTTAAGTAGTTCAGTTAAGGGCAGTACAAAGTAATCCTTCCATTTCTGTGACATACAGTATCACTGTTTAGTCTTACTCTCTTCTCATTACTTATGACACAGCCATCAAAAACAGATGAGTTCCTCTTCATATTTTGATCTATTTTATCCCCTGAATTAATTAATACTAAACAAAATGACACACCTGGAACATATTAAGTTTGAAATAGTAAGTAACTACAGACAACCGCTACCTTCAAAATGGTTTAAATGTCTGGGTTAGAAAACAAATCCCAGTTCTCAATATAAATTCTCTCTGATTCTCATTAACCCACATAAAGTACAGTTTGAATGTACTTATATTGAACCAGGCTATCAGCACACCTGAATATGTTGCAAAATGCAAATAAAATTGTAAAAAATAAAATTCTTCAGCTTTTAAAATATTGCCCTCCCACCAAAAGACAAAACTTCTTATCAAAATGTGTTTACTCTGGACTGGCAAAACACTGCTTCCAAAACAAAACTCTACATCTTTCATCAAACAGCAAGTATACACAACCCGATAACCATTAAAACTTCAGAAAAATTAAAAAAATTATGTATTATTTGCAGATAATGCCACTGTATTACAAATTATGTAATGAGAACCACACATCGGGAATACTCTATATTCACAAAAGGTTATGGGAAAACAAAGTGTTGCTCAGCATATTTTTTAAACAGAAGAATACATAGTAATTTCTAAAAATTAAAAACAACATCGTGACCATCCTTTTCTATTTGTAATACCGAATCAAAGAGACTCACATGTCCACAGGCTAAGAAATACACATCAAGTATTTTCATTGAGTACAATTCTGAATAGAACAGAAGAAAAATATTTCCATGTAACTGCAAAACAGGTCCACGGTTTATTGGTCTAGCCACTTCATCATTCCACCTTATGTAAGAAGCATATGAATCAAATATTCATCCTTTCTGTGACAGAAGATTACTTCGCATCATCTTCCCTTTTAACACACCAACAGCTATACAAGCATATTTCCCATTCTGTATTATGAGTAAAAAAACCAAACCAAACAAACCACAAAGCTCCAGTTACCCCAGTTTGTTCAACACTTTTATTGTTCACCACAACAGAACTGATCTCATTCCCATTTAAAATTTCTTTGTAAAGAAATTAACTTTTATTTTCAGTTCACCTATGCAATTTGGTCTTACTCATTGCCATTAAAATTATGTACTCTGGCACATTTATCTGTTTACCACATCTTCAACGCTTCTAAAGGCGTTGGAAGACTATTTTACAGTACACATTCACCTAACAACTGCTTTGTGATCACACACTTTCCCCTCTAAAATGGGCCCAGTAGAGCATTGTTAACGTTCAGAAATATACAGGAGGCCTTGTTCATATACAGCCCTTCAACTACTCAGGTTATTATGCCTGCAAACTATTTAACACTTAGCCTACTTCCTTTTGCTTTACTCCAAGAACACTGCCGTTTTCACACATCAAAAACCTTAGCTGTTTCATTTTGTTCATAATTCTGGTTACCTTCTCAAGGCCTCCTAACTGCCCAAATAAACTCCTTCAGTTCTCTTGGTCAAGAACCTGAAAAATCCATGTTCCTTTCATTAAAAGCACCATCATGATTGCAACATAATCTTGCTCTGTTGTCAGACCATTTTCATGGGCAAAACCAACCTACTATTCCCTCAATATTTTTATTTCAGATAAGAAACTTAAACATCAACTTAGATATCACACAATGCCAACTCAGAAATAGTTGTTTCTGACAGATTTTCACATATTAAAGCTGTTGGACATTAACAAAGCAACAGAGCAGTATGAATGTAGTGTAACACTCCTTCTACCAAAATTTACCATATGAATCACTGTGGTATGCTATAGGGATAAATATTTGCCAGATTCTTCACTATGTCTAAAGAAGTTTCCCCAGTGAAACAGTGATAAACAAACTGAAGGAAGCCAAAGCACTGATAAAGAGAGTGATATAACTAACCAAGACCACAAAACCCTCCACCTTGCCAACACCTAAGCACATTCCTAGTAGGCAATGCAATCAAAAATACAGGCTTGTAACACCTACATAGCATTAATACATATGACAGTGGTTAACATAGGCATTGTAACCTCTAAGGCTAATATGCCCACAAAGACAGCAAATACTTGTTATTTACTCATGCCTACAAAATCATCCAGGAATCTGAAGAGGAAAAACAGGGCATATATGTCCCTCAGTACCACACATTTATTTTAAGAGTTACTAAATATGACTGACAAGGTAATCTTTTAAAATCATGTGAACATTTTCTCTTTAAAAAATTACAACATTTAGTACAAGTAGAAAATTACACAATTCCTGTTCAGACCTTTTCTTTGTGTTTCAGAGATACCATGTAATTTTAATGAGCAGTGAAACTCTTGTAGCAGGTGAAAATATAGTGTAATGTATACACGCAGTACATTCTATACCATAAAAACCACTAAAGAAATCACAGCTTTTGCATCCTTTTTTCATGCAACTAACCTTGTTTTTTTAAGTTAAATCTATTCATACTAGCCGTACATAACACTACACAACTGAAATGCAGTATGACACCATGAAGCTGATATAATCAGCTGTAATATATAAGGAAAGCTGCCACCAGCAAATACCTAAACATTGCTACTGCAGAAACTGGAAGGAGGCACAAATACCAAAACCTTTGTTGCAACCCACCTTCAGGACATTTCCATCTTATGGTATTCCATACACAATTTACAGATTCATCACCTCCTCCTCTTTCACAAGCATAGAAAAACAGGATTTCCCAGAATTTTCCAGTAGAAGTGACAGGTGCAAAAGTTTTGTCTGCCCAATCCATCAGAATAAATTTCATCTAGGGAACTGTTCAATTCTGATTATGTGGATTCTACTTGAAGTACATGGTGACCATATGTTACAAATGATGGGATAAATACACTTATTAATAGGAGAAGGAAAAAGTGTTCTGTGGCAAATTACACTCTTCAACACGAAGCATAGGCTTCCTTAACCGGTAAAAGGTCTGCCATGTCACACAGGAAAAAGGAGAAGAAATAAAATGAGAGAATTTCCTACATATTGCAATAAACAGAAGTTAACATGGAGACAGCAGAAGAACTATGATTACAACTCCATAGGTCAAAGAAAGTAATTTTGTAATTAAGTGTTTTTCTTCTTCTATACTTTAATAACTTTACTCACAAGGAGAAAAGGGAGAAGGCATTTTATTGAGAAATATTAAATGACTTTGTATGTATTACCTAAAACCAATATTCTATGGCAAATCTCACAAAAAAACACAGATCATTTAATGGGCATTATCATTCACTGGGATACCACAAGAGCTTCTATAAATAGTTACTTCTTGCAAAGTATTATTGACATATTAGCCTTCTTGGATAACATGCTTATACAATATATGCCACTACTTCTAAAAGAAACACGAAAACAACACAGAATGTCACTCAAATTTCAGACACAAACAAGGTTACTGGCTGAATTTATTTTAATGTACCTTTTAGGGAGGACAGAGAACTTAAAAATTTTAACCAGCCTTGTAGATTTCCTTCTGCTATTGTAAGATGTTCAAATGAAATTACATTCTCCCTATGACAAGTCTCCTAAAAATAAAAAAAGAAGCTTTATTTTATGTGCAACAAGAAAAGTTTCTTGTAACACAGGTTAATGGACATTGCATTATATCTTTATTACTGGCTAACACAGGGTATTACGTGTTCAGTAGTAATCCTTATTCATCCTGCTCAATCTGACTACTAGAAGTCTTCAAGTTTCATTAACAAAACGTCTGGAACATTTCATACTATTCTAGCCTACAAAAACCAGGTAAAGCCATAATCCAAATGCTAACTGGAACAGACATTTTTCAAAGCACTGGTATTCAGAACAGACAGGAATCACAAGTTCAGATGAACTCAGCAAATGTAGCATGAGCTTACTATCAGTGAAAGTGAGACACATTGCATAGAAATGGAAATGGTTTTAGTTTGATTTATAAATGATCTTCACACAACAGAACTACGACTAAAACGAAACATTCGATAATTAGAAGCAATAGGAAGAGAATTTTTCTTTGCAATTTTTTTCTTAGTGAACTGCATGGATTAAAACTAAGTTAATGTAAAATAAACCAGTTACAGCAGTCTGATCAAGTAGTACACCAGCTGACATATTCTACCAATCTGAAGCAGAATCAGCTTTAAATCATGAAGTAGTTAAAATCTTGAAGTGCATTAGACATGATGAAAGGACTAATAGGAAGAGGATGTGATTTAAGAGCATGTCTCTAAGTTTTGCACTTGTATGAAATATGTTTCTTTTCATGCTTTCTGATCTACTCAGCACTACAATCAGCAGACATATGGTCTGCTCAGCAAAGATGCTAGCATAACAGGCTGGACATCATGATTCTCTTCACAGCAGCTTTAGAGTCTTGTCCCTACATTTATGAATTGGTACAGAGTTCTCCAATAAATTTTATGGTAAGAAGTAAACATGCTACACCCTGTGAGAGTTATTACATGAATGGTACTGGTCTACAATGAAAAGCTGCAGGAAAATTAGTCATTAAAATGGTAATCTTCAGCATTCACTACTGTGATTGACTACTTCATTACAATCACAGTTTGATATCAGCAGTAACTGGTAGGAGCAATGTCCAAACATAGCAACAAAAAAAAAAAAAGAGAGAAATAGAGCTTTAATATGCATGTACACAAGGACTCAGACCCAGATAACACAGTTAGGTTCAAAAAAGTTAAAACAAAAATTGGTATCACATTACATACAGTCTTGTATACATTTCAGTGGAAATCTAATTTATAATTTTTAGCAAACAATTGCCTCTAGCCCAGAAAAGAAAACTCCTAAGTGGAAGTTCTGCACATTCTATGCTTTATTCCTTACACTTCTTTCTTTATTCAGCTACACATAGTACACTACGATGCTTTGTGACAAAAACTTGAAAATATTTAAACTGAAACTGAGCTGTATGTATTTTAATGTTTGCCCTAAAAAAAACCAAACAAAACCCCAACTAAACAAAAAAACCCTAAAGCTTCTGCTTTGTCCTAATTACAAAAGCAAGGAAAACCAATTATCTCCAAAAAGCATTGAAGAAAAGATGTTTATAGCTGGTGACAGATAATCTACCCAAATTCTTCATAACAGATTTGTTTATTTGAGTTGATTATTTTTTTTAAAACAGACCTTTACATCAAGTAGTTTGTCAAAACACAAAAACTGGGGGATTTTCTGTTTTGCTGTATTTGTTCTCGTAATATTTAAAGCAGTCTTGATTTTTTCCTTTCTGAAAGCTGGGTGAACAAGGAAGTCATCAGTGTTCTTTGGTTAAAAATGTCATAGATACTGTAGTCTACCCGGTTGGTATCATTTACATCACTACTTGTGCTCCATAAGAAATTATTCTGATGCAGAAGCCTCTGGACGCAGAAGGCAAAAGAAACTGAGAATATGTAACAATAGACACAAATAAAATAAAGTCAGAGAGGCACTTCAACGTATCAGTTATAGCCATTTGCCTTTTTGTCATCTGGATTAAACAATTTTACATTTCAAAGGCCAAAGACTAAAACAGGAAGACAAATTGTCTCATAAGGGCCCTCACCGACACAGCAGAAAGTGAAGGAGCAGGAATCTACAGCTCAAAGAGAAGCACACCGATACAGAAACTAGACATTAAGGATGTTTCTCTTTGTCATCATGTCGAAGCAAAACTTGAAAGGCCCAGAAAATTATGGCTGAGACACTACAAAAGGTATTAGAAGCAAGTAGGTGATACGATGTGAATGTCAACATGAACCAGATCAGATTTTTTTATCCTTATATGTTGTCTAAAGGCACATGAAAGACCTTGCAGTGGTGCAGCCCCTCCCCTCCCTAGCAACCAGCCGACATCGTATTCTTGCTTGCACGCAGCAAGAGCTAGCTGGTGTGGACTGAATCGGGACGACTTTGCACTTTCCTTGTCTTTGTACAAGAGCAGTGAGTTGGGCCAGTCAGGCACTCCCTGACCGCACCTGAACCTCCTGATGCCCAGAGTTGCACCCGCCTGCAGAACTGTACATTCTGGGTAGTGCTGGCATTGTATAGTTGCTGTCTGCATCATGCGGATTGTGACCAGGATGGAAAATTATTGATGCCTTAAGGCAATCATCTTGAGACTCTACAAACAGCGGTACCCATGAAGGCCCTTTGAGCTCTGGTCCACAGCGGGCTGCGCCCAGTAACTCCCTCTGAGTGAGAGGCCTCTCAGAGTAACTTGCAAACTAGCTGGGCTGATCTCCTCGGAACTCAACCTTCTCCCACTGAGAAGTCGCTTGATTTGAACTGAGTATTTCACTGAACTTGAGGGGAATTTTTGCATGCGTGCGTGCATGTGTTAATCGATTCAAAGCTCAATATCTTATTACTGTCATTGTAATAGTAAATTCTTTCGAACCACTCTATAAATGGTAAGTTAACCAGTGATTAATAGCTGCTAAATTCCTGTGACTCTCTCTCTCTCTCTCTAAAATGTGAGCACACCGTGAATTGCTGCTAAACATATTGCTTAGACATAAACCGCTGTGGTCTAAGGCTGGTTCTGGATCCACCCACACCTAGGCTCCTGTCTGAGAAGGAGTTTAGAGAGCAAGGGGGTCCAGCCCAAACCTGACAGCTCAACAGGAGGGTCTCCCTACCCCCCTACACTTTTCTTCCACTGTGTATAAATAATTTTCTACTCAAAACCCCTTCTGATTTTGTATTCCATGTATTTAAGAAGAAAGTGAAGTTTGCCAACAAACACTGTAAGATAATATTTTCTAAATTTTCAGGAAAATCTTTTCTTACAAAACCTCTCAGTGAACATTTAAGTGATCTAACCACTCATTCGTGCCAGACCTGTTCAGATTATTTCCATCTACCCCTGCATACACATATTCAAGAACAGCATCTTGCTGGTGAGAAATGCAAGTAGGACTTCTACATTAGTTACGATTGGAAGCAGGCTACAATCCTGATTAAAGCTAGTGCAGAACCAGACCTCCATGCAGAGAGGCTGAAACAGGAGAACCTGCATCACATGGGTCCACCACCCTACAGCTGACAGGCTTGTGTGAAGTCTTGCATGCTGTGTGGTAACAGCACGACCAGCACAAGAGGCTGCTGAAGTTCAGCAATTCAGTTTTAAAAGGAGAAAAGAAAACAAAAGCATGCTCTTCCCAGAGTTCAGCACATTCAGAAAACAGAAATCACAACTATTGTTACTCTTGCCATCACAGGGAAGGAAAGGGAAAAAAAAATAAAACAAAACAAAAGCAAGAAACACACAAGTAGGAAAAAAAAGAAAAAATTCAAAAGTAGTCAACCTTTACTTAAACTACTAAGTCAGCATGTTGTGGTTTAACCCTGGTAGGCAGCTAAGCATCACACAGCCACTCACTCAATCCCACACCCAGTGCAATGGGGGAAGAGAATCACAATGGTAAAAATGAGGAAACTCCTGCGATGAGTAAAGACAATTTAACAGTTGAAAAAAAAAAAAAAAACCCACCCAAAAAAATACAAAGAAAACAATCAAGAGCAGAAAAACCCCCAACCAAGAAAAAAAAATGAAGCAAAAAAACCCTGAAACAATTGCTCATGACCAACTGACCAATGCCCGGCCAGTCCCCGAGCAATGGCAGCCTGCCCAACCTCCTTTCCCCCCACTTTATAAACTGAGCATGACGTTCTACGGCATGGGATACCCCTTTGGTCAGCTGGGGTCAGCTGTCCCGGCTGTGCCCCCTCCCAGCTCCTTGTGCACCCCCAGCCTGCTCGCTGGTGGGGTGAGCAGCAGAAAAGGCTTCAACTATGTGTAAGCACTGCTCAGCAATAACGAAAACAAAGCTGTATTATCATCACTGTTTTCAGCACAAATCCAAAATATAGCCCCATACTGGCTGCTATGAAGAAAATTAACTCTATCCCAGGTAAAACCATTACACAGTAATATCACAAATTCTCATTTTGCTTTTGAGAAAGTCAAAGGTTTTAAAAAAAACCCGAAATATAGATGCAAAACTCAAACCCACCACACCTTCAAACAAACAAACACAATTCTCAACAGACACATAAAATAACAGATATACCAAGTATTTTTTTCTAGTCCAGTCAGTCAACAACATCTTTTGAAAGAAATAATGGTTTTTTTTTCTGATCTTTCTAATCTTTGCCAGTATAACACCCTACACCTTTACTCCACCCTTCCTTATTGGTAAATATGACAATTACAAGCAAGAAAGTAATTTTTTGTGCCAGAGCTGTAAAACAAGCAATATAAATTGATACGGCAAGATGAGCATTACCTTGCTGAAAAACACACAAACTATTGCCAGCCTCCTAAATCTTTTGATGAATTCCTTCACAAATCAGCTGCAATTTTGTGAAAACAGCAAACTATACAATATCCAATGCTTTGCATAATCAATGCGTCTTCAACATCTCCAGCTTCTGGCAAAGCAATCAATTAGGTCAGCTCTCAAATAATCATCAGTAGTGCCCAAGTACACAGTTTAATGACTTCCAGTTGTACTGCATCAGCAATTTTTTTGGAGGGGGGGGCAGGGGCAGCAGGGGGGGAGTAAGAGAGATATAGACAGCAAGAATGAAATTCTCCCTACCTAAAAGTATAAACAGAAGAACAATTATGTTATTTCTACTCCCAGTGTAATAATACCTGGAAAGATATTAGAAATCTATTTTTGTTTCTTGACTTTCTCCATCCCGAACTCATTCTAATGCATCTGCAGAACCAGCAGAACATAAGTGAGGACTCAGGCCTCCTCAGGCCTTAGCAATCTCTTTTTGAGGTGCAGATCAACATGAGAATTAAAAGACAGGAAAGAAACTGGCTAAAATGGAGATAGCAATGAACTGGATTGAAAGGACAATGACTGAGCTGGGTGGGGTGAACAATTACAAGCAGAGTTTGTAAAATAACAGTCTTGAAATAGGTACTAAATAGTTTTATTACGAAGAATATGCAATCTCCCCAAAGTAGAATGTAATGAACTTTTCTGGTGAAGCTGGGAATATAATCAACACAGATGAGAATAATGTAACTGTTCATGAAGAACCGGATGAGTCTGAAGACTGTAAAAAGCAAATAGGCAAATAGGATGAAACTGAAGAGCATTACGTGCAAAGTTACTGGAACTTCTGTCACAAACTCGGATCTTAGCAGCTAGGAACACATCAGAGGAGAAAACACTGGGTATATTGCCTGGTTACAGATTAGTACTAGAAGCACCAGTTAGATGCAGCCGTGAAAAAGACAAACCACCCTATAATGTATCAGGCAAGATTTTCCTGGAAGAACGAGGGAACACAATTCTGCAACGCATTCAGTAGAAGTATATAAAAGATGCTGACTCATACTCAGACCAGACCAATGTAGAAAAGAGGTACCAAAACCATGGAATGGAAGGGAAGCAAGTAATTAACTTCAAAAGAGCACAGAGTTCATCAAAGATAAAGCCAGGATCTGATCTCTCACCTGAGATACACCAAGAGGTGAGAACTAAGGAAAAACTCTCTCAGCTAAAGACAATTATAACCACAAATCTTATGTGGAAAGACTGGGAACAAACAAAGACTAGGAATTCAAATACAGTTTCAAATTTCACAGCATTTCAATTTCCCAGAAGTGTAAGCAATGTAACTATTTTTTGGATCGAAACAGATATACTTCTGAACAGCGCTAAATCCTGTTGATCAGCTATGGTAGCAAGCAAGGGGACTCCCTGACGCAGTAGGTCTCTCTTCCATGTATTTCCATACATTCCCTACAGTAGTTCAAATCATCAGCCAAGTCTCACAGATTTTAGGAACCTTGAGATTTAACGAGAAATTCCAAGGAGTCTAGACTACTTGCCAGAATTCAATGAATATTACTACACAGGAGAATTTTGGAACACTGTTGTTGCCATCCTGCTGAAAACTGCAGCAATATAGTAGAGCATAAAAACATAACTCAACTGTAGTCATGGCTGCCAGCAGATTTTCTTAGTTGTTTTTACTCTTCTTTACTCAGTGACTTAAAATGCCAAATAGTCCTTCAGTTCACAATGACAAATCCTTCAGAAAGCACATCAGTTTAAAAGATAAAAGCAGAAGTAAAAAAAAAAAACAACAAACAAAAGCAAAACCAACCACACGCACCAGGCTGGACCTCTCATCCAGCAGAGTGACCACAGATATACATATTAGTAAGTAACCAGCATAAAATAACTGTTTGAAAAATTATAAAGTATAGTTGGGAGAGTATCAAGTTTAGTATCTCCCCTAAATGCATATGTGACAGTATAAAAAGCTTACTGCGTAAGTGCTTTCAAGGGAGTGCAATATGAAAAGACTTCGCTTTTTAAAAGAAAAGGACAGTATCCTTGCTATATAACTTTAATTATGAATATTAGAATTGCATCTATATTAATAAATCTTACGTGTTTTCAGTTGGGGGTTTTAATTTAATGAGACCTTATCTAAGGGATGCATATTTGTTCCCATGTGCTACAAAGTCTGGTGGTAATTTTCTTGTGAGAAATAGATCTAATAAGTGGCCTGTGCAAATATACTTAACCCAAGGCCCATGGAATGCGCTTTACTGGGGCAGAGTCATTTCACAGGGACTGGAAAGACAGGAAGACTTAATACCTGACAGTGACTGTCACTAAAACGGCTGGTTTCCCCCAAAGTTAGAACTGTTAGCCTAAAAATGTGCCCTACACAAATAGGAAAAAGCAACTGCCTCATTCTGCAGCTGCTTTTATTTCCTGTCTCATTGTGCAACTGCAAAAACCCCAGGGAACTGGACTTACAGTTCATTCAAAGCACTCCTGTGGCCATAAGAATATGAAAACAATATCCCAACTTCAGTATGAAATGACCTTGATGATCTGTATAACATTTGTCAGAGACTAATAAAATTTGTAAAGATACTTGCTGATATGATTGATTGCATTCTTCACTGCTCCAGTTACCTCAAACTAAATTGCCTGTCATTATAATGATGACTTTTGTAAGTGCACTTTCTTAATTTTTTCCTCAGTCTTTCAATAGCAATCTCACAATAGATTGAAAGTGTTTATGGATCAATAACATGTGAGAATAAAATACTGCTTTCTAACAAGTATTTTAAATCTTTCTGCTTATGAGGTGTTGTGACAGAGCATTAGCAGAGAACGCAATTTCTAAGTAACAGGAAAATAATATCCAAACCTAGTTTGCACATATCCAGCACAATGAACAGCTGTAGAATCCTACAGACTCTGAATAGTACCAAGTCCTGGTGATTCATGACTGTCACAATGGACAAAAAAAAAGAAAGTGAAAAGATTACTAAAGATACTGTAATCAACACATATATTCTAGGCATACTTGATCGCAGACAGTCTGTCCTGCTGAGCCACTCAAGTGTGCCTGACCTGTTTTTCCCCAACACCGAGTTCAGGTCCATCGCATGATGCAGTGACAACCAGAAGGGCTTTAAAAGGAGCCAGAACAGATTCAGAGCATTTACCCATTTGGGCTCTAGGCATGATAAAAATGTCTGTATTTCTTTCAGTCTCTGAAAACAGCACATCTTAATTCATATGGGAACCCAGTTAATCAGGTCATGCTGACAGTGTACTTCAGGATAAGGTAGTTGGGAAGCAACTGTATCTCTGTACAAAGAACAATAAATCTGCTGCTGCAGAAGATCAGGAAGCTTTCTCATTCACAGCCACATTCACCAATGTCACAGGTCCAAATGCTCTAAAAGCAGCCCTCCCTAGTAATTCACAAAAGCAAAGTTGAAAGAATTGCCAGGAAAGAGGAAAATTTCTCTGCAGATCAACGTTGTTTGCTAAAAATTGAGCCAAAAAGAAGGCAGCCTCCAACAGGAACTTAGGCTTGGACAGGTTCAGGCACCAAACGGCAATTACTGATTTGTAGCAGCTACAGACACCGCAGAAGATGGCACATTAAATTGCTACAAGAAGAATTGACTGTGGTGGGCTCACCCTGGCCAGGCACCCATCCAGCCACTCTCTTATGCCCTCTCCTCAACAGCTGAGTTAGACAGACTCATCAATTACTGTCACAGGATAAAGAGGCTTGACTCTTCCACCTCCTCCCCTCCCCGATGGGTGCAGCAGGATGAGGAACGAAGGGCTGAGGTCAGTCAATATCAGCTCCTCTCGGCTTCTTCTTCCTCCTCACCTTCTTCCCCTGCTCCAGCATGGGGTCCCCCCCACAAGATACAGTCCTTGATGAACTCCTCCAACGTGGGTCCGTTCCACCGGGTGCAGTCCTTCAGAAACAGCTGCTCCCCCGCAGATCCCCCATGGGCTGCAGTTCCTGCCAGAAAACGTGCTCCTGAGTGGGTTCCCCTCCACAGGCCACAGCTGCAGGAGCCTGCTCTGGCACATGCTCTCCATGGCTGCAGTTTACTTCACGGCATCTCCACAGGCTGCAGTGTGGAAGTGTTCCACCACGATGTTCTCCAGGGGCTGCAGGGGAATCTCTGCTCAGGTGCCTGGAGCACCTCCTCCCCCTCCTTCTTCACCCACCTTGGTGTCCATAGGGCTGTTTCTCACACTTTTTCCTCACGCCTCTCTCACGCTCTGCTGTGCAGCACTTTTCCCCCTCTCTTAAATACGATTTCCCCCCTGCGGTGGGTCTGCTGGAGCCGCAGGAACTGGCTGTGTTCTGCACAGGGCAGTCCCGGTCTCCCCTCACAGAGGACACCCTGCAGCCACCCCACTGCCAGCACCTTGCTACTGACAAGGGAACAACAACAAAAAAAACCCTAGGAAAGAACCCAGTGAACTGGTTGGGACACCTGACTAGGTAGGAGCAAGACAAAAGAGATTATATAATGTATGTGAAGGCGGCAACTAGATGTACACTTCTTAATAGTGACTACTTCTAAATTACTGCTTCTCATTATCTTGGACTCCAGCAAATAGAGGTTCAAAACCCATGCCCTGACACAGACTTCTGGATTCTAATACAAGAAAACATTTCATAGTGAAGCTATATTTAGAGACTCATATTGCTAAAAACATACTACCAAGCTCTGATTTTCATTACCAAATTTCCACAGATTTTGCTAAAAGTGTAGTATTATTCCATCAAACAGACATAGACTCAACTCCTTCAGGTCACAGACCTGATCTGAAGCAATGTCACGAAGGACTGATAATCTCTTCAATCCCACTCCTTTGCTTTTACCACTGAAGCACTACTTTAGCTTTAAACACCTCTCAGTTCAAACCACAGCATCCTATTCATTAATATTTTCAACTAGAAACTATAATTTCACATACTTCAATTAGGCTATTCTAAAGGTTAAAGCAGTATCTTCAGAAGCTACATTACAGAAGAAGAAAATGGAATTACACGCAAAATCAGGAACATCCCCAGTATTAAAAACACCCGGTCTTTTAAGGTGGTAATAATTTTTCACTTTTCAAGAAATCTTACCTCCCCCCCTTTATCACTTCTAAATACCCGAGTATATGAAGTTATATGAAGTATTGCAAAGCTATATACCACAGAATCACACACAGTCACAGCATGGTAGGGGTTGGAAGGGACCTTTGTGGGTCATCTAGTCCAACCCCCCTGCCGAAGCAGGGTCACCTACAGCAGGCTGCACAGGACCGCGTCCGGGCAGGTCTTGAATATCTCCAGAGAAGGAGACTCCACAACCTCCCTGGGCAGCCTGTTCCAGTGCTCCGTCACCCTCAGAGGGAAGAAGTTCTTCCTCATGTTCAGCTGG
>Ga0065711_1033550_pt1 | contig 25304 bp, 8 predicted proteins | sample Hoacrofraction12_FD_59098 | JGI IMG/M metagenome (GOLD analysis project Ga0065711, IMG submission 59098) | Hoatzin crop microbial communities from Cojedes, Venezuela - Epithelial fraction 12 v2 (version 2) | ecosystem: Host-associated > Birds > Digestive system > Esophagus > Crop | place...
AAGAAAGAAAGAAAGAAAGAAAGAAAGAAAGAAAGAAAGAAAGAAAGAAAGAAAGAAAGAAAGAAAGAAAGAAAGAAAGAAAGAAAGAAAGAAAGAAAGAAAGAAAGAAAGAAAGGAAAGAAAGAAAATGAAAGTCAAAAGAGAATGTAGAAAAGAATACCTTTACTTTAAATTTTTTAACGTTTCTAAACTCTAGAGAATTGTAGTGACATGTACAGACTACTCGCAGCAACAAATAAGTACTATTCTGCTCTGCCACAGTTTTCTACTCACCACTGCCCCCTCTTTGCGTTTCATGGGTGAACCACAAAAGCTTTCTCTATTAAAGCATGCCTAAATGTGCCATTACATTTTAGTTCACATTAGAGAAATGCAGGCTGCAAAGACACTGATATAAGAAGCTATATTTTCCTCATATCTGAAGTAATCGAGAAACAGAACAGTTGTCATTTTGCTGTATATCTTGTGTAAAGTGTTAGACCTGACTCGCAGTTCCCATTTCTGTCTTAGTGCTATGAAGATTCACTGAGGTGTACTGAAACACAGGCAAGAGTGGCTCTGCTGAAAATATCATCTGAAAACTGAGGCAGGGACACAGTACTTTGAAAAATTGCTTTGCTTCTTGTTGTTTCCTAAAAATAAAAAATCAATAGAAGGAAGAAAAAGACAGTTTTGCTGAGTAGACTGTTCCTTTCTATTCTGTAAGGAAGCCTGAGGTGTACTGATGATGTATCTGTGCTCCTGTGTCGGGTAGTAAAAATGAATATTATTCTAGTAGCAAAACTTTGTTAAAGCATAGAGCGCAATAAGGATGATGCACATGTGCCCATTTCTGGAAATGTCTGTGTCTATTTAGTCACATGAAATTAATTACAGAAGTAAGGATTAGTACCTATACTGTTGCAAGTCTGGAAAATACTAGATCAAGATCAGCGTCAGCTACTAGCTCTTTCCTGGAGGCACGGAAAAGACGAAAGTATAAATTTTTCTGAGATATCCATCTGATCCCTCTGTATACCTTCTGCCTGACATTTTTGGTGTAGCTTTTTTCAGGTTGTTGTGTTATACGTACTAATCGAACTCTGCTACTGTAAGAATCATCTATAAAGCAAAGTTGTTTAACCTGTTTTCCTTCCTCTCCACGCTAACACTTTCTCATAAAAACATCACCCTCAAAGTGAAGGGAACTGCCACCATGGTCAAAGAGTTTGGAAGAAAACCCACAGCTTAAGCTATGCAGCTGACAAGATCATGCAGATTGTGTGGTGTCTTAGCCTATGTTACAGTTAAAATTTCAGAGGTTAATGTTTGGAGGAAGAAAAGGAATCACATCTCTGGTTAATGTTTGTGTTTGTAATTTAGTTTATGAAGCCCAGAAGTGGATTTAGCAGTTGAAGATCTGTAGTGTTTCTCAAGGAAACTCTGCTTCTTTCTTAGCCCATTCTGGCATTCCCATAGCACTTTGCTTGTAAAACCATTCCTTCAGTCTGCAGGGGACTTTCTGCTGTCCCGACTATTACCTCTTGTGGCTATGGTTATTTGCCAGCTTGTGCTGTGGGCAGAACCTGCTTGCAACTGTCTGTGCTTAGTCTTGCAGAGAAAACCCAAAGGTAGACAGGCATTGCTAGTAGCATAGAAAGCACAGTGGCCTGAGGATAGGCAGCTCTTCCACTCCAGAGGCAGATGAATATTTCCTGTGAATTGCTTTCTTCGCTGTTCCTTCTCCTTTCCCCTCTTCTGAGGTCCTTCAAGTGTGCTGCACCTTCAGTTTACCTCCTGGAGTCTGGAGACAGATGGGGCTTGCAAGTGAAATGTTTGAACAGAACTAGAACTTGCCTTGTGCAAGTGGCAGATTGCAGGAAATGCTCGTTTCTAGCACTGTCTCTATTTTCTTCATCTCTACTTTCGCTGTCCCTGCCTTCTTTATCTTTCCCTTATTCATAATGTGTGATAAGGCATCAGAGAGCTGTAGATTGACTTGATTTGGTGTGATGGGAAGTTTCATATGAAACCGAACTTTGTCATAACTGCCTGTGGAAATGAAGCTGACTGCTTACAGTTTTTGAACTTTTCCCTTTGGTCTCTAATAGGCTTGCGTCATCAGCCTCATAATTTTTAATGGCTATTCAGCTGCTAGAATGTGTGTCAAGACCAACTTAGCTTTTGTTTTTGCACAAGGGAGCTGAAAATCCATGCTATAAGATGGGATTCATGAAAAGAGTTTCAATATGTAAAGAAAGGGAAAGTAAATTTGATAAAAAGCGCAAACATGATGTGGTTTTGCTCTTGTGTCCACTCATTCCGTCCCCACCTCCACCACTTCTCATGAGGCTAAATGCAGCTCCCGCTGTTTCTAGTACATTTCGTACCACATCTCAAATCTAGACATAACCAGGAAACACTGTCCCCAGGCCTAAAATAGTTGTATACGAGTATTTTACCATTGTGTTTGTTGTCTCCACCACTCAACTACTGTGGGAGATGTAACTTCTCCTTCAGAGAGGGCCTCTGAGCATTACAGGCTAACTAGAACAGCTGATGTGCATTTGTGCTTCAGTCTGCAATGTAATGAGTTCAGCAGTGGTACATCTTTAAAGCGCTGTGACTACAGAGGTCAGGGGATGATATCCAGGGCAGAACAGAGTTATGGAAGAGGATTAGGATCAGCTAGGTTTTAAAACTGCTGATCATAGCTGAGGGACTAAATGTAATTTGTCTAGCTCTGATAAAATTAAAAAAAAAACAAAACAAAACATGACCCTATTTCACTAGAGATAAAACACCCATTTTAAACATATTTAAAACCTGGAAGAGATTGTGTTGCAATGTTGTAGTCCTCTTACTAGATATGTGATGCCATGTAGTTGCTTTGTGTGTGAAATACACTTCATGTGGTCACACGGATTTCCTTTATGTCATGTACTAGTCTTACAGCTAGGCATTTATTTCCATACTTTGCCAAGTCGGGGCTTTGTCACGTGGTGCAGGTCTGAGAGAAGTGCTTCCTCTGGGTCAGACTCCATCGTCTCTCATGGCTGACACAGACAATCTCCTGGTCCTCCTGCCAGGACGTCACATTTGCTCAGCTAACCCTGCATCACAAGCAGCTGCTCTGCCTCTGGGCATGGATCTCCGGCAGGTTGGCAGCCATGTGTTGGAGAATCTAGCCTGGCTGGTGGTAGTCCAGAGAGGGATTTTTTGAGTGCCAGAGAAAATTGCAAACTGTTTGTTGCTCTTTTTCTGTCAAAGATTAGACCGAATTATCTGAAGCATCCTCAGATTATTTTACTGAGGACTATCAGAAGTGTGTTGACATATGTTGTGCAAACCTGTAATTCTATTGAGTTTGAAATGGTGTGCTGGACAAGGGAAGAGGATGCAAGTGGGGTGTACCATGGCATCAGATTCAGACCTCTAACCCCAGGTTGTCTGAGCAGCCTGCTCAGTGCTCTGCGGGAGGGACAGGAAGCCCGGCTTTTCAAGCTAGGCAGATAAGGTAAATGGCCTCTGCTGCAGGGTAACTCGCCAAGCTTAGGTAAGAGCTGGGTTTCAGGTGCACTTGATCACACCTGTGTCTTACCACGGAGGGCACATTATGTGACCTGGGTTTCACGCCTTGTAACCCAGGACATGTCTACCTGGATGGGTGCTGACTGTTGCCTGAGCCAAAGCCAACTGCCTGAGCTGATAAGCCCAGCTAAGAGGCACGTCATAATTTCTCAGGCTCAGTGCCTTTCCACTGAAGATAGGCAGACATGTCTTCATTTGTGTGAGACTTGCTTAGCCATGCTGTAACACTTGCTTAGAACTGGACTGATGAGGTGACTGAGGAGAAAACTCATTTTGATTTAGAATTATATGCAGCCATTGAAGACTCTCACTTTGCTGACATGTATCATGTGTAGGAAGGGGGGGCTCGGAGTCATATTCCACATCGTTGTACCACAAAGGGGCTGCCTTATATCTCTATCTAATTCACACAGGTCTATATGCAATGTGGTGGGGTCAGCAGGTGACCGTTGAACGAAATACCATGTGCCTCATGATTTCTGTTTTTCAAGGGAAGGACAAAGCCTATTTGTTGGGTTGCATATTCTTTTAAATTATAGTGTACCCATTAAACATCTTAGAAAGTTTTGGGATGCCAGTAAAACTGCTGATAAGCAGTGTGAACTGTGGGGCCGCTGCTGAATGAGGTTGTTGTCCTGGTGAGGGAGGATGCAGAGAAGACAGAGTTACTGAATGCCTGCTTTGCTTCAGTCTTTAGTGCTAAGGCCAGTCCCTGGAGGTAAGAGAGGAAGCCTGCAGAAAGGATGACCTTCCCTTGGTCAAGGAGGATTGTGCAGGGATCATTTAAGCAATCTGGATGGCCACAAATCCATTGGGCCTGCTGGAATGCACCCACAAGTACTGAGGGAGCTGGCAGATGTCGTTGCTCAGCTACTCTCCATCATCTTTGAGCGGTCCTGGAGGACAAGATAGGTGCCCGAGGACTGGAGGAAAGCCAATGTCACTCCAATCTTCAAAAACGGCAAGAATGAGGACCCATGGAACTACAGGCTGTTCAGCATCACCTCCATCCTGGGAAAGATGATGAAGCAACTCATTCTGGAGATCATCCTTAAGCAAGTGGAGCAAGTGGTTCTCAGGAGTAGTCAGCATGGATTCACCAAGGGGAAATCATGCCTGACCAATCTGATAGCTTTCTACGATGGCAGAACTGTAGAAGAGGGGAGAGCAGTGGATGCTGTCTACCTCGACTTCAGCAAGGCTTTTGACACTGTCTCCTATAACATCCTTATAGGCAAGCTGAGGAAGTGTGGGCTAGATGAGTGGACAGTGAGGTGGATTGAGAACTGGCTGAATGGCAGAACTCAAAGGGTTGTCATCAGTGGCGCTGAGTCTAGTTGGAGGCCTGTAACTAGTGGTGTCCCCAGGGTTCGGTACTCGGCCCAGTCTTGTTCAACTTCTTCATCAATGACCTGGATGAAGAGTTAGAGTGTACCCTCAGCAAGTTTGCTGATGACACAGAACTGGGAGGTGTGGTAGATACACCAGAAGGCTGTGCTGCCATTCAGTGTGACCTGGACAGGCTGGAGAGTTGGGCTTAGAGGAACATGATGAAACTCAGCAAAGGCAAGTGCAGGGTCCTACACCTGGGGAGGAACAGCCCCATGCACCAGTATAGGCTCAGGATGGACCAGCTGGGAAGCACCTCTGTGGAGAGGGACCTGGGTGTCCTGGTGGACGACAGGTTAACCATGAGCCAGCAGTGTGCCCTGGCTGCCAAGAAGGTCAATGGGATCTTGGGGTGCATTAGGAGGAGTGTGGCCAGCAGGTCGAGGGAGGTTCTCCTCCCCCTCTACACTGCCCTAGTGAGGCCCCATCTGGAGTACTCTGTCTAGTTCTGGTCTCCCCAGTTCAAGAAAAATGAAGAGCTACTGGTGAGAGTCCAGCGGAGGGCTACAAGGATGATGAGGGGACTGCAGCATCTGTCCTACGAGGAGAGGCTGAGGGAACTGGCCTTGTTCAGCCTGAAGAAGAGAAGGCTGCGAGGGGACCTAATATATGCTTATAAATATCTGAAGGGTGGGTGTCAGGAGGATGGGGACAAGCTCTTTTCAGTAGTGCCCAGCGACAGGACAAGGGGCAATGAGCACAAACTGAAGCACAGGAAGTTCTAGCTGAACATGAGGAAGAACTTCTTTACTCTGAGGGTGACAAAGCACTGGAACAGGCTGCCCAGGGAGGTTGTGGATTCTCCTTCTCTAGAGATAATCAAAACTCGCCTGGACGCCGTCCTGTGCAGCCTGCTGTACGTGAACTTGCTTCGGCAGGGGGGCTGGACTAGATGATCCACAGAGGTCTCTTCCAATCCCTATCGTTTTGCGATTCTGTGATTCTGTGAACTAAATCTAGCGTAGACTCAAGTTTTCCTGTGGAGTGAAAACTTTGCCTTGAGAATTTGTTCCCCACCACCCCATGAGATGGACTTCTGCATCATTCTCCTGAAAGTGTTTTTTCAGTCCGGGCGTGCTTTCATCCTGTGATCTGGTTCCTTGGTATTCTAAGCTAATAAAATATGAGGCATGTATACAGATACATAAGGTGTATATATAGATAATCTGTGGATAGTGAAAACACTTAAATTCATTGTTGATTTTAGAAAGACGGGCTAGAGTCTCTTCTGTCAAGGGGATACTCGTACAGCTCTAGAGAAATGTGCCACATCCACTTGCACCTCCTTCACCAACAGCTGCTCCTGCTACTCAGTGAACTTTTTCATCTCAAAGGGTTAAGACTACATTATTCTACAAACGAAATTCATCCTTAAGCCAAGAAGAAAGACTACATCTTTTGTTTTGTTTTATTTGGGAAGTCCATTTTGCCCTTTCTGCGCAACAATAAATTTTGTTCATTATAATCTATTAAAATTTTAAGAATCCATTTTATTTTCCAACTTGCAAAGGTGATTGAGCTGTCATTTATCTTGAGTGCAAACTTCTTGGGGGCATTGGCTGTTTCATTACTTGTGTCTGTCTCAGTGGGGTGTCCAAGTACATAAACAGAATTCCAAGACGTTCTGCAATGCAAATAATATCATCAGATTTATAACAAATTTTCTTATTTATGCTGAAAACTCTCACAGGAACTGGTCTTTCTCTACATTGTAACAGTTGAAACAGCCAGAAATGGCTGTAGGCCTTGTATTTTCAGAAATTAATCTCAAATTCAACTGATTTAGCTTCTGCTCAAGTGATGCGGGAGGGCACACTCCATCAGCCACAAAGAATTTTACAGGGATCATGAGTGTATTCTTTTCCTGGGAAAAAAATCTTTCCTCAAAACACACAGATAAAGATTTCTCAGAGTTTGCTATGTTTACAAATGCTAATCCTTAGGGAAATTTGATTCTAATTCCTCCTGATCCTAAAGATTTTGCCTTCGATTAATCAGAATATAATAAATTTTACATTTGCTCGTGATTTGCAGAAAAAGCGCCTCTCCTATGAGGCGAATTTCTCCGGATAGCCCTAGCCTGTACTGGAAACACTTGTACAGTTTAGTAACTTCAGCTGTGATTCAAAGATCCGGTAGGAAAAACCCAACAGTACACTGTATACTGTTAAGTAGGTATTCTTTGTTGCAGCTCCAAGCACAGGGGCGATTTCTCCTCCAAACGTGCACGCCAGGCATCCTGTTGTTTCAGGTTAAATATAATCACATATGTAAATATTCATTATATTTGCTGAGAACCAAGAACACTTTTGTTTCACTAAATTATTTGGTCTAACAACTAAGTGATAGCTTGTGCCCATGTCCTTCCACTACATTCCTTAATGAGAAAACAGGGATTAGTATAACAGTTACATCGTTAGAACACTATGCATGCAGGAATACAAGTTACAGTACTAAAGACTACTAAAAACTAGAAAATATTAAGGCTTTTTTGTTATAGTTTCACGTTTCTTACAATCCCCTCTATCAGCTGATGCAGCACCTACATTTAGCATTACATAAATGCATAACCGTCACTGGAAAGTGTGACTGAGGCCGGGTGGAAAGAAGTCATAAAATTCCTTGGAAATATACTTTTGTCTTTTCCATACTTGAAGCTGTAGGACTAGTCCAGCCTCACCTAAAGTTAACGCTCTGTGTAAACCTGAGTGTCTTAGAACCAATGTTCAAATGATTGATTAAAATGTCACTTTAGTCCCCTGCAAGGTGCCAGGAACCTGGGACTGTGGTACTAATGTTACCCATTTGTAAACACCAAGAAAGAAGCAGCATCTTGCTGCTGGCGCCCTTTAAAGTAGAAGAGAAGGGAGTAACTGAATGCTATAGCTTCCCATGGACTGAATGAGCAGATCCCATTTGTTATGTTACATAAGAAGAAAGATAATTTCAAGGTACTGCTTAATCTTCCTGACATATCGCATGCTGCACACAGGCTTTTAATGTCCTCTGTTCTGAAAGACAGAGAAATAAGCTCTGGTTTCCAGAATAAAACAGAATATCCACCCCCAAAAAAACCCAAAAAAACGCCAAACCCAAACCCAAACCAGGAAGAAATGAAACCTCTTTCCAGTTATTCATTTATGAAACTCACACTGTTAACCAGGTGCTTCCTAAGATGCTGCAGGAAGGACCTGACTCTGCCCCTGCTGTGCTGCTCCCCGTGCCAGTCCGAGCAGCTGCGAGGGCCGAGCAGCTGCGAGGGCCAAGCAGCTGCCAACTGGCATCAGGCAAGAGGAGAGGAATAAAGTGGGCAGAGGCTCTGCACAGGACTTCAGGCCTGCACGGTGCTCTGCGTTTAACAGCAGTTTCTCAGGGGTAAGAAGGGGAGTTGAGGGAGGCACAATCTGCCTCCGTGCTGTTGTGCCACCAGTGATGCTGGCAGGATGAAGCTGCACATTGCAGGTCTCCAGCCCAGCAGCTCAGCAGGTGCCTTGTGTCTGCTGAAGTTGTCTGGCATGGCGTCATCTGTACAAATGAAACCATTTGCTTTATCATACAAAAATTATCACAGAGAACGAATATCTTCTGATAACAATAGAAGAATTCAAAATTTCCTAGAAATGTCACCCCTTTCACCCAAGACACCCTTATGAAGTGATGCATATTTCAGGAACATTGTCTTCATTATGAAAGACATCCAAACAGTACATAGCTCTAGGAGGAAGACACTCCCCTTGTAAAATTCAATGTATAATAGCTACAGATGTTTCATTATAGGTACTGTGAGTGGAGGATGAATTTTTTGTTTCATATTGTGTCTATACAGCATAAATATGAAAGATGAATCGGATAAAGGTAAACGGCTTGTGACTCAAATATCACAGCACATTTTCTATGTAGATTGTGACCCACATTTGCAGAATCCTGCATAGCTACAAAAATACCAAGAGGAATAATTTCTGAAGATTGCTGCAGGCTCATAACACTCTCATTCCTGTTTATGTTTTCTTAAATCTAGTCTCATTCCAGCATTAATTTTCTCCTACACAGGGGTACCTTTGTTTGCCACTTCTTCCTTTGCTTTGAGACTTGTCTTTCAGTTTCATTTCTTTAGGCACTTGTGTTTTTCCTCCTCAACTCTTTAGTGTAGCACATTGTTCTACTTTATAATCCTTATTTCCCTTCCTGCTATTCTGCATGAATTCCATTGCTTTGCTTCCCTAATATTTTGCCTCCAAGACTGTGAACTACTTCTCCTCATAATCCCCCTTCCTCCACTCTCTGTTCCTGACACTCACACTCGCCCCAACACAGATGCCTGCTCTGCTACCGCCTGACACCTACACACAGAAACTCCCATTGCCACATGTCATCCCTCATCCCCTTCAAGAGCCTCTCAGACATGCTGTCATCCTTGGAGACACTTCCGTTCACAGGTCCTCTCACTGACACCTTGCATTGTACCCGCAGAGACACAGTGCCGTATTCTTGCTTTCCCTGGCTGTCAAAAACTCACTGTCATCCATTTATGTCCCCCACGTTCTTTCAGTCCTGTTTTTACTCTGACTGGCCCAAATGCTCCCTTTCTCTGCCCTCATCTGCCCAGATGTGTCAGCTTTGGCGAGCTTTTTGAGCTGCAGTCTTCCCTCCACCGCAGAACTACCAGTCAGCTTTAAGCAGGTCACAGAAGCATCATTTTAATTTTCTTTTTCTTTTCTTTTCCTTTAATGGGCATTACTTTACATCCTCAGAAGTGTGTCGTAGATGAACCTTTTTCACTGAGGATTATGAAAGTCCTGAAACTGAAAACACAAAGGAACTATTGTGTTCTTGCATTCCCCAGCAGCTCGTGCTCACTGTAAAGTGGAGCAGGCTGCTGGGAAATCCTCCGGTTAGACAGCAGAGACTACTGGAGTTTCCACATCGGTGATCTGCCCCAACAGGACTTCTCTACGAGGTTTTTTTTAATTAATTCAATTCTCTCTTTTATGTGCCTGCTTCTCACAACATTTTGCCTAATTCTTAAACGCACTTTACAAATGAAAAGGGAAATGGATTCAGCAACAGCTGCAATGATGATTACTTGTGTAATTTGTTCTGTATGGACTATGTGTGGTGGTATATTCAGTAATTGTAAAGATACTCAAAAGTTTTTTAATTCCCCCAGTTGGGAGTGGAAAGTACAGGGCTGCAATGAACTGGGAGAAAATCCAACATTAGAATTTAAATATTTGCATGTGCCTTCTTCAGTGCTTTGGGATGGGAGGAATGGAAATCTGTAAGTATTTGCATTGCAAATCACATTTGGAAATTGATTGAGTTTACACAGATTGTGAAAGTGTGAACTCTTGCCATTTGATAATGTCCTTGAACCCTGCAGGGACCAGAACAATCAGGATGTGCTCTGTGACTGTGAGAAGCACCTCTGTGTTTTTTCAGCAACACTGTGGGACCCTGATACAGTGCCCAAGCGTAGGCTGAAGAAGAGCCCGAAGCTCTGCGTTGGGTGTGTGTTGCATCCTAAGCCTGTGTAGCGGCAATGCTTAGGTGCTGTGCAGTCCCTCTCCATCCCTGTTTCTCTCTAACCCCAAGTTTCCACGGAAAGGATATGCAGTCCCAGGGCCTTAAGGGAGCTGAGGTGTGTTCCCACAGGGGCACCACATGGGTGGCAGTGGACAAACACCACTTCAGTGTTTTAACTGTACTCCTGATAATGCAATTTAGGCTGCTACACTGGAGTCAGAAGAAAGGCACAAATTCCTTTTCCATAAAATATCTCAATTTTTGCAGAAACATCTCTTAGCTGTGGATTGCTCCTGTACCTGTGCCATTACCTTCAGATATTTTGTAAGGTAGAGTGAGATGGAGAGTGGATCAGGCTGAGAAAAAATAAGGGATGGCAATGAGGGAGGTTTGTACTCTCATAAACTCTCTGTCCCAATAGGGTCTCTTGTGGAAGGGAGCTGAATTATCACTGCAAACCAATTTCCTTTCCAGACAGCCCCTAAATCTGGACCAAGCTTTGCCTTCTAAGTGCAAATTTGAGGCCTTTCCTTCTGTATCTTCTATTCCATCTTTATTGCACATCTTTATTTAGAAGCTCTAGATATGGCACTTTCTCTCATGAATATGATGTCTTTCATTTAAAAGCTATTTTTAATTTTTAAAAAACTGAAATATGGCTCACCAACTGAATCTTGTAATTTTCTGTGGACAGGCAATGCTAGCTTAGGAGCTGCTTTCATAATTTCAGATAGTGTGAAAACTGAAATATCAGTTTCATATCGTAGCAGGACTGACAGATTATGCTCTCACTGATATCATAACTGTTGCACTAGCAAAAAAAGTTATGCAATATAACCTGATTGCATAATAATTCTTTTGAAGAGAATTATACTAAAAGGGATTTAATAATATGTGAAATCAAGAACTATACTAAATAGTCATAGTGAAGTCAAATGAAATTGTAGCATTGCCTAAAATATTTCTGCAAAGTCATTGCATAGGTTGAATTTATGTGCCATGGAAACAGGCTCAAATGAACTTTCAGATTTTAAAGTTGTTTGAACTGTAAACTCAGTGAAACTAAAGAGAGAGGAAAGAGAACCACGCTCACACGCTTTTCTACTCACATGACAGGATGCAGAATGACATCCTGGATTTTAGGACAGGGTCTGAGGAAAAAAATTTTTGAATCTACTTGTAACAACAGATTGTAAGATTAACCCCAGATTAAATGCTGTAAATCTATAAAATAAATATGCTTGCAAAACAGACAACTCAGCCTGATTCCATTAAGATAATTTATTTAGGGGGACTTCTTTTCTTTAGTGCACCTTCTACATAAAATCTGCTGGTTTTTTATTCCTTCTAAGCACAGGGATGGCATCCTAATGGATTTATCATTTTATTAAGGAATGTAGGGTTTTTTTTCATTTCAATATGCAAGCTTGTCCATCAAGTGTGTTTTTATTGTGCAGGTTCAGAGTATTGGACTTACAGGCATTTCGATATGTGTGATAATTTTAGTTTTGCTGTGAAATGTAATAACCACTGTCAGTGTAAGAACTTGACACTTCACACTGGATATCCTACTGCTCCTAAATGAAGATTTATTATTATGTGTAATTAAGCTGGCAAATAAAAACATCCAGTCTTTCATTTTCTGATGTATGCTATAGTAGAATGAAAGTCTTGAGTTTCCCAAAGACAAATGTTGGTACAAAAGATCAAAAACACCACTGCTAAATACAGGATTTATGCTAGCATTGATAAATGAGGCATACACCAAAAGAATTAGCAAAAATAATTAAAAAAGAAATCCCCTTCCCTCAATTTGTATGTAAAAGGAAGAGGGAATGTCTTCAAAAGAAAGCTAAAGCGTACCATTAAGAATTCCAGTTGCTACATCAAATTACAAAGGTAAGTACCTCATTAAAAATTATTTTTAAAATTCATTTCTATACTACAGACAATACATGTATAGCTATTATATAGAAAGTTATGATCCTGATCGCCTTTTGGTGAATCACTTAGACTTAACTGAGAGACTAGTACAACGTAAAATGTAATAATAACTGCTAACAGGTCCTTATTCAAGCATAAACCCTCAAATTATTTTAAATCCAATTGTCCTATTTCTTGGAATCTTTTTTTCCTCATTTACTCTCACTCTGAAGGGATTAGAAGTGCCTTGATATTGCACAAACAAGCCAGTACAATTTGCTGTATTGAACTGAATAAGACTGATGGGGATGTGACGGTTGGACTTAATGATCTTAGAGGTCTTTTCCAACCTTCATGACTTTATGATTAATGATTCTATATCTCCTCCACCTGTACATGAATCAAAGAACTTTAAGACTTTGTAAATCTTGTAGGAAGGCCAGGGTTTTTCATGTTAAGCTCCCAATTTACAGTTGAATGACCATGGACAGTATATCATGACAGAGTAATTCATGCTGGAATAGACCTCTGGAAGCCACCAGGTGCAATGCCCTGTTCAAGGCAGGGTCAGGTAGCTGGTTGCTCAGGGTGCTGTGGAGCCATGTTATAATTGTCTTCAGGCATGGAAACTCCACAAGCTCTCTCTCCTCTTCGATATACTGTCAGAGTACATATTTTTTTGCTCACATCTAGTTGGAATTTCCCTCATGCCATATTACATTTGCTGCCTCTCATCCTATGCTGGTGCATGTCTGAGAAAAGTCTGACTCCACCTCCTCTGCACTCTGCCTTTCAGAAGCATAAAAACATTTCCCTCAGCCTTTTTGCATACGTCATGTTTTCCAATATCCTTGACTATCTCAGCCCTTAGGTGTATTTTCCTCTGTATGTCATTTTATTATACTGAGAAGCCCAAAACTTGGTATCCACCAAGAGTCCACAAAGTACAGATCTCTGGTGCAGAGACAGTTAAATAACAATGTGAATTCCAATAGCTGTTTCAAAATCCGTTTTAATATGTGACAATAATTATTAGATTTTTATTTAATCCTGTAAAAGTCTCTTTTCTAGCTAATACATCTTAGATCCCACAGTGCTGTGTGGTCATTGGTGTCCTCAGATGAATATGCCTGTCCCTGTGGCAGTTGATAGGCTATGGGCTGCAGCAGATGGAGGAAGGAAGCAACTCCCTAGCTCACTCTGATCTCACTTCAAAGATTAATATTTGTACAATCGCATTGACACTGACGGAACTATGAAAAAGCAATAACGTAAAAATTGTCATAGTAGTTGGACAAAGCCCATCTTGACAAGAATGCTGCCTCTAAAAGTGACTAATAATGTCTACAAAGAGAAAGAGCACAGAGAAAACCCAGGGTATATATCTGCTGCCACAAATTCTGCCTAATACACAAAAAAGGGGAAATACTGCATTAACTCCTTGTAAACCTGTTGAAGTAATTTCTCTAAGAAAAAAAAGGTTTCTTTATTTTTGGAGAGAATTGGAACTCTGTTGAAGACCTTTCAATAGATTTGTGTGGCAATTTATCTTCATAATTCTTTATAAGCAAATGCCAGTTCATCTAAAATAAAAACTATTACAGAAACACACCTTTTTTCAACTTTTTTTTTTTTTTTTTAACTTAGGCTGGACTTTTGGGAAAAACCAGAATGAGATAGATCCTCTCCAGTTTATACATACAAGGTATTTTTAACTAAGGATGTAATTCATGCACCCTAACTATTGATGTCTGAAAATTAAATATCGAAGTCTGGGCTCTTTACCCTAGAAACTGCCCCTAGAAGCAGGTTCATGTTATACTAAAATTAATATATATATGAAATGGCTTGTTTCTACTTTTCTCCATTGATTATGCAAACAGCCTAAGGTCACTAGATCAGACTCCTAAGTTCAAGTTTTAGATGTCTAAAATTTAGAAAGGAGAATATCAGTAAAAGTGTCCCAAATTCCAGTCACTATGCAGAGTACATGTTTCTTTCGACCAAAAAGCCTTTGGGAGATCTGTCTTTTCAATGAAAAATAAAATATATTGAAAATTATTTTGCCTAGCACTAAAAAAAATATTTTTGGAATCTCAGATTTTATGGGATGAAAAAGTCATGTTTATATTAATCTGTCACACACTTGGTCTTTTGGTCAGTAAATTTAGTAGATCACCTTCTATATCTTAAAAATACAGAAGCATTGAGACACTAAGATCACCTAGTTCTCTATCTAATAATATATTATTATGAAAAGAAAGTTCCTTTCTGTTTCTGCATTAGCACAATATCAGATGAGCTTACTGACTGTAAGTACCAGTGAAAGAGGATTTTATCATTTACAACAACTTTTTTACTATATGAATAAGATACTGTGCTAGGGTTGGACTAGATGACCCACAGAGGTCCCTTCCAAACTCTACCATTCTGTGATTCTGTGTGAAAATGTAGTCGAAAATTGTGAGGATGATACATTCCTCATTCCTAATGTCAAGATAAAATATCTGCAAGAGATACACAGGAAGAATATTTTATTATAACTGTGGCTGCCATGTCATCTGCAAGAATAAAGTGAGATGACTAAAGCAAGTGTTCAGCACTGACAGGTGAAGCATCAATCTGATGGCTGATTATTTCTTTTGCATGCAGTCACCATAACTTGCTAGGACAATGTTTTAGCTAACCCTGAGTGCAGCAGCTGTTCTTGACAAAAATTAGCAGATATACTAAATAAAGCCAGATACCTACCTTGTGGCATATAATTCAATTTATTAAAACTATTGTCAAAAATAGATATGCATTTTTTTCTGATAATTTTAAATCCTCAGTTTCTCATTCAACTGTTTACTGTAATTTGAAAACAAAAGCCAGTGATGGAAAGAGTGAGCAAAGAACACTTCAGCAGAAATTAAGAAATGTTTTGGATTTGAAAGTTCACAGAACAATCTCAGGTTACTTGTACTATCCTTTATATCTTTTAGAAGTAGGTGAGAAGCAACAATTACAGCAAAGGCAGGTTTGCCCAGGTTAAACTCCTGGACATTGCTGTCCAGCAACAGGCTTAGAAATGTGCAACAGGAATAAGAAATTATTCTGTGTACTTGCACTGTAATTCCCACAATAAAGGCCTTTGAATTCTGGCCTAAGTTAGAATCTGGAGCTACTCAGTGAGGTAAATAATAGTTGTACTGACTTTATAGATGGTGGAACTTTAGTACAGAAAGTCCAAGTGGCTTTGCAGAAACTGATGCAGGAAGTAAAAAACAAACCAGGAACAGAGCCTTTGTTTTCTGGCACCCAGCCCCATGCTTTAAACAGAAAATGTTCTGTCCTGTGACAACATCTTCAGTCCAGCTTTGTCCAAGGCATAGATTGATGAGCTCATAGGACACTTTTCCATCACCAGCATACAGGTTTCCACAATTAGTCATGGCAACTCTGTTGACACTGTGATTAATGATGGCTGCCTCAGAATTATAGATGTGGTTTTGTTAAATGTCTAAAGCTAAAGTTAGACGTAGAAAAGACTTACAAACTCATCTGACCTATTCCCTTCCCATACAACATGGCTCACAACAGTGCATATTTCCAATGGTTCTGTGAGCGTGACTTCCACCTTCTCTGATGTCCAAGATTCCCTCATGTCCTTTGAGTAAATACTCCACCATTTAATGATCCCCCCTCTTATTAAGCTTTCCCAATAGTCAATCAAAAATTTCCTCACCTGTATTTCTAACTCCTTGCTCCCAGGCTTTGTGGGAAACCCATACGTCCTGTCTATCAAGAGGAACTTTCTTTCTTTCTTTCCTTATTGGAAACCCTGACCCCATTGAGTCATTTGCTGTTGGCCTTAAAGAATTCCACATTTTCCCCTTCCATTAGAAACAAGCAAAGAAACAAATCACCCCTCCCTTTGTCACCAAGAGTACCAACGGGACACAGGGTTAGCTGTTGGGCAGGACAGATCTCATGTGGTCTCATTGACCCAGGCATGAGGCCCTCTGAGACCTCAGATGTGGAACCAGAACCACCATCCCTGCCAGATACATCATCAGTGTGCTGTGCTCAGCAGAACTGCAGCTCTCAGAAAATGCCAATTGATGTAATAGATTATTGTCCATCAGGTTTCTCTTTCAGCAAATGCATCCCAGTGCTATTTCAGTGTCGAACTCAAAGGTTTAGATCCAAGATGGTGGCAATCGGATGGAATCCAGAGAAGTACAATGACTGGCAGTGAAATAACCTTCTCTGTAATCTTTGTCATGAGGGAGTATATCTGTATCACTTAGTAGATTACTCCAAAGGAAAACAAAACAGCTTGCTTGTATTTTTCTTCTGCTTGAGGGACAATGAGTTTATTTTTAGCATATGACTGTTTCAATAATTTCAGTGGCTACTTTGAATGACATCAAGCTAGAAAGAGGAAACCCTTTTCATACACTTCTGTGTGGAGAATGGAAATAATAGAAAATAACATTTTCCTGAGAGGTGAAGACTTCTTTCTAAGGCCGGCCTTTATTGAATAAAGAAATATCATTTTCTCCTAACTGCAGCACTTACTCAGACAAAGTTTATTGAAGTTTTCAAGGAGGTGCTTATTTCACAGCACTGTCAGTCAATCATTTTTACTGGTGCTGTTCCTGCAACATTATACACTGTAAGCAGGCACAGTTATTGTACATCCGTGTGGCCGTGCAACCATTGCCACAAGGGAGATAATGAAGATTGTCTCTCTACAGGAAGATCCCTGTTCTTGGGCAGCAAAACACTGGTGATATCACTTAATTAATAATTTTGGTGCCCTAACAGATACAGAACCACACAAGTGTCCATTGCGGAGTAAATGATGGCTCTGATAGTGGGACATTTATTACCTCAGTAATGGATGACTTAGAAGTTAGGTAGTGAATAACAGAGTTGTAGCTGGTTGTTTTTGCCATGCTAGCTGACCTGCTGAGAACATTTGGATTCATATCTTAACGGAGGGGTAGGGTGGAGAGGCAATGAAGTTAAACTGGCACATGTACAAAAAGCAGCTGAGCTATGCAATGTTCACAGTCTTTGTAAAATGCACCTTAGAAGCAGACTGAGTGCAAAACAGAACCCAAATATTTTCAACGCCTGGACTGGGTGTCTTGTTTTGAAAGTGTGTCCCGGAAGGGCAGCAGCAGATTGTGAATATTTCAATGAGGTCACTCGCCTCTCAGGAACAAAAGGGCAAGCCGTCTTTGTGACTGAATTAGATTTAGGCTAGGAAAGCAGCTTGGGCTAATCACAAGGCTCCCAACGTGTACAACTGCTGCATCAGCAACTTTTGCTTTTACTTATTTAACTTCCAGTTCAGAGCAGGCCGATCTGTGTCAGGAGTATGTAATAGCATCTGCAACCCAAAGCAAACAGCTGCTTTTCAGATTGGAGTTTTCCTCTGGTTTCAGGCTGAGTAACCTTAATTGCTGACTGTGGGCACTGTCAAATCTAGTGCTCAGCATGTCTGACCACTTGATATGGTTATCTAATTCCAGAAATGCTGTTAACCAACAGAATAAATCTCTTGTGTTAGAGGAAAAGAGGTGGTTATTAGTTTCAAGTTTGGGGATCTTCCTCTTTATTTACTCACTCAGGCAAGTTTTTTTCTTGGTAGGTCAGAGCAGCACTGGTGTGGGGCCTTGAACTGCATATTTATGTGTCTGGACATGTTCTTCCAGAATACATCCATTTTGTCATGTGTGGCAGCTTGAGTAAGATTTTCAGATATTTTCGCTTTACTAATAAGGTCAGGCTTTATTAAGGTAAAAAGAAATCTATCTTTCATTATTATTCTTTTTACAGCTACATCAGCTTTCAGTTGAATACTAGATGTATTGGAAATCCCAAATGTCCAAAATGTATGCAGCAGCAATTTTTTTCAGTTTCAATGCTCATATTTACAAATGTTGAATAATTGTAGGATTCCTACAATTAATGTGGCCCGGGGCATTTAAATGATCTATGAACTGTGAGCAAGCATCTTACAAACATCACAATGTGTTGTAAAAGTTCTTCTCATGGTGAATTATATTTTATGAATTAACTAAAGGTTTTATCTTCTGTTTTCCCAGGCTCCTAGTGGTATCATCAACATTGTACCTTCTCTCCCACAGTGCAAACCACATATTATTTTAAAGATATTTCAGCTGTTTTATTTTGAGTTGCTTTAGAAATACTTAAGTTGGGAAGAAATATAGACAGAGATGTAAACCACTGTATCTTGAAATGACCCAAACTGCAGCCAGCCTTTTTCACATATCTGCTACTTTAACCCTGGATATTTTTCTGTCTAGCTTTCCAGTCTTACTTAGCTTTATCTGAGGGTGTATGTTGATGTATACAGGCTTCATTTAGATCATCTGTCTTTCCAGTTGTAATATATATTTCAGAATAACAATAGTGTTGAACATTCTTTGCCTCTACACAGTAGGCAGGTCACGATGGCCTGTTCACAGGTTCCTTTGGGAAGCTGTGACCTCACAGCTAAAATTTATGTTTCTGTTAGTATGTCACATAAGTTAATTTTAAGAAGCTGGAAATTCCTATGCCATTCTGGAAGTAAAATTTTCCTTTTGTACTAATGACGAGAAAGCCAAATAATCCTAAATGGACTATAAACAAGGCAATTCCATCTTCATAGCACAAAACTTTCTGATATTTAAAGTAAATTAAGAAAATTACAAAAAGTCTCTTTTTCTTATTTGGCATTCTTCAGTAGATGTTCAGAAATATATTTTGATTGTCTCATTTTCCTTGTACGTTTCCTCGCTTACAGTTTCAGTATCATTGTTCTGTGGCTAATCCACTATTTCTAATCATTTAAACGTGAGCTGTAGTAAGAAAGTCCTTAAAAGGTAAAGCTGTCATAAAAATTTGTATTGACAGACTTCCTGTGTTTCCCACAGAAGATACAAACTGAAGATGCAGAAAGAGTGTGAAATGAAATTTAGTGAAAGGGATGTCCCATACTACCAAAATGGCCTGTATCAAAAACAATGTGTGATCAGGCTTTTTCGGGAAATCTCTGCTACTAACTTACAAGTCAGAAAAATACCAGGGTGAATGTGTGTATCTTCTCTGCGTGCTAGCACTGAGTTATGGAGAAGCCTGCAAAACTACAGCAAACTACTTGAGACTTTAAAAAATTAAATAAAATGTGTTCAAAGCTCAGAGGAATTGTTTGATGACCTGTATTTGTTTGAACAGATTCAATATTCCCAACTTCAAGCCAGAGAGATTTTTTCCGAAAAGGCAGATACCTATTGTCAGCCCAGTTTTGGCTACTTTACTCTTCATGTTTGGGGAAAGAAAATTTAATGTTTTCAAAGGGTTTTCTATAGAATATTTTAAAGGTTTAGGAAGAGCACCACTAACACAGAAGTGATTTGCCTTTTTTTGTTTAAAAGTTTGAGAAGGCCGTCTTTTTCCTTTCAATGAGCACTTGCAACTCACTACTGCAAAGACTTGTGATCAGTAGGAAAAGAAGAAAAGCCTCCACTAGTTAAACTTTATACCAGAAAAAACCTTTAGTTTCCTTTCTGAAAAGGAAATCAGAGAAAAACCCTATTGAGCTTTGTACAACTTGATGGATAGATTAGCTTCAAAGGGAAGATAAAAGATTACTGATAACTGCCAGCAAACAGCTGCATCTATACTTTGCTGGGATTTTATCTGTGACCCTAAGGTTTAAGTCCACCCAGATTTGCTGCAGTTGTTGAAGCAATAAACTCAATAACATGTTGCAAAATGTATCTCTTTTAACGGCAGTGAAGAAAGATACATAATTTATCTAGCTTTCAAACTACTTGTTTCATGTAACAGTACATCAAATATTTCGCATTTTCAGAGTTGCATTTCCTAAAAGAGTGATAAGTATTTTGATCCTAATCCAGTACCTAACTTTTGCAGATTTGTTTAGAAACCATGGCATAGCATATCTCCCCTTGGCTGGCTGGTCATCTGCACTTCCATCTCTAGAAACATCAACAAAATGCTTATGTGATTTGCATAGGTTCACTGTTGTCTGGGAGAGGGAAGGTAATTGCACTCCTTTGAACAGAAATATGGACAAGTAGAGTGATATTTTCCAGTTCCAGCCCTGCAAGAAAGATGAGAGAAATATCTCATCCTTTCTTCCACGTATGACTTCAGGCAAGAAATGTATTTAAGTACAATAACATCATAAAAAATACAACCTGATTTGCCATTAGTTTCAGTTTCCATATTCCATTCTGTTTGTTACCTTTCATTCTTTCGCTTTATCGTTGCTTTCTAGTGCAATGCTCTCATGTCCACAGATTCTTCTTCCTTCCATTTGCACGCTTTCTTATACGCTGCACCTTTTATTTTCCTTCTCACTTTGTCATGCTTTATTTCCATGCTTTGTTTCTTGTTGCATGTCCTGGAGGAAATTTCTCCTTAGTTTTCAGCTGTGCTCCATGATCAACATCAATCCATTTTCTTGGACTCTTTCCTTACCTTTGTCCCAAGTCTCAGCATGTTTTACCCTTTTACGGTTCCCCTTGTGTAATTTCTGCACAAAGCAGTCTTGTCGCAGAGCTTCCTTTTCTGTTACTCCTTAAGGTATGTAGGAAGGCTCCAAGCACATCACGGAAAGGATGGGCTTCCACATGAGCTTGTGTGATCTCAAGCCTACAAATCTGGTAGCAGTTCTAAACTCATTTTTTGTCTGGGGAACAATCTGACTTCTGGCATTATGGGCTTCAAGACACTTATAGGGTCAGTTCTATCTATTACACAGAGCTTAGATGTTTCTTTCAGCTGATACAGCCACCGATGTGGGCAAAAGGCAATCAGTGATGTAGATTGACAGCCTAATATGAATAAAATTGCTAAAAAAAAAGAAATCTTCCTGTGTGTTATGTGCAGTAGACATCAAGACCATAGAAAAGCAATAATAACTCTCTACAAGAAATTTGGACAAGTTGTGACATGTCTACTGGTCCAGCACAGCTGTGTTTTAAAGCCTGGAGTAGTCATAGTTTCCTGTACAATGAGGAATGCTTTGCATAGCTGCAAGTAGACACAAAGCTGCAAATTCCAGAGCTCTTTGTAGAAGGAAGTTCCTGGATGGTTCAGAGTGCAGAAAAGTGGTCCAGGTATGCTACTAGACAGCAGGTCTGGGGAGAGTAACAAATGGCTCAAAGTGACTATAACAAAGTCCTTGGTAATTTTCAGAAGTGACACTTGACCCTGTGAAGAGAGCAGTATCAGTCTTGTGTCTCTCTAATACCCCTTGTAAATCTTGAGGTGGTTAATTGGGTTTTCTGCTTTCTGTGGTGTTCTGGATTTTATTCAGTATGGATGTGGTTCAAAAAGATACCAAGACAATCCTTATAACAAGATCCCAAACCCTCCATTTATTGCTTCTCAAACACAGCCAGTATTCTGATAGCACTGATATTTGGCTGCTCCAGTTAAGAGAGCAGGCTTTGAAGTGTCACCTAAACTGGGGCCAAAGGTAAACATAAATAAGAGAGATTAATTTGTGTGTTGGATAGAATTTGTGTATGACAATTTTAGTGTCAGTAGCTGTTGTGCGTATTAAAGTTTATACTAAAGCTGCTGTGATATAGTGTCCTGTTTACACATGTGTTTCAGAGTGTGGACTCCTGCCTTCTGTACTATGATTTCAGCGCTGCATTCAACATAAACTCACTGGGTGAGAAGGCAACGTAATTCAGACTATCATTACTCTCTTTGGACAGTGAAAATATGATTTCGAAATTGTTTTAGAACCTCTGTTTGAATGTAATAGTTACTCCAGTTTTTGTTTCCCTTTTCACTTATTTCTTATCAGTTATGTAGAAAAATATTACAACCTGCTAGATTTTCCACAATTTTTTAATTGACTTCGAGTTCTGTGGTTACTATTCTCTCTGGCACTTCTTTACTAGATGATTTTGTGGCTACAGACTTGGGATAAATCAAATTTTACCTGGACATATGGGCTATTTTGTGTTGTTCATAGAACTTTTCATAAGTTTATAGAGACAAATCCAGGGAAAGATATGGAATCCTGAAGGCCAGGCAATATGGCATACAGATTTTAGCTATTTGATTCCCAGACTGGAGATCTAAAACCAAAGTTAGGCACTTAAGTTGCTGATAAAATTATGAGAAGAGGTAGGCATTTAAGAATCATCTCAGCAATTCAAACTGAAGAAGGAGATGATAAATGTCAGATGCTGAGCACAGACATGTCCCTGACATTCCGCCACCCCTGTGGAGCTTAGGCACTTGGCTCAGATGTCTTCAGTGCATTTGATTTCCTTCTCTGTGTGGTGAGAAGACATAGCAGTGGTCTTCCCTTTGGGGCCCTACAGCACAACCAGCATATGCTGACCCCTGGCACAGCACCTTTCATCCTGTTACAGCATATGGCCCTCCCGTCCACCTCTGTTGTCAGACCTAGGCCTTTCAAAGAAAGGAATGCAAGGTTCATGGAGCCAGGGCAGGAGAGTTAAAGGAACATGATCAGCAGCATAGACATTGGTGCACTCGCTTATGAGTGGGGGTTCTGGATCTTAGCCTTGACTTCCCTTGGGTACCATATCCCCTTCTGGCCCTGTTTCAGCAAATGGTGTGGTAAGTAAACATCTCCCCCGCTTCTATATACTCTCTGTCTGTATTGTAAAGAAGTCCTTATCTTGATCAGTGGAAGAGATTGATCTGAGTCACCTCAGGTAAAGGAATTTTTTCCTGGATGAGTGCCTATCCTGTTCTTTAAAGGTTGTAGGCTCACCCATCTCCTCCTGGTATTCTGGTGCATTTTATAGAGAATGTAGATAACACTACATTTTACAAATAGTCTGAAAGGCTAGAATTCATCTGGCTTAATATGGACAGTAGATATCCAAGTTTGTATTAATAGTCTAAGATCCTTTTACAGTCAATGGAAAGAACTGGGAATTTACAGGGTTTTGTGGACTCTAAGGCAGACAACATGGCTGATGAACTACATTCTGCAAGTGTTCCACTGGCCGCAAATGGAGCAGACATCTAAATTATAGAGCCTAGGATTAGCTAAAATAAATCCCATCCCGAGGATCAAGCATGCCAGCTGGATTACACCACTGGACAGGAAAATTACAGGCCTTTCTGGACTGCTGTAAACCAAGTGATTTACTTAGAAAGCTCTAGGTGGTTGCTGAAGTCAGGAAAATAAGCAGCAGTTGAATCTTATTTTTCAGCTGAAATACCTGAAGTCTAGTTATTCAAGGTGTCTAAATTCCATTTTGCATCTGGCCTTTCATTACAGTGATAATACTGGCTATTGCTGAAGTTTAAAAGACAGGTCTAGTCCTTTGTTTTTCCTGTAAAGGACTTTGCCTTGGTCCTTATTCTCCCCCTTCTTTTGTTGTTACTGTACAATGTAGTAACTGAACTGGCCTTATATACCTCTCAGTTCATATATGTTTTTGCAGTTTTTTGTGTCAAATTAAACAGAGAAAAAGGAATGAAAGCCATCTGAACAAACAAATGCACCGCTATGCTTTGAAAGTAATTTCCCTACACAGTACTTATATTAAGACTTATGATTATTAAGTACGCAAAGAACATACCTAGAGATGTTTCTGTAACTGATAGGCCTTTTAACATCTTCAGTATGAGAACAAATAACTTAATGGATAAACAATTATTTCCATTCAAAGTAAATTGTGGAAAGATATTTTCATAATTATGAGCCAAAGTTGATATGAAACAATAGTATTAAACTGAGATTAACATAATTTATGATGCTTGTGGAACAGTACACCATTACTCAGAAGCTGAGTTTACTTTAAATTAAAAGCATCAAAAGAGTATAATGTACACCATTTATCTGGGTGTGCTGACCCTCAGCATATGAAAACTGTTTCTCCTTTTCAGATAGTCTGATGCAAGTCAATTCTCTAAAGATTCTCTGGAAAAAAAAAATAAAGGTTGACAAAGCTTGACATCATCCTGACTAAATTAATAAAGACTAGCATTTCCAAGAAGCACAAGGCAGTGGGGACTTTCAGAATCTTTCTGAAACTGTACAAGCAACTCTTGGATTCTTTTGATAATCCAACCCAAACTGCTAAATCAGCAGGCACTTACAAGTTGTTATAGTGTTTTTCACTTGGAGTAGTCCACGTCAATTAAAGACAGATTTATTTGCTGGAAACATGATTGCTGGCCTAAAGGTTTAAAATTTTAAAACTAAGTATAAAGATGAGAAAAAATTAAGTTTAAAAGGAATGATTTAACATCTCTGATCTTCTCCCTAATGTTATTGATTAATCCTTATATTCTGATCAGAATTAATGAACTGCATATATTTTTTGGAAGAGAAAGACAAACATGAGTCCAATAGTTCAGTCTGCAACTAAAATAATTCTATTCACTGAAGAGTTCCTCACATCATGATGATATTTGAGGACTAGAGCTTGATGTTGGGAAAGAAAATACAGGACAGGAGAGGCAGACAGATTTTTTCTGTCTGTATGAAATCTCAGGAAACAACAACCTGCATGCAGCTGGAAGTGAAAACAGGGAAATCTTCTCCAGTTTTGCTATCAAGTCAAACCCCAGGCTCAGGCTGTTAAATATGAGTAACCCCTGGAAGTGCATTCTGAGCCCATGCTTGAGGAAAGCTGTTGACATTGTTTCAAGTGGGATTCAACTGAGATTGCTCTGCATGCTCCCTGGTCTGCATGCCTCCAGAGGTGTGTGCTGATTCTGCTGATATGGGGGATTATCACAGAATCACAGAATCACAGAATAGTAGGGGTTGAAAGGGACCTCTGTGGGTCATCTAGTCCAACCCCCCCGCCGAAGCAGGGTCACCTACAGCAGGCTGCACAGGACCTTGTCCAGGCGGG
>Ga0065711_1033551_pt1 | contig 25304 bp, 16 predicted proteins | sample Hoacrofraction12_FD_59098 | JGI IMG/M metagenome (GOLD analysis project Ga0065711, IMG submission 59098) | Hoatzin crop microbial communities from Cojedes, Venezuela - Epithelial fraction 12 v2 (version 2) | ecosystem: Host-associated > Birds > Digestive system > Esophagus > Crop | place...
AAGGTGATGGAGCAGCTTATCCTGGAGGCCATCATCAAGCAAGTGGAAAAAAAGAAGGTTATCAGGAGTAGTCAGCATGGATTCACCAAAGGGAAATCATGCCTGACAAATCTGATAGCTCTCTACGATGGCATGACTGGCAGGGTAGATGAGGGGAGAGCCGTGGATGTTGTCTACCTCGACGTCAGCAAGGCTTTCGACACGGTCTCCTATAACATCCTCCTAGAGAAGCTCAGGAAGTGTGGGCTGGATGAGTGGTCGGTGAGGTGCATTGAGAACAGGCTGAATGGCAGAACTCAGAGTATTGTCATCAGCAGTGCTGAGTCTAGCTGGAGGCCGGTAACTAGTGGTGTCCCTCAGGGGTCAGTACTGGGCCCAGTCTTATTCAACTTCTTCAACAATGACCTGGATGAAGAGTTAGAATGTACCCTCAGCAAGTTTGCTGATGACACTAATCTGGGAGGTGTGGTGGATACACTAGCAGGCTGTGCTGCTATTCAGTGTGACCTGGATAGACTGGAGAGTTGGGCAGAGAGGAACCTGATGAGGTTCAACAAAGGCAAATGCAGTGTCTTGCACCTGGGGAGACGCAACCCCATGCATCAGTACAGGCTCAGGGCGGACCTGCTGGAGAGCAGCTCTGTGGAGAGGGACCTGGGCGTCCTGGTGGACGACAGGTTTACCATGAGCCAGCAGTGTGCCCCGGCTGCCAAGAAGGCCAATGGTATCCTGGGGTGCATCACGAAGAGTGTGGCCAGCAGGTCGAGGGAGGTTCTCCTTCCCCTCTACTCTGCCCTAGTGAGGCCTCATCTGGAGTACTGTGTCCAGTTCTGGGCTCCCCAGTTCAAGAAAGATAAAGAGCTACTGGAGAGGGTCCAGCGGAGGGCTACGAGGATGATGAGGGGACTGGAGCATCTCTCCTATGAGGAGAGGCTGAGGGAGTTGGGCTTGTTCAGCCTGAAGAAGAGAAGGTTGCGAGGGGACCTTATAAATGCTTATAAATATCTGAAGGGTGGGTGTCAGGAGCATGGGGCCAGACTCTTTTCAATGGTGCCCAGCGACAGGACAAGGGGCAATGGGCACAAACTGAAGCAAAGGAAGTTCCATCTGAAGATGAGGAAGAACTTCTTCCCTCTGAGGGTGACGGAGCCCTGGAACAGGCTGCCCAGGGAGGTTGTGGAGTCTCCTTTTATGGAGATATTGAAGACTCACCTGGACAAGGTCCTATGCAGCCTGCTGTAGGCGACCCTGCTTCAGCAGGGGTGTTGGACTAGATGTCCCACAGAGGTCCCTTCCAACCCCTACCATTCTGTGATTCTGTGAACCTTTCTCCGCTTAAGTTTTTCTGTAGGAACATCACTTTTTCCACCATTGCAAGATACAGTTTCATCAGGACATTACTCCTGTGTGGATTAGAGCTACTCTGTTCCTCTGGGGTTAACAGTGCCAAGCACACATTTGGTGCTCAATAATTAATAACATTTCTGCATGGCAGTATGAGGTTGCATTTGAAATATGGATTGATGACATCTCTCCATTTCCAGCACTGAATATTACCTTTACTTTGCGTTGCAGTAAAAAACCCTAAGATATCCTGGAATATCTTTTAGTTAGTTAAACTTTTTTACTGAAATAGGAGAGAGAAAAAAACCTTATATCTAAGAGTAAAAGCCAGTTTCTAATTTCTGGGATTTTTTTTTCAGAGGACAGATTATCTGATACTACAGCTTTTCGCTATTGCAAGTACTTGGCTATTGGGTAGTCTTTCTCAACTGGTGTAGTGTGGACATTTTAACAGAATCTGTGTACTACTACCCATACTCTACCCATTTGACTAAGTCTTTGACCAGACTGTACAGAAATGTGAGCTATGCACATCTTCTTTATCTGGACTGCCACCATCCTCCAGACAGGAAACATACTACCACATGGAATGGACTGCTGGTCAAGGCATCCAAGACCCTCTGCATGGAAACAAGGAGAGAGCAGAGGCAGAAGGTACCGTGAGCATACATGGGTGTCTCCCTAACATGAAGTCAGGACCACCACGATACCAGCACCAGGTTCTAACACGTAGGCATAGTCTAATAAAGTCCGTATCTAAAGACTATCACCACTTGTCAGTACAGGTCCCCACACCTCCACTGGCGAAAAACAAGTAGGGATCTACATGTTTTAAGAGATGAAAAACTGCTTTCTACAGTATGGTAGTGGATGACTATTGGTCTCATTCAGGATGGTGATTCCCATATTACCCCTTCATTTCCCATAGCATCCATTAGTTTGGGCCTACAAGAGGAGTTTTGTTGGAAAGTGAAGAAGGCAAGGAAAAGTCTAACAGTCCTTCAAACCCGAGCAGTCACACTGGTGTTTTCTGCCATGTATCACATGTACACTGAGTTCATTGAAAGTCAAGGCAGTACAGACATGGTTTCTCTCAGCCTAGGAGTAAGTTTCTTTCCCTCTACTGATCTGCTCTGGAGAGTGTAGAGTACTGCTGTGTAAGATAGAGTGATGTGACAAAGTATTTGGCAAATGGACAAGCACCGCAGTGACTGAAATACTGGAAATTGCTTCCCAAATTTCCTGTCACTGATCAACACTTATAAAACATATTAGTATGTATCATTAAGCATTTTTCTTAAGACAACTCACCTGTGTGCAAAAAAATGACACATCCCACAATGCCACACCTGAAGACCCCAGAGAAACACTAAAAATGACCCAAAATCTTTCAACTGCTTCAACAGGATTTAGTAGCTCTCCTTCTGAACAGAAGCAGTCTTCTGTCTCTGTTCTCACCAATGCATAGCCCTAGAAATGACACTGAGAAAAGAAATCTGTTTTTGCAAATACTGCTCACACTGTAGTGTTTTATGCCTCCTCTATACACCAGATGAAATATCAAATTAATTTTCACATTAGCATTTGTTATGACAACTGCAAAGTAATGTTTGAGGGTTTTTTTTCTCCTCAGACTAAATCTTTTAAAGCAATCTTTTGTTTTAACAACCAAAAAAGGATATTTTTCTAATGCAAGACATTTTGAGGCAAAATCATGTCTTTACCTTCTCTGAAAGCTCAAAAACCCTTTTTTATGCAGAAGCCCTGCTGTCCCTTTCCAGAATGACCACCCAAAGAGCTTTGCAGCTTCCATGCACTGGTTAGATGTACTTTCCACGCTAGGAAGGTTGATTAGCGTTTTCATAACTACATGGATATCTAGCACTGAATGAATGGCAATGAAAGATCAAGGCTTTGAGGCATTCTGGGACCACATACTGTTTCTGATGGTGTAATTTGCTCTTGAGTGGATGGAAGATCTTGAGAGATTCATATCGGTCTCTCTGAGCTCTGTTCTGTTGACTTTCATGGCACTGAAATTTATGCTAATGACTGGGGAATGGGGAATTTGAGGGTTTTCTTTATCTGCATCACATGGATACTAACCAGGGGTTCTTCAAGATGGAGTTACCAAGGACACTTTCCTCTTTTTTTCGTCTATTGGCTACTTTTTAGTGTTCAACTTCCTGTGAGCATTTAAAGTCTCCAAATTCATTCTCTTAGTCTTGACTTTTTCTCTTTCTGTCTTGTTGGTTCTTCTTTTTCATTTAGACCTAATAACCAAACTTCTTTTGGTTATTAGGTCTAAATATAACTGTGTTTCCTTCCTGCTCTTCCTAAACTCTGCTTTCTTTGATGTCTAACACCTTCACCCCAACTTTACTTCCTTTTCTTTCTTGTCAAGTTTCTACACAGTCTTTTCTCTTTGCTCTTTCTCTCTGGCTACCCTGACTAAATTTGTATGATCCAGTTTGACTTCCTTTGTATTTTTCAGCAATTTATCTACTCTCTAAGCCCCTCCACTTTTTCCTCTGCTCTAGGAAATCAACTTCCATCTAACATGTATATGTCCTGTGCGAGCTTCATGCCTATCTGGGAGCACTGCATATACTGCACTCTGGATTGCCTTAAAGCCACTGGTAGCCAGTCCACAAAGCTCCTGCTGTTCCTCCTTTCAGTAAGGTTATAATTTGTAAGCGAAAGGACTTTTCTGCACTGAGCACACCGCATTTTACTGTCTCCGGTTCACTCTCAGATTCACTAAGCTGCTTCTGCCTCTGAGGTTTTACAACTGCATCCAAAGTTTAGCCTCACTTTGTATGTACTCCGGTTATTTCTCTTTTACAGGGCTGTTCTCTTCAAGGTACCTTTTACTACCTAGATCAGGTTAATTATCAAGCAATAAATAAGTCTTTTTTTCTGTGATGTTAGCAGTGTTAAAATGTACAACTTACCCACAGCAGTGTGTTCTACACCCACAATGCAGCTCATAGCATGTGGGAACGGAATATCACAAACTCTTTGAGAAGACATCTGCAGGCATTTTGCACAGATTTTATTAAAGGATTTAAATAGGTATTTCAACACCTATCACAAGAATTTGTACAATTAGAGTGAAATTCACCACTGGGAAGACAGCCAGCATTAAGACTTCTTCAATGCTCACATCCCAACTAACTGCGAAGAGAGTAAACAATGGCCAGGTCTAATCCTGGTATCCTATCCAGGGATTAATTAGATCCTCAAGCATTAAACTGTTTATCCAAGTGAATTTTTCATCCAAGTGCAAGGTATGGTATTTAAAACATTCATAGTACTGCACGGGGGTCTAGGGTTGGAGTTGATTTCACATGACTTTATGTCTGCATCTCTGCAAGTCATCTAGCCTCCTTTTATTGCTAATGGAGAGAGGAAGCCCCATTCATGACATGAACCGTGAGCCCGCCCAAATATTATCCAAGCAATCCACTACACTGGTGCTTGTTTTGACAAGCAGAGGAACAACTCAAGCATTACAGAGATGTAGGATCAGAGAAAAAGATTATGTTAGGACTGAGAATGTGGCCACCAGCTGATTTCTCACTGATCCTAAATTTAAGTGTTGTTTTCCTAAAACTATTTAGCCAAACATTTTGATCTAACTCCAAAAAATATTAAATGTGAATGGTTAGCATGTTATTTATTCTGCAGAATTTTTTAGCTCCTCCTATATATATATATAAAAGAAAATGGTGAGCACCTCTCCTGCATAGCCCCATTTGCTTTAGCACAGGTCTGGGGATTTATGCAGTTATGCCACCGCTCCCTCGGCTGCTTTGCACTATATCCCACCACTGCCACAGTAGCATTCATGTGCATGGCCCTTTGCACAGCAGCTTCCACAGAAAGCTGAGCACACAATCACTTCTTTCTGTTTGCTCCTGTTGTCGTGATTTATTAGGTACAAAGGCAGGAGACTGGCCCCGCACAAGTCGGAAATAGAGTGTTTCACCCCAAAAGGGAGTATGGGGAATGGTGGGAGAGCTACAATGACCAGGTAAGCAAACAGCAAGTGGCCTTAGGGCAGTGTGATATGTCTGTGAACAAGAGGAGCAGCCCTGGGACAATGCCAGGCCAGATCCTCTGTCTGTAATTCCTGTGCATCCCATACAGTGTGTTTAGAAAAGAAAAAGAAAAAAGAAAACTCGTGGCCACTGCTGATTTCTATGTTCCATCTGACTGCCAAAAAAACCCTGCACCGTGTTCATTCAAGTGATCCGAACCACGTGTCCTGTGTGATGTTGTCGTAATCTGGTGCTTTGGGGAGAAGAAACCTTATACCTGACTCACTGAGCCAGTAGAGCAGATGCAGAGAGACAGCATTCACACCTGGAGTAAGCAGCTCCACAACTCCTCTAGAATGGTGGTCCCGCTACTTATTAGGCATTACAATAGGTCTAATCAAAAGAGCTTTTAAAACTAGCAGAGAAAATATGATTGACAAAAACATTTTCAGTATGAAAATGTTGCTGCTTCTCAATCAAAATATCTTGTGGGAAAGTGCTGAGGTTTTAAGGAAAGGTTTCAAACATTTTAAATAGACTTCAGAACACCTTTTTCATAACTTTCTCCATTTAATTTAATTTATGTATTTATTTTCAAAATTTTTTTTGCTATTATATATTGGATGACATTATAAATCAATGTTACAATTTTAATGAATATCAAATACTATATTTTTTCAGTGTTACTGGGATGAACTCTTTCAATATGGCCATTTTGATGCTTTTGTATTAAAATATTTCAAGCTATTTAATTCTGTGAAATACTTGGAGATTTCAGCTATTCATCTCATTTTGAGTCCAGTCAGATTTCCAAATGTTGAACTCTCCCATAGGACAGAAAATCCATTTCTCCAGACATCTACATTAATAAAAGAATAAGCCACATGTGTCACAGATGGTTATAAATCTTTTATGAAACAATACTCTTAGTAAGCATTGTATCATTGTGTTACATTCTACTACATGTTAGAAGCATTTTGTTTACCATTTCTTAAAAGACCTACTCACTCCTCAACAACCCCTGTAAGCTATTTATAAATGACCAAATTATACCTTTACTCTTCCCGAGTGTTACATCACAGGTGAATTTTATCATTGCAGGAGGGTGCTCAATGAAACACTTGCACAGTGGTATGTTCCCCTTAGGTACAACAATGTTCAGTCATATACATAAGGCTATCAACTACAAGGCCACATAGCACACACCTGGGGGGCTCTGGCTGTGTAAGTAACATTAGGAACATTCATCGCTGAGTGTTGCACTAAACATATACACTCCTGGTATTTTTTGTCAGCTGGGATTCTGTTTCTTGTCTGTATGTTGTCTGGATTTTTTTTTTTTTTCGTACATTGCATTGCCTCCAGTGATATTTATTCTTCACTTAAAAGCTATCTGGAGTCACTACATAAGATAATTCTGAAGAAAAGTACATGTAAATGTCAAACGGCTGTATTTTGTTGTACAGTATTCAGCTCTGTTGTGCCTGGCCATATATATACAGTTGAAAAACTTCTTTTTTATATTTTGTATCTTCACAGTGAAGAATCTGTTTGCATTCCAGACTGTAATCGATCTGAGTCAAGTAGAGAGGAGAAAAAGGTTCCTGTTAAAGAGGATGCCCTAACAGTCAAAAAGACTGGAAACTGTGTCAGTCTAATAGTTCCACAGCAAGACTGCCAGCTGCAAGACCTACTCAAACAGTTAAGAACACCTGCTGCTTAACAGAGAGTGCAATTACATTTGATGGCTGTGTTTTGTTGTCTCCAGCCACAGTGTCCTGGCCAGCGGTCCTTGTCAAATCCCATGAGCTAAGTAGCCTTGCCACTGAATAGCCTGGGAACCTCCCAGAAAGAAGGTAGATGTTGCAGGTAGGAAAGTAGGTGATGTTCTTCTGTCTCAGTAAGTATCAGACCAGTGCTAGAAGTCACTGGGATGAAGTGCAAATGGAAAAAGACAGATGTAGGGGTCTGACCACTTGTGAGTAATGAAAAAATCTCATCATCTCACAGGACGGAGAGGGCCCGTGATACCAACCAAATCCCTCTTACATTCTTTCAGTCTAAAAAGTGGTGTGCAATTTCATACTGGGCAGCATTGTTCAGTTCATGTTCTCAAATCCCTCGTGTAATGTTATTTTTGTGTTCCAACCCTAGTATGGATATTTTTCACACCAGGTCCTAACTATCTCTGTATTTTAGTCTTACAAATGGCTTGGGATTTTTCGAGATGAAAAGTGGCATAAAAACAGCAGTAATGTGTACACTATGTGATGCTTTGAAAGGCTATTTCTGATTAAGAGAAATTACTACCTCACCTGTGAGCATCATTCAAATATATCTGATAAAATCAGTTATGCAATGGGATGTTTTATGAAGCTTTCACAAAGCAGACATCACAACATTTTTTTTGCAACTCTTGCATCATATTTGCTTTCCTGATTTGATTAAATGTGATGAATAAGTAACTGCTTAATAATGCAGAAGAGTAATTTTCCTGCTGATAAGTCCCATGTGCATAAATACCTCTTGTAATTATTTATCAGGCATGTCAAACACCTGCAAATCCTCCAGTTGTACGCTCTTTGCAGAGGATAGAATTAAAATCAATTCTCGACTCTGGAGATGCAACTGGGAGAGTTAAATCTTTCTTTTCTTTTTTCTTTTTTTTTTCTTCCTTGGGCACTGCTTGTGCTCCTAATTTGAAGGTCTGGTAAGCTGGTCATTCCTATTTTTCCCAGTTTCTCTCTCATACCTTTAGCAAATCAATGAAAAAAATGGAGAAACATATTGACTAAGCAATGTTGGAAGCATTTTAAAGCTTTGTGCATCAGGAAGCAGAACTCACAGTTCAAGAGGTGGCATTGTCCTCTCTCCATCCTGCAAATAGAGTGCTCCAGTGTAGCAGAGATGTGCTCAGAGATGCTTGAAGTGACATTTTTCAGATGAGTAAAACCAGCACTAGCTGCCTTAATTAACAATTGCAGTGAGGTCACAGTTATAGAGGAAAGAAGGTACATCTGGTATCAAAATCATTTTTTGCATTTTGGGTCATGCTAATAGGCATCCTAGAAATGTTTCATGCATATACCAGACATTTCGTTTCCCGTTCTAACCAGGCACTCTGCTGAAACAGCTGCCAGCTTTAGTACGGCTTGTGGCTGTGCTGGGAGGTCATTGGCAAAGTTTCTGTCCATCATCTCTCTCTCACTTTGTAGTTTCTTTCATCCTTATACACTCAAGTCATTCATACAAATGTCAGCTGTGATTTTCATGAGGAAAGGAGGTATCAACAGATTACAGTTCGTGGAGTAATACAAATAAATGCCCTTGCTGTTGTTAACAGAGAACAACTCTGTTTGCAAAATAATTGCAAAATATATTGTTTACTTCTAGAATTTGGGACAGGACAAAATGAATTTTTGCCCTGTATCATTCCTCTTTTGTGTTTCATTGTTATTTATCTCCATAGAACAAGCAACATGGGAATAGTTTAAGCTAAATGACTTCAGTGATGTATCACTAGCAGGCATTTGTGTGTGGCAGAATTGGCTTTCACCCAGGGAAACAACTATATAGGCATGTAGAGGTTTCATTAAAAGCTATTCATAATTAGAGGAATAGCAACAACATAAACCGTTACAGTGCTAGAACTGACCTAGTTTACACACCTTCAGGTTCTGCATCCAATTTTAGCCAGTCATCCAGGCTGTCCTACAGTCCCAGGAGAAACTGTGACTTTTTCCTACAGGTATACTGCAGTTCGCCGCTTCAACCATTTACTTCATTTCAGTGTTTTTAGCATGTTCCAAGTCACTTGCATTCTCCTAAAGGTGACTACATCTTTGAGTCATAACATGCATAATGTATATTGATCTGAGATAGGCTCAAGTGACAGGACTAGAGAAACAAAACACACATGCACCCGTGCTTGCACGCATCACAGGCACACACACACAGATCACTCCTTAGGAAAAGCCAGTTTTTAATTAAATCAACAGACAGCACACAAATCCTTTGCAGGCAGAGTAGTTCTATCATGGAGTCTTTAATAAGGTTTCAGCAGAGGGCTCTAAAAGGAGAACAGCTTCTTACTGTTTATTTTTGATAATTAGAGTTCTCCTTGGCAGAAAGATGTATGGACTAAGTGAAGTACAGAAATGTATCCTGCTTACCATTGCCAGCTGCATCTGTGGATAAGATAGAAGGACTTCTCCCTTAAAGACAGGAGAAGACTGTCCTTAAGAAACAGGCTTGGTCTGCACAGTGTTGGAGCAATAACTTAACTACGTCAGCTTCTTAAAAATCACGGTATTTTTTAAAGTTTTAACGCAGCACTCTACTTCAGCCACTGAAACATCTAAGCATAACTTTGCTGTCAATTTTAGCTCAATAAAATTTAGACCCGTGTTCTGAAATATGAACCTTCATGCATGGACTTACAACTTAAAAGAATTTGAAATAATTATATTCATGTGAGGACAGGCTGCAAACAGATCACAGTGGTCTCCATCAAGTTACTATCCAGTATTTGTTTTCAGTTGTATCATTTCAAATCTGGAATCAGATACTGATATTGATATGTGATACAGAACAAAAATTCACTTAAATTTTTGTATTAATCTCTATTGATTCCCCTTGCATTCCAGTTTCCACTGGTGAATAACATGCTGTAGCTACGCATTCTAAGATTTCTTAGAGAATAATAAATGCCATCATTTCAAAATGATTATGCCATTTCATTTAAAGATATTAACAAGAGTATAAGTGACTTATTTTCCAATTGCATACGCTTTCAGTAACTGTCCCAATACTAATCCCTAGGCACTCATCATCAGAATAAATTTTAGCATCTTCAGGTAATTAATGAGAATGTCACCCTTTCTAAAATATGAGAGTTTTCAGCTGCTGTGATTGTAAACTTCTCTTCCCTTTTTTCATTTTTTCTGCATTTTGAAGGACTCACAAAACACATTTGCTTAAATAGCCTCTGGCTAGAGAAATCCTGGGGGCAGAGCTATGCATCATCTCATAGATAATCATACCACAGAACACGAAAGGCTGGAACAAATTTACTGCTACCTCAACCAAAACAAAGGATGAAGTGATCTATTCTAGATGGTAAAACAAATGTGTAAGCAGAGGGGAACATTTTTATCAACACCTAAGTGGATAAAAAGCAGTTAATAACCCTTATGAATACAGAACAAAGCCCTGAAGACAAAACTGCAGTGACTGTAAGAAAGATTAAGTAAGGGAAGAAAACCAGAAACAATGCTAATTGCTATTCTGTCAGCAAGGGGACAACTGTAGAGGAAATACTTCAAATACCAGAGATTTCAAAAGCTCTCTCATTCATAACACTTTCATTTCTTGTACAAATTATAACATGGTAGGTCTAGCAGGCTGGGAAAAAGCCTAGCTATCAAAATCAAAGCAGCTTTTAGTAAAGAGCCTGGAGAAACAATTAGTATGACTGGTTCTGAGGAAATCCCTCTCATATATAAATCTGAACATAATTAACCTATAGTGACAGAAAAGAAACATTATGCTGTGCAAAAGGTTTTGTTTTACCAAAGGAAACCAAAAAAAAAGTCTCTTCCTAAAGTTTTGGGTTGGAAATTATGTCACTGACTTATTGGAGTTTGCTCTTCTCCAGATATGACCCATACTCTGCTTTGCTCTACTCAGTACAATGTGCCAGTAGAAAAGCAGCGTGGGGTAGAAAAATGTGTATTCAGCCATATTTAGCAGTGGAATTCCTTCGGGAGCTCAAAAGTGTAATTCTGCTGTTCTCATGGAGGGAGCCAAAATCTGTTTGCAAGCAAACTCTAAAATTTCCTTGACTTAAAGTTTCCTATCATCAAAGGGTCATGGCAGAGCTGGGCATAATAAATGTAAGCAATTCCATTAGTAGACATCATAGTCTATGTCTCTGATTTATCTGAATTTCTCTGTTTTTAAACTGTGTGCAGTGCAGTGGTTTCCAGTTAACGTGACAGAGTAGCAATATGCAGTTAGAGCAGAATTGCAAAGCACTGGAACTTACACTTAATTTAGCTTCATACAAATATATGGTAACAAGTGGTGCTCCTTTCACAGAGGTGATAAATGATTGTACACCTCAGTCCAGTGTTGACTCTGTAGTAAGTAGGTGCAGCACGATAAAGTGGATGATACATTTCTGAGATAACAGTTCCAATTATTGCTGGGGAAACTACTAGGATTTTAACCACAGGATTCATTCTTTACTGATAAATTGCTGCCTGCTTTCTATTCAGTTTTTTATGTCAAGGAATTTGCAATGAATAATGGTCAAGCGTTTGAGGCTTTTGCACAAAATTTACATCAAACATCCACTGAGTCTCCTTTAGAGCCCTAGGATCTTCAGAAGAGCCACACATACAGCTTGATTACTCTCAGGCACAGTGCAAAAGCAGAAAACATTGCATCAGCCAAGACTGACCCAAAACCAAACTGGGATTCAGTGGGGCTGGTGACAGCTGCTCCACTGAAGATTTAGCTGTCAGCTGCCCTTGCCAAGGGCTGCACACATCCCCAGATCTCATTCTTTTCCTTTCCCCAGGCTCCTCAGCCTCATATCCCTCCTTAATAACTGTGACCTGGGAGACAGTGACATGTTCGCTTCACGACTTCTTACAATCTGATCTTCAGTCAACTGAAAATGTCTACATGCATTTAGTGCTGATGTACACACTTAAATTCATAGGGCTTGAACATCTGTACTAAGCCAACGCATGAAGTCAGGAGGGGTGCTCAAATATACCTTTTTATTCGGGCAAGTGTTCTATTTGCATTGGCTAATCCTTCATGTTAACGGCATTTATTTTACTCTTGTGACAGGCAGGACTGTCACAGATCCCTCTGAGCTCTGAACTCTGTAGGAGTTAAGAGAACCCACCAGGGAGGACATCCAGGACTGGAACTAGGTCTTTGCTTTCTGCCAGATCAAAGTTACATGTGCCAGGTCACCCAGTCTCCTGGGACAGCTCGAACTCAATGGGAGCTGGGAGGAGATCTCATGGTTATCATAGCAGAACTAGAGGCAAGATCTTGTCTGCCAAAGGATCCAAATCCTTCTCACGCTGATGGCAATGAGCTCCCACTGAGTTCCGGACTCAGCCCGATCATCAAACAGCTCTCAACACCCACAGAGTACATGTACTAGGGACAGGAGCACTCAGTCATCAGAGGTGAGGGATTTCCCCTGAAAGATGTTAGTGCCAGCTACTGTTCAGCTCATAACTGCATCCACAGAGACAAAAGAGTCAAAGTGATCAGTGCTACAGGTTAGATTTTGGTTTTCCTTCTTGCTCTGATTATGTACAGCAAAAGAAAGGGATTGCCTGAGCAGCAAGTTACAAGCCACCAGCTGTTCTGCCCGGCATTTTGGGGGTAGGTGCAAAACAGTTAACTTCCAAGATCCAGATAACACCCTGGTGATCACTGCAGCAAAGGGGTGAGCGCTTATATACTCATACAGATCTTCTCCCAGCCTAGCCTCTCTTAAAATACCCAGTGGTTTATGATGTGTTCGTCTGCTGGATTCTGTCATGCTGCTTTTGAAGGGGAAAGCTGTTGGTGTATGTTGTGTTACATGATGCATCATAATTCTATGTAACATAATAGTGGACGTGAACCCACAAGAAGGTTTTGTTTACACTCAACACACAATTTTCTTTTTGCAGATGACTGTAAGAGCTATTAAACTGATAGCGTGTGGCAAACCTCCATATGAAGGCTGGTATAAAGTCATCTGTGTTTAGTAAACTGTGTGTCTTGCAAACTGTTACTCTGTAGGCTAACATGTGTGAGTTAATCTATTTCGGCCTTAAAAAGCAAACAAACAAACAATAAATTTGTGATACTCTGCCAGGGTCTCCAACGTGATACTATTTCCAAAAATCCTAAATGGCTGTAGCAAATGTTTTGGAAACTAATGCGAGTTTTTTAAAGTTCTGTCATATTTTATATATAAATCACACTTATTTGTATGTGGAGACTATGTTTTTCCTATTGACATCATTTCAGAGTCATTGTCTGTTTCAGCTAAGAAATATTTCTAATGGCCTTTCTTAATCCTGAGAACTATAGGTTAATGTATGTATAAACACCAACTCGTCAGCCTAAGGAAGGTGTAAAAGGGAAGGAGTAGTTTCATACTATGTGTTTAGAAATGCCACAGCTGACTTTCCTTGGGTAGCAAGAGGAGAAAAATAAGTAACTTCGATAAAGGGCAGACTGGATCTGAAGAGAAATTACCCTAAGATGACTCATTTTGCAGGAGAGTGGAGCAAAATGTTCATTGCTGTCTCCAAACTCAGATCACCATCAGGAGCTGCTTGTATAGATTGCCCATTATTTCTTTGCTACGGAATGTAGTCTTATTCTCTGAGCTGACCTGGAATGAAAAAAATTAAGTTTTTTAAGCTTGCAGTGGCTACTTTACCATGTACTTTGATGAAGAAGAGGTCACCCATCAGAAGCATCTCTCCACCCACAAACAGAATAGCCCCTTTCTGAGTATTGCTCCAGTACTTCCAAGTGCTGGAATATAAACAAATTTTTTCCCAGCCATAACGGACTATGTTTCTTCTTCTCCCAGTCTACACCCCCTGCCCCATACCAGGAATCCACGGCCACCACCCCACACCAAGCTCCTTACCACTGAATGCCTACATACCTGCCCCCAGCAACACAGCGAGTGCAGGTCTCTCATTTGTTCCCTTCAGTCATTTACCTCTTCCTCACTCCTTCATGCATCCCTCAGTCCCACAGCTCCCATCCTGACACTAATCCAACAGAAGGTGAACCATCAAACTGCTCCCTTCCCCAAGATGGACACTGCCTGTGTCCCGAGAGCAACAAGACAGGGGTCAGTGGTGGACATGAACTAGCACAGAATGGGTCACGACTGGATGCACAAATGCCCTGTGAAATGAGCTGGCACACCCTGCTTGTTTTCCTAGAACGTGTAGGTATAAATCATAGATATGATAGAATCATAGAATCATAGAATTATTACGGCTGGAAAAGACCTCTAAGATCATCAAGTCCAACCGTCAACCCATCACCACCATGCCTACTAATACAGACAGATAACACAGATATAGATATAGATGATATAGATATGGATATGGATATAGATAGATATAACACGATAGAAATAGATGTAGATATAGATGATACAGATGCAGATGAAATAACAGTCAGCTTTATAATGAATATAAGCTCTGGGACACCACATACTCATGATATTAGTACAGTGATTAGTTTTCTAACTTTAATGCAAGTTACCATCTTCTCTCCTTTCTGTTTACAGCTCTAATGGGAAATCAGTTTCCTGGGCCCAGAATGAGAAAAGCAGCAGAGGAGCACACCTTTGGCAGCGGTTGTCAATCCACATCAACAAAAAAGAGAACCCCAATCAAACTGCAGTGATCAAGCCTTTTTCTAAAAGCACAGATAGTAGCCGACATAGTAGCAGTGCTACATTTCCTGAGGCCAGTGCCAAAACGCTTTATGATGTCTCGGAAGCAGAAGAGCAATATCCAGCTCAGTACCGACCGCAGACTCCCTCGCCCATCAGCACCTTGAGCCACAGAACTGCCTCTGTTAGCCGAACAGAAGATGATGCCCCGACCTTCCAGTCAGAGCCTCCTCAGCGAAGCAGCTCCTCTCAAGGCTCACTCATGGAACAGATCAGTAGCGTGGTCACTCGCTTTACAGCCAATATCAGTGAGCTGAACTCTATGATGCTTTCAACAGCCACACCAGGGACAATGGTGGCCACTCCTCTCTGCTCTTCATACCTAATTCCACGAGAAATCCAGCTCCCCACGACAATGACCACGTTTGCAGAGATCCAACCGCTTCCTGCCATTGAAGTCAATGGCGCTTCGCAGTCAGCTAGGAAACCTTCAAATGGCAGCGTCAAAGAAGGCACTTCAGAGACCCCGCCAACCAAGCAAGACCTTGAGGAGCTGGTAGCTTTAACTCCTCCTTCTCCTTTTAGAGACTCCATCGATTCTGGAAGTGCATCTCCCAGCTCTCCGGTTTCCGAATCAGCTCTCTGTATCCCGTCCTCCCCAAAATATGACACGCTCCTCATCAGAGATTATACTCAAAGTTCTTCTTCACTGTGAATGTAGTTCAAGAAAACATTGGATCTCAACAACTACATGCAAGTAGTGAGGGGACAGCCAAGCCTTCAGGATCTCAAGTGTTTACGCAGACAGAGTGAGAGGCATTGGGTCATCTTGAGGAACGAAGAGGAAGAAGAAGAATTACCTGAGAAGTGGAAACATCAGATTAATTATGCTGTTTTAAACACAAAATGACTCTTGGCAGATTATCGTGGCCTTAAAAAAACATGGGCTTTTCAGAAACACTGAATCTATTTTTGAGGGCTTATAAGGAGTCTGTTAAATCAGTTACATACCAAGTGCTTTGCTTTAGTATTACAATGAACCGTGTGTACAATATACGGGGTGGGGTGGAAACTAGATTGTAAACAACTGTACAATGGTTTGTTTGTTTACTCTGATTCCTTACCCAGAAGTGAACCTTGATCTTTTATCAAGAATAGAAGACCAAACATTGAATGTACATTTTCTAACAGACTGAAATCTGGGACCAACCTGTCAAGCTTTGTTTCTTTTTTTTTTCTATGAAGATCTCAAAAAGCAGTAATGTATGCTCAATAACTACCAAACTCTTTGCTGAAGCATATTGTGTCCGTGATACGTTACACGTGGATAACACTAAGCTGAGGCTTTGCAGTGAGTGACTGCAAAATGGAGGGCTTTACAATTGACTTCTTAACCTACACATTTGTTTATGAAATTCTCTTCTATCAGTATCAAAAATTCAATTTGTTAACATTGGATTCACCTTCACAGCAACAAAACCCAAGGAAGATTTCCTGACTATTTCACCATGTTGCCAACTAATAATGAAGTAGCAAAAAATATTTTCTGGAGTACTGTTTTGTAATTCCCTTGTCAGGGCAAGTTGTTGAGGTGAATATTCTCTTTCTAGCAGCACTACCAAGCTATATTATAGCTGCACTCCCTACTGAAATTAACACATTTTTATGGACGTTCTTATGCTAACTTTACTAGTTAAAATAATTAGTTGGGCTCCCATCGTCTTTGCTTGTAAGGAACAGGTAAACACCCTAAGGATTTTCTCCATACTTTGAATGACAGAATTCTAGGAGATCAGTCTGGATTATGATGAATGACAACTGTCAGTGGAAAGGTTATCATAATCATAATATGATCATATAATAATGATGATGTGATCAAAACATATAGGGAAAATAAACCTTGTATTAAAACCTGCTTAGAGGTGATTTAGCTACTCTTTAATAAGCAACAATTTTAACTTTATATAGCTGCTGATGCCTTGCAGCTATGAACTGTGACAAAAAAAAGAAAAAAATACTTTCAAAGCAATACAAAGTAAAGGTTAAAACAGAGAAGACCTAATGAGATATGAACCTACAGAGTCTTTCTTTGTTTCTTAGCAACTCACAGAGGAAGCAAGGGCATTCCTCATGTTTTTTCCTATATCAAGGTAGTACAGTTTAGTGCACTTCATACTGTCACAGCACTTTTTTAATACAGGCAGGGAAGAGTTTTAAAGTTTGAATAGAAGCTAAATAATTTTGATAGGTATAGTTATATAGAACTTGTAAGTCAGGCCCTGAATGCACACTGTATTGGCTCTCTCCTTCATGACACAGCTGTCCTCAGGTGCCAAACTTCTTTAGGTTTGTTTAAATTTATTTAAGGAAAGTATGAAGTGATGAGTGACATACTTCAATTCAAACTTGAGTTGATGTAGCCTTACGAAGAAGACAGCCTCGTGGAAGGGAGCCTTGAAATAAGGCTGCTGTGTTTCATTTTCAAAACACTTAGATCTTATTTCTTCAAAGATAACAAATATTTTGGAATCAGAATTCATAACCCTTTTTTCTTCCCCATGTTCAAAATAATAAATATTTGATCAAACAAAAAGCCAAAAAAGATGAAAGCACACTCACATACTTTAGCAAAGAGCATTTTCTGTTCCTTTGGGAAGCTAATTTCACCATTATGTGCTGCACTCCAATTTGCTGCTCAACAACATTAAAAAAAAAAAGTGATAGATGGCTGAATCCAGCCTAACACCTCACAGAGATATTCTCGTGACTTTGTACATCCCGCACAAGGCAGTGCTATCCCACAGCAGTCTGTGGGCATGCTTATTTTGCAAGGTACAGTGGCTTATTAGCTATGCCTATAGCATGAACCAGCAGGTCACAGAACAGCTCTGCTCCAGAAAGCAAGCAGATACACCAAGCCATGACTGCAGATCCTTGTTGCTTATACATAGTTCTTGCCTCCTCACACAACTGATTAGTACAGGCTCAGTTCTGTGCTGCTGTACGGTTTCCAGAGCAGAGCTCGGTTTTGCCCTCCTGGTTCACAGTATTAGCATGTCTCATCATTCCCTAGCTGCCCACGTCTTTAGGAGAAAGAATCTTCTTCCACAGGTCTCAACCCACGTTTAACAGAAGGCATATCCAATCAATCCCTGACACAAACATTCTCATTTAGGGAGTTTAGAGGACTTAAATGCTGTTCATTGAAGACTTATGTGATACTATACGTTTCCCATCAGTGCAATATTGTTTTAATATATACAGAGAGTACTCAGATAGTTCACGTGAATTTCAAAGGAATTCTACTACTGTCTGTTCTCTTATGCTTTAAGTTGTTGACCAATATCCTTACTAGAGCATTCTCCATCTTGATCTTTACCTAGCCTTTTTTGTTCCCATTTCTGTAGTTTTTTCTTATGGTGGTGGACATTTCATATTAACATATTCCTGCTAAAATCTCTGGGCTCCACCACACTATGAAATAATCAACAGCAAGATTAATCAATGGTGGAAATAAGGATTATACAGACATAAATTTTTTTTATTAAAAAAAAAATTAGTAAAAAAGAGTGAGAAATAGAAACTGTCAAACATGACTCAGCATAAATATACCTCTTCTGCTCTCAAATCACAATTTGGCACAATCCTAGCCATAGCTATTGCTCAAAGCTTCTTGACAATTTTCATATATACTGCCAAGATGATATATATATTCATATACGTGTGCACACACACACACACACACAAATCCCTCAGTCTAACAACAGAATAAATGTTTGAAAAAGCTAAAACCCTACTGTTACACCACCCAAATTTTTGACTCTTTTGCTCACTCTCACTTTGGGAGGACTCATGCATCTTTTGTATATCCATTAGCAACAGCAGAAATTTTAATTGCACAAGGAGCCAAGGATGGACTCTGCTGCGACTGCACCTCGCTGTTGTTGGTCTATATTTAATGAAAGGTAGATCAGCCTTAGTGGCATTTAAAGAAGACAGAAATCATTTTACTTGTGCAGGCTGGAATGCACCAATGTCTCCTTGTATGACATGCCTGGATTTCATCAAAGGGAGGACAGGTTTTTTGGGGATGAAGATCATAACTATGTAACAACTGTAGTAGTAATTCAAAGGAACCCAGTGGGAGAGTTGCAAGACTGGAGAGTCCTTTGATAGGAGGCTGTGGGTTTGACACAAGAAAAAGGAAAATTATGAATGACAATTATGATTATATTATGCGGTTTGTATTCTAGACTTCATTTAGGACATTAAGATACAAAGCCAGGGTTATTCAGCCATAAAAGCAAAGGTTACAATTATGAACACTTTCCAATTTAACTAAAGAATGTGCAAATACCAGCTGAATGGCTTGAAATTGCCTTCCAATTCAGTGCTGCTGCCAGAAACGGAATTAAAGAAGTTGAAACTATTGTCATTCTTGACCACAGGGGCCTCGGAAAATCACCTGTTTCTTTTGTGTTTGAGGGCAACCCTGAAAGGTGTAACCACCTCTGGAATCAGTGCTTTTGAAATAAAGTGAATCACTCTGGCGGGCCAGTTGGGAAGAAGTGTTAGCAATACTGAAGAACTGTATTTTTTAATTGGCTCTGAAGAATAATTGCATGACTTTGGAGATGTGCTTCCTTGTACTTCTATCTGAACATTTGGTGCCTAGACTCATGCAGATACCTTACTTAGACCAGAGATTTTTAGACCATGGTCCACAAAACACTTGCTGATGTTTCATGGGAGCCTGGTTGATCACAGGGTGTTGGCTTCTTCCATTGATTTCCAGCTACAAAATAGAATTAAAACTTAAATGCTAATTAAAAGTTTTAAAAGAAAAAAAAAAAGTTAGTTTGCTTGGATGTTTATTCAGTTGCTGTGTTTGCAAAAGAAAGACTTTTTGATCAAAACTGGAGAATAAGATCTCCAAAGAGAGTAAAAGTGAAGGACAATCTGTGATTCAGGCTCTGGATGATAGCTGAGTTCACCTGCGGATATTTTCTTTAAAGTGACCAAGACCAGACTGAAAGACAGCATAGCTGTGGGTGTAAATTCTGTAGACAAAAGTGTGCAGCTTTGCTATTCTGCTTAATACATCATTTATGAAGTGAAAGGAAAAAAATGTGACAGCAACAGACAAGCATACAAAAAATGTCAGGTCCTTAGGGAAATCAGAGCACTGTATGCTCAGGACTAAAAATGTGACCATGACTTTTTTATTGTATTGGAGACTAGTGTCAGGGCTGACCCAAAAAAGGACTTTGGTGCATAAAGTTAAGATTTCAGCAGATTTGAATACCTATATTTAAAACTCTATTTTAAAACCACTATTCAATTGCCATCTTACTCAGGCATCTAGTATTGGTATGTCTGCGTACACACTCAGAAGTACCCTGATCTTGACACGTCTAAGGATCTTTGCACCTAACCCACGCTAAAACCATCAGGGATCCAGAAAACAGCAGTTCCTAGGTTAAATCCCTGTGTATCCCATGAGTGAGTACACAGAGCACACAGCACAGAAGCCAACAGGACCATAGTCTCTACAAACTGGAGAAGAAATCCTTTGTTTTAAAGCTGTGGGTCTGGTTATGCTGGTGTTTTTACAATAGCCTTGAGGTTATAGCAGTCAGGCAGAAGGCGAGAGACCTAAATTCAGACCCAGCCATTGCCAGAGGTGATTGAAATCTTCCTCCTGACTGGAAAGTGCTCTAATGGCTCTCTGTTGGGGCACCCTCTGTTCACCTCTCTAAGGTAACGTCACAGAAATAAATACAAGAGTCCCAGAGTAGAAAAGGAACAGCTACTATTCATCCTGATAAGACATATAATTAGGGCTGGTAAGTGACCATTTAATATAAAATACTTTACAAATCTTAGGAGCAGGAACAAGGAGAGTATTTTAACTACAAATAAAGAAACGGAGACCACATTTTTTTCTGTGCTATATAATGGCTCAAAAACCTTAAATACTTCCCTGAAACATGCTTTAGTGACAGGAGAGGAGGACATGCCCTTCCTTATGTCTGTGTCTGCAACCATCTTGTCTTCCACCTGGAGTTCACAGACCCCTGTGTGGAGAGGGAGAGTCTGAGTCTTCTTAGGTAGGTGAAGAAATTGGGGTTCCCAATTCTCTGAGACTGCAGAAAAAAGTGACTCATTTCATTTTCCTCCAGCCATCTTTTATAAAGGCCACCCATCTTTGAAACAAAAATTGTAGCCATGTCCAGAAATGGATTCCAGTTGAAAATTAGTTATTTCTGTGCATTGCATTTCCATTCTGGCTTGAGTAGCAAAATCTCACACATCTCTTTCTTTGTTGCATTGCTTTGCTGAGCACCTAATTCTTCTCACAAACGTTGCATTAAACTTAGACATTTAACAAAAGGGTTCTGGGCCTTCACACAAGAGCCAAATAATATTAAAAAATAGGTATTAAACTGTATAACTTTAAGTGCTGAAGTCCTTTACTGGCATTGGCCCTTAATCTATTGAGGTCAATGGAATCACTCTGGATTAACATCTGTGTAAAGAAAATCAAAGTCTGATAGTGGCCAACCAAGTCTAGATCTTGGCTATTTGTTTCAGCAGAGAATGATAACAATAGGATGTTCTTCCCACTTTCTTTTGAATCAAACAGCAGATGTATTTTATTAGGTTCATTCCTGAAGCAACTTGTTAGGCTTGGTGAATAGTACCTTCCCACCATTCTTCTTCATCATCGCTACCCCAGCAGGTAACCCAATGGGAAAACAGTACTTTGACTAAATGTGTTAAGGGATGTGAGGGAACATGTCCAAAAATAAGAAACAGGTCGCAGTTTTCTGGCAGTATCATGAATCTCATAAAAGAAAGTCAGTACTCTCCATGAAGAAGAAAATCATCCATCTGCTGCCCACTTCAGTGTGCACTGCACATATTAAAGACTTCAGTTGAATTACCTAAATTGACATTTTTTGCTATGTTTTATTATTATACTCTCTGTTCATATCTCTGCAATTGCCACTTACAATTTCATACTGTGAAAAGGAAAAAAGACACAGACCAGTGAAGCATAAAGGTAAGTAAAAAATTTATCTAGGTGAAGAATTGGTGTATATGGTTGGTTTTGTCTAATCTGAGTAATGACAGTACAAAAAAACCAATAATCATTAAGTCACTCCAATCTGCCAAATGGGAACAAATATACTATGTATATTACATGTACTAATAGGATTATATGGCAGCTGCTGGTGGTATTTGTAATTAGAAATCTATATAGAATATAGATGTTTTAGAGAGACGGTGCCAATTCTAAAAGATTTGTGTGGGCTACAAGTGCTTGTAATTATTTTTTTAATTTGCTAATAACTTAAGAACAACTGGTTTCAAACATTCTGTGAGCATTTGTTCTTTTTTATGTTGTTGCTGCTTATATTATTAAAAATAGAGAATGTAAAGTTATTATTTTGATGTGAACTGAAAATGATTTTTCATAAAATTTAACATTTTTATCAGCTTTGGTTTTGCTTTCTACCTGTACAAATGTAATTTATTTTAGCATTGAAAAATACATTTGCTTGTTTATCGATTGTCTACATCATGTTATAGTTGGTGTTTATGTAGAGTCAGGTACTTTTTGAACAGTATTAAAAAAATTCTGTGATATGACTGAAAACTGGATTTTTTTTCATTGAAATACCTACAGTTATGTTTTCCGTGCATTTTTCTGCAAACCAGGTGTGCCTATACACAAACTCTTCAATGATAATATTTCTCTTTCTCTCTGTTGTTTTAAAGGATTAACTTTACATCCGTAAATAATACTTACATACCATTTTAGTATAGTTTGATCTTTCTCTTTCAAAACAAACACAATCTCACTGATGGGATATATATGAAATTTCAGGTCACGAGGAAATTGTAGAATAATCTAGTCTCAAACAACAGAAAACAAACCTGGTCAGCTGAGAATTCCTATATCAAAGCATTATTTTTATAGCTGTTGTGAGAAACCACATTACTCCTACCATTGCAGGATCATATCTAATCTTGAATTGCAAACACAACATCAGAGAAAATTTTCTATATCCTTTAACAATTTGATTTCTAGTGTTCTGTCATTGCCATCACTAGAAAAAAATGCCTTACCTCGAGTCTGGCCGCGTTCTGTCTCCAGTCAGTAGATTTTAGTTTATTTATCTGCTAACTGGAAAAAAACCAAACCAAACCAAACCCCCTAAAAAAATCTTTCTTATTTAGAAATCCGCTCCATCCCATTCCAAAATCTGGTCTTACTTAGGAAGGCAAAAGCCCAGCTAGAACTCAGGCTGACCACTGTTGTAAGGGACAACAAAAAAATGTTTTTACAAATACATTAACAACTAAAAGAGGGCCAAGGAGAACCTCCATCCCTTTTTGGATGCAAGTGGGAATATCACCAACAAGGGTGAGGAAAAAGCTCAAGTACAGTGATAAGTGTTGCCTGGGGTTTCTCACATGTGTTGTGAACATATATATGTTCACATGTATATGAAATGAGCGAGACTTGAGAGTTGTGCTTGTTAAGTAAGGGAAGAGTAGGCTCGAGTGTTTGTCATGAGATTTATGCAGTGTGTTATACACACTGCAGGCTGATGCTTGGCCCCAGTGAGAGCAATTCCCAGAACCTGGGTCTCCTGTGCTGAGCATGCTCTGCTTGAGCCACTCCAGAAGTGCCCCAGAGCTTCTAATTATGAATGCACTTAAACATGGGTGTAAGCAACAAGGATGCCAGCTAAATCTCAACTTCAGAATCATTTTAGACTCACATTTAACTAACTGTGTAGATACATCACTGATGAATCTGGAGAAGAAGATGCAAAGAGGACATGGACTAAGAATCTTAGTCTAAGACTTGGAGGACAAGATTATCTTCCAAGAACAAAAAACCACTACAGGGTGCTCACAAACTAAGGCGTCAATGACAAGCTTACAAATGAAATGCCAGCAAGGCAAAACATGAAAAGAAGATCTTTGTATCTAATTATCTATGTAGAAAGATATGTATCTCTGTATCTAAGTAGAAAGAATAAAAGTAGCATATGGAATATTGAGACAAATTGACTAAGACAAATAAGGAAAAGGACACCAAATAACAAATACCAAAATGACAAATAAGGAAAGGGACACCAACTCCAAAAATTCAAGACTATATTAGAAGTGCCTGCTGAGATATTACTAGAAGACTAATCATGAGCTATGAATTTAGGAAGCAGCTAAAGAGGCCAACACAACTCTTGAGGTCCACCTGAAGGCAGACCCGTCAAAAGTGCTAAGTACCACATTGCCATGAAGCATACTGTGGATGGGAGAGCATCAAAGAGCAGGAGAGAAATCCTACAACGATCTTCATAAGGTCATTGGATTTCCATGCCAGTGTCACACTGAAATCCTGCCACAAGTTATAAACTGTGTGAGATGCCAATATTTCCTTCCAGATTCACTTGTCCCGCTTCCTATTTGTCTTTTTCTTTGCTTTTTTCTAACCAGAAAGATGCTGGACAGTTAGATAATTACCATAGGAATATCTGGCATCGGGTTAGTGCAGTAAAATCAAAAACACAAAGAGTTGCCACATTCTTCCTTGGGAAGATAAGTCTGGCAAGCATTGCTTATATATGAATATCAAATGTCAGAGAGCATTCAGCCGAACAGAAGGCTTCACCAAGCTCCATCTTAAATGAATATAATAGAGTGCCTTGGCTTGTGCCACTTACAGCTTACACCACCTGCCTTCCAAATAGCCCTGGGAGGCTTGGAACGATAACTGCGTTAGGTTACAAAATACCAGGCTTCTTGGTTGCACTGTTACTCCAACAGCAAACAGCATCTGTTCAGGCTGGGGAAAAGCACAACGCTAGCCCAGACATAACAAGACATGTATATCTCCAGTGAACTGAAACTCCCTAACCACAGATGAAATCCACAGCTGAACAAAGCTAAAGAGAAGTCAAGTCTGCTGCTAATACCCAGAAAAATAAAGGGGAGCTCATCGGGCAATGACTGCTTGAATTCAGTCCAAAAGGTGCTCATTTCTAGTACCATGTGGCAAAGCTTTGCCTGTAGCTTTGTCAAAACAGGCTGAATGCTAAAGGAAAGGAAAGAAATCCTATAGGATTGCATGAAAAAGGCCAGCTCTACTGTGATGGATTACAGGAAAATATAGGAATTATCTTTTGCTCTATTATTCCTCAGATATCTGCTATTGACTGACCATGGGACAGTAAGATTTTAATTTCTTCGTTATCCTTTCAGTACCCCAACCAGACAACAAATTCACAACACAATAACTGACAGGGGATGTTCGATCATCTCATACTGCATTGAGAGCAGTTGTCTTTAAAACGGATTGGGAGGGGCATGCAGTGAGTCAACACTGGCTGAGAGGGAACATGCAGTCAGCTAGATGAAGTAAAACACCACATATGCTTTACCAAACAAGG
>Ga0065711_1033552_pt1 | contig 25303 bp, 14 predicted proteins | sample Hoacrofraction12_FD_59098 | JGI IMG/M metagenome (GOLD analysis project Ga0065711, IMG submission 59098) | Hoatzin crop microbial communities from Cojedes, Venezuela - Epithelial fraction 12 v2 (version 2) | ecosystem: Host-associated > Birds > Digestive system > Esophagus > Crop | place...
CCCCGGCTCCCCCCACCGCGCCCGGGGACCGCGGGGAGCGCGGCGGCCCCGGCCCTGCCCGTCCTCCGCCCTGCCCCTCCGGCCCTGTGCCACGCCGGGCCCTGCCCTGCCCTCCCCGCCTCTGTTTCCGTGCTCCGGCCTGCCCCCCGGCCCTGCCGAGGCCTGCAGCTCGCCGGGAGCGAACCTGGAACAGGGCACTGCGGGTCTGCCCAGGCCTCCTTGTTGTCCGCCAGCTTCGGGTGGAGCAGCTGTTGCTTTTGGCTCGTTCTTGCTTTCTTGTTTCAGGACGCCCGTGCCGAAGTTGTGTGTCCAGCGTGCTTTGCACACGCAGTGTGACCTGTTTAAGATCAAAAACACACTGAAGACGCTGTATTTAACTGTAAAACACGGCTGTATTTGCTGAGGAGACTGGTGTTCAAAACCTCGCAGAAGCACCTATTGGTGTTAATCACCATCTGAAAAGGAGTGAGCAAAGGCAGAAATGCGCCAGTTCTTAGTCCAGCATAAATGAAAGGAATGAACCTTCATAGCTCTCAAAATATTTGTAATAGGATCTTCTTGATAATTTTAATACAGAATGTGTAATTCACATACAGCAAAACTGTTACCACTCGCAGAGTTTAAGCTAAGAAAACCTTTACAGCTGGAATACTAGCTCTTCGTTGCTCACCATGGCATGTAGTGCTATGTGTGGTACGTTCCCTCCTGCACCACCCCCAGCTGTTTTAATTAAGGGCTTCCACACACAGAAGAAGCCAAAAGCTGTTGAAGCCATAGATAAAAAGACAGCAGAGGTCAAATGAAAAGTTATGCCACTCTATGAACTAGCGTCTGCTTGTTTGAGTAGCAGGATAATGTGTTGCCTTTAACGCAGACCTTTTTCCCCAATGCATTTCTCCATCTTTCCTCAGCAGTCAGCAACAGTATGTTTTACCATTTCTGTTTTAGTAGTCACCGTTATGCTCACTGCCCTACGGGATGAATGGGGATGCTTCTACCTTTTTTTTAGCTGCTGGTAGACTCGTCCTACACCTGGGCTGGGCACGCTGGATGCACAAAGATGGTCTTAAAAAACTGTCATCATTTCTTTATAATGTTGACCGTTTGCTCTGAAGTTGTGTGAGTGAAAGTAATATGCACAAAGCAACAGGTAAGCTTCAGGCCAACTGTTTCAGGCCCTTTGTGGACTCACATAGTCATTGTTTCTTTAGCTTTATCCTATTCTTACTTTTAAACTCGTCTTTTTCGATCCCGAAGATCCAAATCCCTGTCCCTAAGGTTAAATTCTGGCCAGAGTCAATGGCAACTTCCCACTGACTTAGGAAGCAAAGGTACCATTCTGTACTTTTGCCAGGAGAGGCTAGCTTTTTGGTGCAAAGTAACTGCCTCCAGAATAACGCAGCCAGAGCCAAAACCCTTCATTGTCTTGCCTTCCCTTATGTGCATTACTGTGTTTCTGAATACAGTGGGCTTTGATGAGGTGAGTGATACTGGTAATGAATGAAATGCATCTTTTGTTAGGTCATCCCAACCATTTAGAACAAAAAGCATTATCTGACAGAAAATATGGCATTTATGCAATATCTAGCAGTTGTAATGTCTAACTATTATAATTATTATTCCCTTTTTACAGGAGGGAAAATCCTAACTGCAATTTGCCAGCACTCCAGATATTCCTATACCTATCAGAGCAAGAAGTGAGGATGGGACATCTTTCTTCATCATCCTCTCAGAAAAAATCCCCACTTCGACACTGGGGATTCAAAGAGTGAGTTTGCCCACCAGAGACAGTTAAGCAGCTTTTCCAAACAGACATCACTCTTAGCAGCCAGGTGTAAAACACAGCAACAACGTTTTTCTGCCCTGGGATGCAGTAAGCCAGACCCACATTTGGTCACATGTATTCCTGGACATGGAAGCCAGATCGCATTCGTACAATAGATCAAGCTATAGAGAATAAATCTTTCATGGCACAGAGATGTGCTGCCAGACCACTGAGGTATCTTCTGTGTGACAATTTTCAGTTGCTTTTAGTTCTAAAGTAGCAAACTACGTAACAAGACTTTCTGAAACATGCTGTTCGCAGGCATACAGGCAATGCAGGTTAAGATGCTGGCTGGCTTTATTTTTTAATCTGTGGGAAATGCATTCTTTGTGAAGAATTGCTAATGGAAAACAGGGAATGAGGAAGAACAAAGGGAATGTTTTATAGAGACTTTCAAATCAATTTATACTTTCACTGCAACATTTCAGTAGAAAGCCACATCCTAGACCTATTAACAGAAACGTGAGAGAGAAAACCAACACTATTTTTATTTAATAAATAAAATAAAAATAAATAAAATAATAACTTTATTTAATAAAGTTCTGTCTATAGAGCGGAGTGTCTGAGATTTGTTCTTCCCAGTCCCTTCCAAAATTATTTCAACTGGACTTCAGCATGTGCTTAAGGCTAAGCATGTGCTTATGTACACTGCACAGAAAGAGTAAAATGAAGCACACACTTAAACCTTTTTCTGAATCAGAGCCTTAGACCCCAGAACATCTGTGACCCGAGCTGTGTGGTTGGTAATTAATTCAAGGTAACTAAGGGGGCAGGCTCCACAGCATGTCTCTTAGAACAGCAGAGTTTAAGCAGCTGGTTTAAGCAGCTGTTGTGCACAGGTAGTTGCTCACACTCACATCCCACGCTTTTAGGTGTGCCCACACATGGGGCCAAGCAGTGACTGGGCTGTGCGTGAAAAGTAGCTACTCTTGTTGGTTTGTTTTTGTGAGCTGATGTTTAACTTGAATCAGTTTCCAAGGCCGTAGGAGCAGTTACATGGAAATGGCTGAGAGGCTGTCAGAGGCATAAGTCTCCTCAAGTGGGTGTTACTGCTAACAGATCTGCAGAGAATCGCAGTCCAAAACTCCTGCACATGCTGATTTAGATGGCATGTGTCTGCGTGTCAATGTGGCACAGGGCACGTACAGAGCATGCACTCCTGATGTACCTCCAGCTTGTGCATGTGCCTTTGCTACCTGACATTAACCCGCAGTGGGAAAGAAAGCCGCCTTGAACAGCCAAACACAAGCAGCCTTGAGTGAAAGAAGCTGCCACAAAAGAGATTTGAACAGGAATATATTCTGACTCTGTTAACAGGCAGGTCAACTGTGATTCGCCCACTATCAAACATGATTCATCTGGTTTTGAATTCAACATAGATTTTAAACAGCATGAAAATTAAGCAAGAGGATTTCTCACCGTTTAAAATTATTAAACATATCATAAAGCAGATCACAAAGGAGCTTTCTTCATCAAGTTGAGAAAAAGTACTCTACATTATCTGCATTTGAAAGGAAGTTTGCTTAGAAGGATTGATGTGGACTTCAGAGGTTCAGGAACACAGAGCCCCAATTATGCCTCTAGATAAAAAGGGTTAGTGAACTTTGTAGTGTGTTACTGTATGAAAGTGTTAGGTCAGCTGGAAGGGAAATATGGGGAATATATTACAAAGTGAAGTGGTTACATGTAATTATCAAGCATAGTCAGCCAGAAGCCAAAAATAAAGAGCAAAGAGTGGAATTCTGTTCTCTAAACACATCTTAATAATAGTAATCTAAATTTGAATGGAGAGAGAAAGCTAAACAAAAATAAATCTCTTGGGCCTTGAAAGGAGATGAAGAGAAAGTACATGACCAGAACAGGGAGCTCTGAATTGCACTAGGCCCCAGCACTTTAGAAATAAAGGAGAGGATCATCTGAAGCCAGGCTGGAAAGCGTTAAAGGACAGCTTACAAGCCCCTTTCCCCAATCTGAAAGTATTCTTTAGAATAGTACAATCAAAACCCAAACTGTTTGAAAGGTGAGAATAAAGTGCTAACAGAATAGTAAAATTAGTGTGAATTATTCAGCTATAGATTCATAATGTTAGGAGGAAAAAATCATAGAATCATAGAAAGTTTTGGGTTGGAAGGGACCCCTAGAGGTCATCTAGTCCAACCCCAAAATGCAAAGGGTTGTCAAAATAAATATGATTAATGCATTATGTTTTTAAATTCATTGAACAAGGACTCCATATCTCATGCAGATAGTGAATACTGTATATCTTGAGGTGTTTTAAAGGAGTGGCAGAGTTGCGTTGTCGTCATACTGCAGCTGGAGCAGCAGAAACAGACCAAAGCTCCATGGTGAAGCTCAAGTAGTCTGAGTGAAATTAACTGATTTTCTCCACCAAAAGGGATGTTCCATCCTGATCAGCCCATGGCTCACGCTCTCACTTGATGTGTTGGTGCTTCTCGGCGCTGAGCGTGACTGCATCGTGAAATCCCAGGGTAAACAGTAAGAACATTGGCCATCAGCTCTGCAGGGCTGGAAGGGAAATGTGGGACCCTGAAGCCTAGTCTGTCTCCCTCTCTGGGAACTGCAGCCCCATTGCTAATCTATACATGGCCCTCAGCCCCATTGGCTGAAGAACAGCTGCTTAGACGTTGGACAGGTGGGAGGCAACAGTCTCTCTTCTCACTTACTTCTCAAGCCCTTCACTGGGTTGGAGGAAGGATGCGGGAACAACCAGTCCTGGAAATCCAAGTTGTCCTGTGCATGTAAGCGTACATCTGGGAAGGAGCCAGAAAGTCTGAGCCCTCCAGCATGGATCCACAATGTGTAAAACCTTCAGGTTACGTAGGGAGATTTGTAATGTCTTCCAGGAGATACCAGGACAACTTTGCTGACAACTGAAGAACATCTAAAATGGGTAGATATGCATTGAAGTCAGATTATCCATTATCCATTGAATTACCATGATTTTTCTCAGTATGTCTACTGTGGAGAGAAGCTATCCTGATCTTTCAGCAGCTGTAATTAGAGATTTACACAAAGAGCGGAGGGATTTTCCAAAAGAAAACACTTATTTTGTCCTGTTTTTCTAAGTGGCTCTAAAAAAACATTAGCAAAGCTGTCAGGGTTGAAGACACAGTGTAGACAACGCTCTTAACTCATTATGAAATGTTGTCTTAGCAATGTGCAAGGTATGTTTTTTTATAAGAACAGATAAATATGTGGTGAACATCTCCCTGCAGGTACTAAGGCAGAAAAAGACCCACAGAGTGCATCATGAAAGTGAAGCTCCAGCACAACAGAAACCTCGTAGTTTTGATAGCAACTTCAGTGGGATGTGATTTTAACTTGGGGTGGTGGAGCTCTGGTCAGGCATTTGTGACACCACAGAACTGCCATGCATGTGCCAACCCATTCAGACCTGACTTCTGAGAAGCACTCGAATGCGTCCTTACATGGCAGTAAGCCACTGGTGATCCTGCTGGGTTTTTCGCTATAGGGATGTGCACAGCAAGTGACCGACCCGCGTCACGGCATTTAAAGCTCAGACCCTGAGATACACATACACAGTTTGCTTCACGTGTTGCAAAATGTCGCAGAAAAATTAAAGAAACAGCATACTGAATATGTTTCATACAATTTTGGATTAGCCTTGAGTTCTCTCAAGAGACCACATAGCTGGATATGAGCCTGTCAGTGATTATCCTTTACTCAGCTGTAGAGATTCTTCTGTCTTGTCAGTCCGTCAGTGCAGCAGAGCTGAAATTAAGTTTCTATTCTAGCTCTGTTTTCACTGGTAATTTTCCTTCACTCAGCGCTTGCTTTGCTTTCAGTCAACAGGGAATTTTCTTTTTCCCCACTAAATAAGCAGGGAAATTACTTCAGTTTCTCATCAGGATTTAAAAAAAAAGGCACTTTCTACTTGTTCCAAGAAATGGCACAACTCTAGCTGGACAATTTTTAGTACTGAATTTATTTGCTAAAATGGCATTTTGGGGTGGGGAGTGGGCTTAGGAACTGTCCGTTAGTCATGACTCTTGCACCTAGCTTTGCAGAACAGGTAATCTCAAGGAGCTGGAAGAGTGTCCAGCCTTTATTGGGTAGGGTGACCATTTCTGCTGGTTATGCTGTGTAACTTTCTTCGCCAGTCTGGACCTGATTTGCATTCTTTCCACGGAGAGCTCTGTCCAGGACTTCAGTGACCAATACTCCATAAATCCTGTGTTAAAGATGTGCTACAGGCAGAGGAACAGTTATCTCCTCTGCATCCACCACGATGACAGAAAACAAATTTTTTCATCATTGTGATGTCTTCCAAGTAAGTGAGTTGCCAGGAATGTGAAACGAGAAGCATGTTCAAGCTCCGGACTGGGAGGGTTCTTGGATATGTGCTCAAACTTGAAGCAGATGGACAGTACCACAGGTGAACCAGGTCTCCACTTTGAGGCTGAGATCTAATCAAACACCCTGTTGTGCAGAAAATAAACCCAAACTAGAGCAATCAAAGGAAGCTGAACTCTCCATTGTTCTATGTGGTTAATACTGAATACATGTAAAACCATTTAGGAGGGATGTTCCTGGGGAGACAGACCTTCCCCAAGGATATGTCCTCATCACGTGAAGGTGAAAGAACTGGTACTGAGCTATCTGTACCATTAGCAAGCCAGAACCTGGTACCAAACCATCAGCAAGCTAGCCCATTCTTCGCTGGACCCCAGGACCGTGCACTAAAGCTACTCCACACTATCTCTTTGCATTGCAATGGTGGACCAGACTCCTACCTAGTTGCCATGACTATTTTAAAACAAAGCCTCATTTTTTAAACCTCAGAGGCATTTGCTAGGATGAGCCATGAGCTTTCACACTTTGTGGTGAGGTTCTGGATGGAAAAGCCTAATTCTAACACATGAAGCAGAAGCAGAAGGACCTGCGGACTTCATCTAGCCCCCCTTCAGCCAGACAGGGACACCTATCCCATAGCTTGAAAATACAAGAAGGTCCAAAGCAGGAATTCCACGAATCTCGCAGGCCTCTTCATCTCCACAGCTGAGAAGCAGTCGAGCTAGCTGCTACTCCCTTATTCACCCCAGGCAATGGCGTTGGCTTTTTTCAGTGACAGAAGCCCGCTCACGGACTCATCTCATCTGCTTTCTTGAAAATGCACACAAAGGGTCAGAGCTACTTTCCTGAATCAGAATGCACAGGATTGCAGCCCAAGTGTGTACCCATGCACAGGCAAGATCTGCACAAGATACTGAGGGGAATTTTAAAAAGCAGTCAGCATTGACTCTGGTCTTCTTTCTCTGCAGATAAAGGGATTTGGGATGGGTTGTTCTTTGTCCCTACTCTGCTTCTGATCCATAAAGACATTCTGACCAGAAGATGCCATCGTGATTTCTGTGTGCGCATCCTACAGGATAGAACTGTACTTTTTGTAGGCTGGTCTCTTTCCCTTTATCCATCTTCATGAAATTCAGGCCACTTTAGTGAGCTTCAGGCCTCACTAGGTGCCCCAATATCTGCTGGACATTATGAACCATCTGCCCCTGCGTCCTCCTGCTCAATTGCTGCCAATATCACAGGCCAATAGCAGGGCAATGTATAGACTCCACACAAAGAATGCAGACTCGTACCAAGCATTCAGTGCCGTGGTGAGCCAGCTCTCACAGCTCTGCACAGAAGGCAGGAGGGCCATACGCTCAAATAAAACCAGCTGGGTTCAGCGCAGGAAGCAATCTTGCCCAGTTCCACTAGAAGGAAAAAGGGACCTACTGGGTTTTTCTGAATTCTAACTTCCTGGTCCTGTATGACTGATTTATAAATGCCAGACAGTTCCATATAGATCATTAAAATAAGTTACAGATAGCATTTTAAATCCAGTGCGAGAATGTTGCTTTCCTCTGCTTTCTTCTTGATTGTGGCTCTTTCCATTGTCAAGCAATATGACAACAAAGCAAGAATGATCAGTGTCTAGATGTGTCAGACTGTCTCTGGACAGGTACAGCAAGATGGAGTGACATTCATGAAACTGAAGTGGACAGAAAATATTTTAATATCAACAACACAGAGATTGTGTTCTAAAGACAGCAAGATTTTGGGGAGAAATGGCATCAGAGTAGCACTTCCTAACTGTCTAAAAATTCAATAAAATTTTTCAGCTGAATACCATCTTGTAGGATATATCCTGGTCAAGTCAGAAGATCAGATAAATGGGGAAGTGAGGGCAGGAAGAAGTTGCGTCATTTCTCCAAGTGTTCAACTGTGAATAATTTGTTAAGACTGAATATTTTTACTACCTGCCCTGCAAAACTGGGCCTCCAAAAGCCATATATATGCTGGAAGAGGGAACCAGCCTGGAGAGTTCCCTACACTCGCCTGTATATAACTTTTGTCTGAATAAGAATCCAGTCAAAGGCACCCTAGCAGCAGTTCAGTTCCTGATGAGAAAAGGGGAAAGAGCCCAACATTTTGTGACTAGTGTGCAAGAGTTTTTCTGCATGTCACAAAACCTGTGATGCCAGAACATAGCTCTGTTCACCACCTCTTTTACCCCGACTGCTGTGCACACTGGTTCAGCAGCCTTGCTGCATCTGACGCACCTCCAGTCTTTGTGTTGCCTTGTTATCATTTGCATCAGCCACAGGATTGCTTTCCTAGACCTAGCTGGCTAAGAAGGTGTTTTCTGCCTGTTTGCACTTAGCACACCCCCAAGACACTCTGGTACTAAGGGCTGCTTTCTCCCAACCTCCTGCTCCTTCACCCTGCTTGGCAATGGTGCCAGAAGGCTAGCTCAGGACTGACAGGGCTTGTGAATTTGAGCTCAGTGCCTTGCACACACAGCAAAACCGTTTCTAGTCCCAGGCTGACCATGTGGGCCCCCCCTGAAGTAACTACTCACTGGATGGGTTTAGCTGCAGACTGACTAAACTGCAGTGGATACTGAAGCATCAGTTATGTATAGAAGGGGTTTTCCTTGCCATATGCTTACATCAAGTGAACCTTTCCACCGAAGACAATCACTTTCAAAACATCGTCACTTAGAGGATAGACCTTTGATGGGTAGGGTGGCAGGTAGGGCACAGAGGGTGAGGCCAGTGCCTTGGGAAGGGCGCAGGTGAGATGCCACCACTCTGGGTTTGATGGTGAATTCTAGATGTGTCAGAACAGCAAGAAGTGACTGCGTCCCCCTGCATCCTCTATAAAGGATTCATCTGCAACATGGCAATGTTAGAAACACAAGGGCTAACACAGCAGTAACCATTCCAGGGAAGCGTTAAAAATCATCTTGCAAGGAAACTCTCTCATCAGGAGCAGCTGATACGCCTGTAGTGGAGACCACAACAAGGCTCAGTTTTTGCCAGAACATGTTCTTCCTGTGCTGGCGCAGGACAAGCTCCCGGCCAGTTCTAAAAATGGCCTGCAGACTGTAACCCTAAACGCAGGGAGGAGATTGCACTTCCTCACGAAGCATGCCCCTGAGCCCCCGTAACTTACAGAGAGACCCTCAGTAAAGGCTGGAGGGCTGGCTATTTGTTTTTCCTGCGGAGCCTGGGTCGGTGTTGATTCATGACACTTGCTTGGAAGTGCTTTTTCAGCGCATTTGATTTGAGGGCAGCAGCAGCACGTGGGCACTTGCAGATATTAAAAGCACCACAGGACCTTTCTTAAGTGAACAGGGGTGTTAATCCCTGGCCAAACCCCAGCAGAGGAAATGGGATTATTCACACCCCGCTTCCTGGGACTCTCCTCGTCACTCCTGGGGATGCAATTATACCTTGTCACTTCCTGCCCAGGGGTCAAGTCCTCCTGGCTTCAATGCACCCTTCTCGCTCCCCAGCACCTACCCAGAGGTTAGTTTCTTGCCAGACTCCAGCAGATTTCCTTGCCTCTGCTATCTCTGATCCCCTTCAAGAAAATCTGCAATATGTAGGGATGGAGACTTTGTGTGGGTTTGCTCCTTCTCTGATAATAGCAAGGCAGTGTGTGCACACCTCAGAGCAGGCTCTGGTCTCCAGAAGTATTTTCGCAATAACTTATCCCTGTCGTCTGTCCATACACACCTGTTCTGCTGTCTGAAGGCAGGTCTTGTTGCAGATACTGAATAACTGAGGTAATGGCTGTTTGCAAACTGCCTGATCTGTCACAGCAGCCTAACCAGTTTTTGGGATTGGTCACCTTGCACTAACCAACAGAACACACCCTGCAAAAGAAATTTTTATGGTTTGTGTTTTCAGAACAGTTGAAATATGCAGCCTCACACACTGGTGGTCAAGTTTGCTTGAAAGCTACAGGGGTTTAGGGTCCTTGATACAAGATGGGATGAATATGCTATTACATGCAGTGCAGCGTTGACAAGAAAGTTAATTCAAAGGCTGGTAGGACTGCAAAGCTCGATTCGGCAGCATACACAGGGACCAGATTATTTGGTATGTCCAAGTGGCACCGTGCTAAAGCAGCTATGCTACTTCTGGACCTGTCTCTGTGATCCATGTCCTGCTTTGGTGACCACGGTCATGGAGCCATGCTGAGTGAGGATGAAAAATGCCCCAAGGTAAAGCGTTGCAATCCAGCATGCCAATACATCTATGGCAGCCACCACTCTCACAAATGTTATTATTCAGTGTTGATGAAAGCAGAATTCAGAGCTTAGGACAAAGACTTTCTCATATTAGGTGCCTTACAGACAGACAGACAAGCTGCTCTCAAAAGTGGGGATCCTGACAAAAAGGATAGGAATGTTTCCTTGGAGCTGTAGGATTGGATCCAAGACCTGTGTCTGTCTGTATGATAATTTACTGTTTCTATAGTAAACTCACTAAAATATTAGCAAGAGAGAGAATGTTCTGGTCAAAGCCAATAGCAAGAATTATGCAGAAACTCTCTGTACTAGTTTCGTCTTCTGTTCCAGTAAGCACGCCATGTTTACTCAGCTAAATACCTTGCAAGCCTACGCACCTAAACATTTGCTGCATCACCAGATGTGACAGAAGAGGTCACCTCTCCCTGCAGCTGAAATCAACATTGCTGAATTACTACTTGATCCAATTTGTGTTGAGGTCTTTCTCACAAGCAGACTAGCTTCAGCTTTCATTAAGACGTCCTCTTAAACTGATTACACAAAGACATGAGGGCAACTCTGTCTTAGTAAGCTGGTTTTGATTGGCTTAAAGAAAACAAGGGTCAATCCAGGAAAGTAAATCCATTTAGTCTGACTTGAACATCCTTCTGTTCCTTCATACAGAAATTCCCACTGCTACTTTCAGTATTGTGGCTGTATCATGCCTAGTTTGCCAAGTGAATTGGTTTCTGCCTCTAAAGGCACATCACTTCTCCACCCTGCAAGAAAATGAGCTAATGCCTTTGGAAAACTAACGGCAATTGCACTTTCTCAGCTGTCCGTGGCACATTGTGCACCGGAGTAGTGGAAGGCAGGTGGAGCCCTACATGTCTCCGGTTTTTGTGAGTCTTTTCCCAAAGGAACTGAAGAAAACTGCTGCTTTCAAAGTCCTTGAGGACAGAAGGATGATCCTCTTTGCCTACCACCTCCCTTTCTGTGATGACTGCTTCAAAAAAAGGATTGTGGATTTCTGGATGCTTTTTCATTCAGGTGAGACATTGTGCAGAGCTTCTTGCAGATTGCGTGTTTACTTCCTCTGAAGCTGTGTTACACTGCTGAGCAGGGAGCCTTTTACCATCCCTGGTCACAATTCAGAGAACATATACTTACAGCAAAGTTAGAACATTTCCACCCCGCCCGCCAGAGACAGCCTGAAACTTTCTTCCCACCTACATCAGAAAACTCTCTGCCCTAATCTAAGCAGTTCTTCCAGCTAACCTAGCTAGGAAGATGAGGTGGTAGGCCTGTTGGAGATCACATAGTTTTCAGTGGAGCGAAATGGCCATTGCATTTATCAAGGACAAGGACTAAGAATAAATTCCTCTGGTTTCAGAAATAAATCTTTGACTGAGAAGAATAATCTTCTGGTGCTATATGTGTCTGTGCTGTGTACAAAGAAGCCCAGAGGCTCACAGTAGCTCAGACGAGAAGACTGAATTTCAGTTGGTAAAAGCTAGGCAAGACAAACTCTCTGCCTTACGTCGCTAAGTATTCCAGTGTCCTCCCAGCATTCCCCCAGGGGAAATGTCATTTTTTAATAGGAAAATTACTAGGTGATAACTATAGTACAAAAAATGTTCCCACTTAGCTTAAAACTATGGCTGCACCTCCACAAGCATGAATAACATAGGTGAGTGCAGCAGAGGCCAGTCACCACAGATATCACTGGAGACATGGGACATCCATGCTACAGTGGTCAGCTCAGTGCTAAGAGGGCTTTTCTTCAGCTAAAGTCACCACACTGCTCCATGTGCACATTTGCATGTCTTCTAGCCATAAGTCTCTGCTAACTTGGGGCATGGTTATCTTAAAGGTAGTCTTTAAATACCAACCGTGAGAACACAGGGTCTTAGGTAGGATCTTGCTACGCAACTAGCTATGTGCAGGCTAGGCTGACCCTGGCACCAGCACCCCAAACTAGCTCTGCCATGGTGGCAGAAGGGAGAAGACCTCTCCAAAATGGCATTGGTATCTCACGTAATGCACTCTGAGGCCAAATTCACTTTTGGATCAGTTTCAGGAACTCTGTGTCTTTAGATGTTTTGCACTGTTCTTCTCAGGGTCTGTGTTCTTCCTCAAGAATAGATCATTGTTGCATAGATAGATGTTGAATAGATTATTATTATTCCAGTGCTGCATGCTCAAAAAGATGAGTAGCATTTAGACTAGACAGGCACTGGAAAATTACCCCCATGTCTATCAGTACATCGAGAGAATGTATCATTCAACATTGATTAGGGGGTGGTTTTGTGTCTGGCCTCCAAAAATTCCCCCAAAGGGCGCACAGTGAGAGCCATCTCTGAGGCCTGAATTACAATCTTCCATTTGTTATTTCCACCTAGCCAGTTGCTGGACATTCTGTCATTACTGACTCTTTAGATCAGCCAGAGGCATCATTTCAAAATCCATCTGGCCCATCACACTGCTGTTTGTTACCAACAGACCGCAAGAATCTGGACCACATTTGCCCCATATAGTGGAAGGAGAATGTTCTTTCTGACTTTTCATTTTCTTTATACCGCAGATTTACTTAGTTCTGAAACAAAACTGACCAAACGTTTGTGTGTGTGTTCCAATCTTAACAGATTGTAATAGGTTGTTACTACTGCTGATTACTTGGAAACATTTCCAGTTCTGTTCCTCTTCCACTTTTATGTGATTTATTAGATCTGATCTGGGCACATTTTCAGCAATCTTACCTTTGTCAGGTACCAGTCAAACTGTCCCAAGGCATAAGGGCATAAGCAAAATGTCTCAGAGTTTTCCTGGGAGAAAATGCTCTGAAGAGATCCCCTCACTCACTCTCACAGAATCACAGACTGGCTGAGGTTGGAAAGGACCTCTGGAGGTCATCTGGTCCAACGCCCCTGGGCCAGCAGAGCCACTTAGAGTAGGTTGCCCTGAACTGGGTCCAGATGGCTTTTGAATATCTCAAAGGATGGGGATCCACCACCTCTCTGGGCAACCTGTGCCGGTGCTCAGCCACCCTCACAGTGAAAAAACATTTCCTGATGTTCACAGGGAGCCTCCTGTGTTTCAGTTTGTGCCCACAGCCTCTGGTCTTGTCACTCAGCGCCACTGAAAGAGACTAGCTCCGACTTATTTTCACCCTCCCTTCAGGTATTTTTACACATTGATGAGATCCACGCTTTTCTCCAAATTTGTGTTTTTCTGTTGGGTTTTTTGGTGCAGAAAGACGTTTCCTTCAAAGCAGGTTTCTTCCTCCAGCTGACTGGATACAAATAAAACAGCTCATGCACACTTACCTGAGCCACAGCATTTGAGGAGAAGGTTTCCTCTCCCATGTAGACATCTGTGATCTGCAGGGGATGCCTACAGATGAGGGGATTCATCTACTAGGCCAGCCAGATGCTGAACGACTGCCCTGCTCCTACCTGGATTAAAAGGCAGTCTGCAAAACACTCATCTAGACATCACAGTCATACTGGGAAGTTTGAAGTACTGTGCTAACAAGCTATCCTTGAGTTGCAGAGGGAGGTTTATTAAAAGGGTGATGGCTCTGATTTGAAACTGTGTGGCAGATCCCTCTGTCAGCTATCCCAGAGTCCCACAAGGCTTTAGAAACAAACCTGCATATCTCTCTGCCTCAGAGATGCTGGGGTTTTACCAATACTGCCTGTGCAGAAGGACTCCACTCCCATTGGTCTCAGAGCAGCATAAGGAACTAGAGCATGACATGATCTCAGCAAAGCATTTCGTTGCTGGGTTTCCACATGTGACACATCATGGATAGTTGGGGGGAGGGGAACCTGATAAAGTTCAACAAGGGCAAGTGCAGGGTGCTGCACCTGGGGAGGAACAACCCAATGCACCAGTACAGGCTTGGGACTGACCTACTGGAGGGCAGCTCTGTAGAGAAGGACCTGTGTGTCCTGGTGGATGACAGGTTGACCATGAGCCAGCAGTGTGCCCTGGTTGCCAAGAAGGCCAGTGGGATCCTGGGGTGCATTAAGAAGAGTGTGACCAGCAAGTCAAGGGAGGTTCTCCTCGCACTCTACTCTGTCCTAGTGAGGCCTCGTCTGGAGTACTGCATCCAGTTCTGGGCTCCCCAGTTCAAGAAAGATGAGGAGCTACTGGAGAGAGTCCAGCGGAGGGCTACAAGGATGATGAGGAGACTGGAGCATCTGTCCTATGAGGAGAGGCTGAGGGAGCTGGGCTTGTTCAGCCTGAAGAAGAGAAGGCTGAGAGGGGACCTAATAAATGCCTATAAATATCTGAAGGGTGGGTGTCAAGAGGATGGGGCCAGACTCTTTTCAGTGGTGCCCAGCGACAGCACAAGGGGCAGTGGGCACAAACTGAAGCATAGGAAGTTCCATCTGAACATGAGGAAGAACTTCTTCCCTCTGAGAATGACGAGCACTGGAACGGGTTGCCCAGAGGAATTGTGGAATCTCCTTCTCTGCAGATACTAAAAACCCACCCGGACAAGGTCCTGTGCAGCTTGCTGTAGGTGACCCTGTTTTGGCAGGGGGCTTGAACTAGGTGACCCACAGCAGTCCCTTCCAACCCCTACCATTCTGTGATTCTGTAATCAACAGCAGTTAGGGTCAGAAAGATGTCTGTATAAAGCTGTCACCTTCTGACTTACTGCCAGCTGCCTGCATCATGCCTGGGCAATCATATCTACCTGAAGAACTTGCAGCAACATGCTACTGTCACTTCCCACGGTGACACAGAAGCAATGTAGAGGTGAGTCAGTGAGACAAATTTTTATGCTGTCCTCTCAGACACTGTTAGGAGACCTGCTACTGAAGTGAGAATGGCTGAATGCTTTGCTAATATCTGGAAGAGCAGAGCTAAGACCCAGGCCCAGGCTGACTTTGCAGTACTGTGACAGATATACCAAGTGATAAGCCAGGCTACTTCAGCCTGCACATCACAATAAAAAACTAACAATGAGAATCTTCTTAATCATCATCATCATGCACGTCTACAGTTCCAGAAGTCACTAAAGAAGCAACCAGAAGAGCAAGACTGTTTCTGATGAAGGCTGCAACAACTGCACATGCACGTGACCCAGGGAAGTGGACAGTAGGAAGCAATGAGGAATGGAGATGACTAGTGTAAATGCAGTCAGGGATTAGCAGGACAGAAGATATGACTTCAGCTTCAAACGACAAGCTCTAGGATCACAACTGTGTTTGATTTAATGTAATTTAAAAGCCAAAGGAGAATACACCCAAAAGTGTTCAAATGTCTGTTACAGAAACACATCCAAAACCCTCCCCAGTATTCCTCCTGAGGTCCAAAAGAAGTTTCTGGAAGATTTCATGACATGTTTCGTTTGTGCTTTTGGTGCTGGTGATCACAGATACAGTTATTTTTGCCAGGGACAGCTGTGTTCCCGCCTTTTCAAAATGTGGGCTATCCATATTCAACACCATAACTGCACCATGTAAGAAAAACAACTGCAAAAACACGAACAGAGGAACAAAAATGTAGAGCTAGAAAGAAGGAGGGGTGAGGGGGAACCTCTCTCACTGTGCTATGTAAATTCTCTTTTCCTACTGGTTGGTTACCCAGCCCAATCAAGTGCAAGTCAATCAAGTGATGAGTTTTGCAGATGGATCAGCAGCAATGTGTATCTGATGCACAGATGTTTGAACGTGGAGTTGTTAGCTATCCAGCAATCAGACAGAATCCTGATGCTGATCATTCACAGATGCTGCAAAAAGAAAGAAATTGCTCCATCCACTGCAAATAGATTTATCCCTTTTACTCTTGTTCAGCCACAGCAGCAGTAACATGTGGAAAGCAAAGTGGGACTCTCAGCTAGGATGGTGGGGTTTGTAGTCGGCTGCATTGTAGGTGTTGCTCCTTTGGCATGAAAATCCTGAAGCCATTTCTGAAGCATGGAGAGTTTTGTTTTAGCTGTTCAAAAGTCACCTTTGACTATCACCAGCACTGAGGGCTGTGTTTGAAATCAAAGTCACAGGTGCTAAACTGGCTTCTTCATTCAGTGGGGAGGTTCAACCAGTCCACCGGAGCGGTAGGCTGCTGGTCTTTCCTGCACTCATGACCCTCACATAGCAGATGTATATTCAACACTTGCCCTTCCTGGTTTGCACAGGTCAAAAGCAGGCAGCACTGGTCCTCACTGAAACAGCCAGGGTGTCATTCAGGGAAGTGATCCGTCCTGCCTGTTCTCCTTCAAACATGAAGGACATCCATTTCAGACAGATACCTCTGAAAGACCAACCTGCCATTCTTGACACAATTGGGCATAGGCACAGGGCACCACCAGCTGAAGTGAAGCTAAATCTTCAGCCCTGCACTACCTGCATTCATGCTACTGTGTGGAAATTAAACCATTTCAGAGAACTGTTGTATAATCTCCTTTTGGCAAGGATCTGATCTCTGTCTCCTGGACTTCTCAATAGTGTTTGAACACTTGTTGACCATCAGACTTCAGCTGTTCATCACAGAGATATCCCAGAGGACAAGCTAAAGCACTGAAACTTCTTCCTTATGGAACATATTCAATGCAAGGTGATGAGTAACCAGGTTTCCACCACTTGGTCTGTTTCATGCAGTTCCTGATTCGTGCACTGTTTAGAGGCCCCTTTTCAAGTCTGACATGTGACAATGTACCCACAAAGCTCACAAAAAGCACATGAGGAAGGAAGCAATGGCACGCGGGACCAGAGTGAAATAGGAAGGGACTTAAAGTAGGAGGGGATTTCTGAGTCCCCTGGTTTCCACACACACCTATGATCTCAGAGCAGGAGATGAAATCGCCAAGTCCTTGTGCATAGTGTGTGGTGCTCTCAGCTTGACAAACCTTCAGATAATGCATCCCTGGAGGATTGTCCCCACCACGTCCTTCCAGCCTGTGCCACTTCTGCAGACCTCTGTAGAAGTCATATAGTAGGGTTTAGTGTCTGAGGGTATGTGATGTCCACAGTAGGAGTTAAAATTCATTTCCAAATTGTTGTACCTGGTAGCAGACAGGCTGATGGCATGAATCAGTCTGCAAGCACAGAGCTGTCATGCCAGAAGGGAAATGGGCACTCTTTAACTGTCAGATCTAAAAAGCACAGAGAGCCCTTTGGCTTTACTCTGCCTTGGCCCTTGTTTGCTGCAATCCTTAAATATGCAGACTAGCCAACAAGGGTTTTCATGTGCTGAAAAGCTAGACACTGGTGCCAGTGCTTTGCTGATGCAAATCTGGGAGCCTGATACTCCCAGGCTGATGATACTGCAGTCCCACATCACGGGGTTCCTCAGGACTCCTACAACCAATCTAGGTCACTAAACCCCACATGGGAAGGGCAAAGAAACAAGCGCAAGCAGCTGTTCTGCTGTGTTTAAGACACAGACTGTGCACAGGGAAACTCTCTCCCAGAAGATGGAGGTGCTGCACGCAGTAGCAGCTGCAGGAAGGACACGTGGGTCATGTCAGGGGCTTGGACCCCTTTCAGTGCCATCAGCACACTGCCAGCAGCTGGGTGTGCAGTGATGGGCAGTGCTGCCCTCACTACCGAAGAAGGAGGACGGGATAAATCCTTGAAGTTATTTTGCAGTTACGAGAGGGAGTTACTGCATCTTTACAGCTGCATCCAGCTCCCGCTTGCCCCTAGTAACACTGGAGGGCATGAAAGACTACCAGCTGGCCTGAAGATGGGAAAGGTGGTGGAGACATTGGCACATGGGGAGAGCTACAGGGAGACAGGATCAAGCATTCAGTAGAAGAAGAGAGACTTCACATGAAGATGGGGTTTCATAGCCAGGTATCTTCACAGCCAAAGGAGACTATAAGCCACTGCACATGAAACACTTAAACACAATACTTACAAATTGGTCCTGCAGTGCTGCTAACCTGGACTTCAATTTCCAAGGCTCTCGGCTCACCCTGTCCTACCAGAAATCACATCCCGGGGTGCCCAGTGTGCTCCAAACATGGCCAGCTGGGGAATGGGCAGGACTGCACCGGGCTCCACCAAAAGTTGTCATGCAGAGAAAAAAAGGCAGGTAAGACTTTAGGCTGGGATCTCCTCACTTCTGTTTAAATTGTGTAAATACAGATATAGCGGAAGGCACAGCATAATTCACAGGTACAGCATGGAAATGTTTTGGAAGTCATACACAGCTTCATGTAGGCTTGCTGAGGGGTGTTTCTGGTTCCAGGAAAGTGTACTTGCGGAAGGACAGTAGATAGATGTCACCAGCCTCACTTCCCATCTGTTGTACTGTATCCAGTATGTGGAGTTACTCACCGGCCAAAGGGAGATCACTTCTGAGGTGTGTATTATGTTACTGTCAGCCTGCTGCTCCTTTGATCATGCAAGTCCTGCATGTCCTTTTCTGTGCAACTCAAATATGGCATTTATGTTGTTGTTGCTCTCTCTTTTCATCACATTTTCCCCAGAGTGCTGCCAGCAGGGTGCAGGTTCCAGAGAAGCCTTGTCTGTCAGACGGGGCACAGGTGCCACTCAAAGTCAGCATTGGGAGGGAGTGTGTGCAACCTGTGCCATCATTTGCCATGGCAAAACATGTTGTTGAAGCAGAGGGTCATGCACTCACTCACCTTTCTGCTTGATACCCCTTGCATCACCAGAAGAAGAGGTTCCTGTTTCAAAAACCCTGGCCTGTGCATGTGTGAGCAGTTCCTGATGACCCATGTGTGGCAGAGTAGAGCTTGCTCTCTAGTGAGGCCACCTTCAGCAAAAGCCTTCGTGAAAGCAGCATCAAGAGTCGCATCTCGGGCAGAGTCAGGAGAGGTAAGGGGGCTGAATACCGTGCTCCTGGAGCAGGCAGCACCAGCCAGCAAAGGCATATGGTCTGCATGGCCTGGGCAGACAGAGTTAATGATTCATTTGAGTTAGGGCACAAGGCCTTTGTTAGCACATGCTTATAACCAGGCTGCTGCTGAAAAGCGCTGCTGCCTGTCACACTGGCAGGGCTTCAGCACGCACGTAAAATTCAGCCTGTACTGGCTGAATTAGGTCCTTGGCTCAGAGGCACTTGAAACCAGCACAAGTCTCTCCATTGCTCCTAATACCCTATAACGTGTTTTGCGGGGCTGACCCACTCCCCTCCAGCAACATCTAGTAGAAGTGGTTTTTCACAGAGGGGAAGGAGAAGGCAATATCCCCCTCTGCCCCCAGCGAATCTTCCAGGGATACATAGCAACAAACCAATGTCATTGGGAAGGTATTACCACTGCCTCTGTGAGGCAACTCAGATCAGTCCAGCTCCACTCTCCCTGGATGACAAGAAGAGGAGAAAAAATCTCAGCTGCTTATTCCATCTGGTACTAGAGGAGACTTTGACTTCTCCCCTCCCAAAGCACTTATTTCGAGGGCTAATTGTAAAGAAAGCTCCATGGTTATAAATCTCCCTGGAACCACTTGCACACACAGCCTTCATGTTAACGTACCATGACATTCTTATTCCCTTTACTTTTAGTAAATGAAAGGTGAAGGTGTATAAACCGGAGTTTCTGAGGTCACAGGCTCACAGGGCGAGGGATATGAGATATGCTTTACATTGCTGTAAGCTCCAGCTCTGGAGCCTGTGGGGACATTCTTGTTCGGCTCCAGGCTCCCTCCCCCTTCTCTCCTCTAAGTCTTCTTATTCCCCTTTGGGTGGGATGCTGGGCACTGGTGAAAATCAGGAACAACTTTGTTAGAGCCAGTGAAACTATTTTCATGAATGTGAAAGCTACGTAAACATGAATGGTGTCAGGCCTCACAATTCAAAAATAAACTATGTTTATGTGTTTTTTTCTAAGAATACTTATCGTCTTGAAAGAAAGCACACAAATTATTCAGACATGTTTTCACTTAACATTCTATCTAAAGAGGCTTTGTGACACACAGGCTGACATGACAGTTAAGTAGGAACTCATTTTAACTGTCACATCCCCACTTGCCCTCCCAGCCCTCTCACTCCCTTGACTTTCTCTTGCCCCGTCCCGTCTGCCTCTTCTGCAGGATTTTCAGAAAAGCAGTATATTTCCACTTCCTAAGTCTGGGAGCATCAAATTTCTTTTCCAAATCAAGAATGTTTCCCAGCTCTTCCTTTTAAGGGTGTACTTAAACCTTCTCAAAGTCAAGGATTATGAACAGGAAGAACATTAAGGGGGTTTATGCACATGGGAGTATGCATTTGGGTGTTCCTAACAGAGCGGCCTACAAGTCTTGGTATTTTTGAGGAAAAACAGCCTTAGGTATAAAAATCCCCAAAGCTCTCAGAATGACCTGGCAGCACAGGAATCTGGGCAATATTGTTTCCTTCCCATTAAGCAGCCATTCCCATCAGTGCAAAAGAGATCCAAAGGCAATTTTCCTACAGATGTTTTTGGATTCTTCCAGAAACAGTAGTATTTCAGGACAGGATATCGAGGTAAAAAATTTTGAAAGGGCATTTTCCCCACCTCTGCAAAAAAAAGTCATGAGACTGAAAGATCTACAGACCAGGAGGCTACCCAGTTTTTATCTGGGCTGTTGAATATGTGACATTTTTCCCAGAGAGAATAAAAAACTTCTTGGAGTCAAAGAAAATTAATGTTGTTTTTCACTTTCTTTTTCCTACCCAAACACAAAACAGGCTCTTTGACATCAGAGACCTATTTCAGGCACATATAAGAGTGCAAGAATAGGCAGCTGGTTTAAAAAAAAAAAAAAGCCAAACACACCCCGCAAAACAGAGATCAGAAGGATGAATTGTCCATCTTTAAACAAGAGCCCATTGACGAGAAATCCAGCTTCAAGGTCCTGTTCTGGTGAAGGGGCCCTGAACACGGCAAGAAGCTTGCCCATCCCAGCTCACAACAGAGCATCTTGGAAAGGGCTGATCAAAAGTCCCTCTGTTAAGAGGCCTGCATTTCACTTAAACAGAAGTTTGCTAGACTAGGGTTTGGAGCGCACCTTCATAGCTCTATGCTGTTACTGCCTTGCAGATACAGTCAGGATCCAAAGCATACATTAATCTCTTGTTCCAAAAATGTCTCAGGTCTCTATTTGGCAGGGCATTTAAGCATTTATATGGCCCTTATGAATTCTTGTGTCTAGGCCAACCTGATTAATTTGCGACTTTTTATAGAGAGCAAAACAGAGGGCTGCATCTCTAATACAGCAAAATAGCCTCGTCTGAAATAACTTCTGGAGACAGCATTTAAAATATTAGGCACTAATTTCTTTCTGACTTGTTAGACAAAAGCTGTTAGCAATACACAGAGGTAGGGAGGGAAGCCCCAAACACTACACAAAGTTGCAATCCAGAAAGGATTTTTCTAAGGCATTCGTTATAATTCTCCCACAGAAATCAGAGATGAAACTCCCACTGAATTAAATGGGGACAGACTTAGGCCAGCAACAAATTGTTTGTTAAAGTTTCTATCTACATAGGGACCTGACAAAATGGCAGTGTGTTCAGCAAAGCCCAATTCAATGTTTGTCTATGGGTATTATCGACCAGAAAACACGTATCTCATTGAAGAGCAAAGAGAAATTGCTGCTTAGATGGACATAGGGGCTGCTGAGCAGTCTGAACCAATCTGTTTCATAATGGAAACCATGGCCACATCCACTATCCCAGGTGTTTGGACAGGGGAACTTCCAAAGGTCTCTCCCCAGGCTCCAGAGCTCCCTGCTCCTCAGACGCTTTAGGCACTAAGGCAGAGGTTAGTGATAAAATTATACCCTGTTTTATAAGGGTGTGCTATCAAGATTTTTGGAAAATGCTTTGGTTAAAAACACAGAAGAGAATCTCCCAAAAAAATCTTTTTCAAGCTCAAGTATTTCCTCTGCTATCAGCCCTCTGTAACACCCAGCACTGTCTGTCACAGCTGCAGGGTGTTTAATCTCCATTCTGCCACAGCAGGTTGAATATTTTCTTCCCCTCAGGTCAAAAAGCCAGAAGCAGTTCTTGAGCTTTTCACATGCTGTTGCTTCAGTAGTTTGTGGCTGGGAGATGTCACACCAGAGACCCACAGAAATTTCTATGCAGACAGACTGAATTCAGATCCTGATTTGTAATGGTGATAGTGGGAATGGTTTTGGCCTCCTGTCCATGAATATCTTGCAGCAAAGATGCCAGATAAAGCCTGGAGGGAGTCTGACTGATGACATTAGATTAGATTCCATGGTCTTGTCTGTGAATCAAACAAAAGTAAAAATCTCGATTCCCAGCAGATGGCACCACCTGGTTCACTGAATTTTTTGCGGTCAGTGAGACAGCAGCTCCCGGGCAACTGAGCCTGCAGAGCAAGAGCTTAGTGGTTCTAGAAGCCGTCAGCTCTGCCCTTTAGTGGAGACTGGCATGAGAGTACAGCAAACCAGGATCAACACAGCAATACCACACATTCGAAAAAATGAGGACGCACCAGCGTTTAAAACAGCATAAACACAAAGAAGATAACGGAATGTAAGGGCAGCCATCCTCCATGTACCACAGGGATGGCTGCATGGGCAGGGCTCTGTCCTGTTCTCTTCAAACCCATTCCTTGCAGACCAGTTCCTTGCGTGAGGGCACCGTGGGCTGCAATGCCCCTGCCGTGGGAGGATGAGATTATGGCCCCGAGCAGTGCAAGACAGCATCATCCGCAGCAGAATTTCCTCGCCTGCAAGGTGGCAGAGAAATGCGCGATGCACCGGCAGCCCTTTCTCTCACCGCCTGGAAGCCCAGTGCCTATTCAGGGCTATCAGCTCCCATCTTCCTTGAGGAGTTGTTAATACACCCACTCACACACATGAAAACTGTACTGGTTATTTTCCATAAGGATTTAAAAATTCAGCATAGTCATTGTATCAATTTATTCAGGAGACTGACAGTTGTCTAAACACACAGCAGGCTGAGAAAATGGTTTTTCTCTCAGAGAATAAATTATTTCTTGCTAATTAATTACAGGGAAAATGGGAATATGTGCTAGTGTTTAAGCAGAGAAAAGCCAGGCTAAGGACAGCAGGAAGGCTGGTATTGTAGAGATGTGGTGTCCCAGGGAAATAGGGCACCATCTCCAGCTCAGACACATGTCCTGTGTGACCTTGGGCAGTGCACACAGCCTCTCTGAAGCTTATGTCAGCACCATTTTACACCACAGGGGTCAGAGGTGGGGGTACATGGCGTGTCAGAGCCAGTCTGTGCATGTGGTGATTTGCACGTGCTGTGCCTAGTGCCTCCCAAACAATTGTGACAGTCCGGCCCCAGCTCCCCTTCTACAAAGCAGGCCTGAAATTGTGAACGGCTGCAGCCCATCTCCTTAACAGCACTGGTCAAAACAAGCATACATTGGCTCTTCTCTTGACACAAAACCTCTTTTAGAGTCTTTGTCCCCCTGCTTAAAATCCCATTCAGGAATATTTTTAAGAGTCTGACAAGACCCCTTCATCAGCCAGTTTGATCTATGAAGGGGAAAATCTAATATTAACTGCTCAGCAGTTGTAATTTGCGACTGAAGAATGATGTGGCATGGAAGGCAAGAATGCCCAGATGCAAGAAAGGGTTAAACTGTCTGGAAGCAGGAATGCCAGAGGCATAAGGGCTGCTTGCAAGGGAGTAAAACTTCCCTTGGTGATAAGAAACAGCCTCAGCAGTGCCTTGTAGCCCTCCTGGAATGGCAGAGCTCAGGGGTCCAAGCTCAGGGCCACATTTGGGCAGCAAAGCTGGGCAGAGGGATGAACACATAGCTGGGCTGAGGTGCCCTGTGCAATCAGTTTTGGGACTGGTGCTGGTGCAACTGTATATAAGGAATTTACTTGTTATGCATCTTTTCAGACTCCATGTAGAACCACTCGTTGCCACAGGACTCTGCTCAGTGCATTGTTTATTACATTTTTCCTTTATGTTTAAGCACAAACATGTGTTTAATTTGCCTTGAGGGATACCATAAAAATTCCCCAACATCTATGCCACAGTTTAACCCGGCAGGTGGCAACTAAGCACTAGACAGCCGCTCACTCACCCCTTCCGTTTTTCCACCAGCAGGATATGGAGGAGAAATAGACAAAAGGTAAAACTCTTGGGTTGAGATAAAGACAGTTTAATACGACAACAAAATAAATACTAATACTGATAATACTACCACTAATGATGGCAATAATAACAATGATAACAATGAATATGCAAAATAAACTATATACAATACAGTTTTTCTCTGATGACTGGTTCGCAGCCCCCCCCAAAAACATTTGAACTCCCAGCCAAGAGAGGGTTCGAAAACTCCCAGAAAAAAGAAAAGCCGATAGCTTTCTGCACCCTAGCCATCCCCTTTCTTAAACTGAGTATGACATTTGTGGTATGGAATATTTCCACTTGTCAGTTTGCCCATCTGTCTGGCTATGCTCCCTCCCAGCTCCTGCACACCTGCTCTTTAGCTGAATATCAGAAACTGGAAAAAGTCCTCTATTTATAGCAACAACTGAGAACATGAGCGTTATCAACATTATTCTCATACTAAATCCAAAACAGAGCAGCTACTGGGAAGACAATTAACTCTATCCCAACCAAAATCAGGACAACCTACCACAATATTTCCTCTTCCAATGAGTTATCTGATCCTGGCTTATCAGAAATAAAAGGTAAACTCACAAGACTGACGCCGAGTTCTTGACATACACACAAAGCTTATTACCAACAAGTCACCAGCTGGGAAGGAAAGGAGTTCCTTGCACTTTCCCAAGTGTAAAGAGCTAACATCTCTTGTGATGGTGTGCAGGACCATTGATAAACTCTGTATCACAGAAACACAGAACCACAGAATAGTAGGGGTTGGAAGAGACCTCTGTGGGTCATCTAGTCCAACCCTCCTGCTGAAGCAGGGTCACCTACAGCAAGCTGCACAGGACCTTGTCCAGGCGGGTCTTGAATATCTCCAGAGAAGGAGACTCCACAACCTCCCTGGG
>Ga0065711_1004027_pt1 | contig 25302 bp, 9 predicted proteins | sample Hoacrofraction12_FD_59098 | JGI IMG/M metagenome (GOLD analysis project Ga0065711, IMG submission 59098) | Hoatzin crop microbial communities from Cojedes, Venezuela - Epithelial fraction 12 v2 (version 2) | ecosystem: Host-associated > Birds > Digestive system > Esophagus > Crop | place...
AAAAAAAAAAAAAAAAAAAAAAAAAAAAAATCACTTTTTTTATCGTAAAAAAAAGCACAGATGTATATTCACGTGACCTAATACACCACCGGAAAGCAGTCAGGTATGTGAGTGATGAATGGAAACCTGCTGACACTCAAGATACTTTCGTTTCAAGATGTCTAAGATAATCAAGTAAGCACTTACAGAATCTGCAGCCACAGGACCTGAACAGAATTCAGTTTGTCAAATACACTTCTGTATGCAGGTTATCAGAGTCGCCTGTGTTTCACACCAACCAGAACTAGGCTTTTTTTGAGAACTAGCTGCAGCTTTCAAAAGAAAAGCAGTTGGTGCTACTAGATTTCCTAGACAGCGAAGATCTCCACTAAAATCCTCTGATTTCCAGATGACTTTAAATAGCAAGGCACTAGACTTAACTATTCAGTCTTGGCAGAGTTTCAGCATCAGACTAGCAAGTACAAATTGGTCGCATTTTAATAAAAACCAACAATACTTAGAATAACAGAATGACACTAAAAAAGAAGTGCATAATGAACATTACTTTACAAACAGTTAAAACTCCACCAACTGTAAACAGCTAACAAAGCTCTTCGAAAGGCAGGCTACAATTCAGTGATGGGTGAAATGCAGTTGACTCTTCACGGAATCAGTCCTCAGAACGCAAGACGGCAGATGCTTACAGATGCAAGCACCCTGCTGTTTGCAGGAAAGACCTTAGGAGTTAACAAGCACTCTAGGCTTCTCTCTCAGAAGGCATTCTCCTCCCCACAAACGCAGTGCTGTCCACCCTTGTCCAGAGATGACAACTGCCAGAGTTTTCAAGGTAAGATGCCAAAAGACCGTGTTCTCATCCTTCGAGATTAACAGAGCCTCAGATGCACAGAACTTCTCAAAATCACAGCTGCTTTGCAAGGTATTCCCTCTGCAAACAGCCATATTTTTAGAGTCCATAGTCTCTGAACTACTGTATTGTTGTGAAAATGCATTAAAAAATGCAACTGATTAAAATAAAGTGGATGTCTGAGCATATTTTTCCATGTTAACTTATCTTTTAAAATCATACTTACTCAGAAAAGCACACTGGAAGGACTTCAAGCGCAAAGGGCTCCTTCCACCTCAGGGGAGAGGATTAAAAGCCTAACCCAAAACCTAGCAGTATGCTCAAAATTCAAGCTGTTTGGTGGTTTTAACAGCCAGGGCAACAGATTTCATCAGTGTAGTTCATGTAATTCATGGTGGCTCACGTCAGTTTCAGTTGAAAATCCCAGGATCCACGTAAGGATACGCAAGAAACTCCCCCAGCTTATTGCCTTCTCCATCATAATGGAGCATCCGAAAACAAACATCACAGAAGAAACAAGGATCCTCTGGTGCCAGACTGTCTCTGTTGGTCACCCACCTGCAGGTTACAAAATACAAGTGTTTTCCATGCGAGTCCAACACATTTGTGACAAACATCTCAACATTTTACTCAGAGTTGGGGATAGCAACAGCAAACATCAGTAATAATGTTATTACACTGAGCAGGCACTACCTATACGGTGTCTCTCCCACCCCAGGCATGCATCTCTCTTCCAAACTCCACACTCACTCAGTATCAATCCCAGCTCCTATCTTTACACTGCTACAGCAGCATTTCCTGAGGAACTCCTCCAACCCATGCAGCTGGTACAGTGCACAACCAAAAAAAAAAAAAATTAACAGGCATCTTCTGTCCACCCTATGGCCATTTAAGTCATAAAAGATAAACCCGCTTTCCCTTAAGGTAAGAAACTGTGATACAGAGCAGACATGCGACTGACCCAAACTCCTCCGAGTAATAATCAAATCCATTTACAAGTCTAAAAGAAGGGCCTGGATGATGTAGGCAAGGCCAGAAGAGGACTGCTGCACACTCCAGCAAGCACTGAAGTCAACATGAACACAGCTGCCGGGGCAAGGAGGGCCTGCCATGTCACCAAGCAATTAATTTATGGTAGCACTCAGAGGCCATGGCAGCTCAAGGCCTCCAGTGATTAAAGATGCTATCTGCACAGATTAGAACACACAGGACAGCCAGCCAAAGCAGCTCTGCTACCCATGGTTTAGCATCTCCCCACTTAAGCTTACTGCTTAATCCTGGTTTTAATTTAATGCATTTACATCACCTCTGGTAATGCCCTCCCCACCCCATCCTTCCCCCATACTGACCCCTTGGCTCCACCTCCCCTTATGGCCCAGCGCCTCGCAGATTACAGCCACTCGAGATGGCATCCTAGGGGCTCTGCTAGGAGCACCAGGATGGGCTCCCATCACAAGGGGAATTGGCTCTTTGCCCGATTCCAGGGAAGTCTAAGGCCAAACAAGCAAGAGAACAAGGACACAGCTGCCATGTCAAACTAAGGCTGAGAGTGTAAGCTGCCCTGGGGGGAAAAAGGGGCAGCCGGTGTTCTTGTAAATAAACCATTCAGACCTATAAACCCAGGGAGCCTACCCCAGTCTGTAGAACTCCCTCAGAGAAATTTCTACTGTGACTGTTGAAAGGCTTTCTCATGTCTAAGCAAACAGCACTGAACAGTATAAAGACCACCGAGTTCACATTCTCCTTTCTTAAATGCAGCAAATCTGTGCGTCACAGAAAGTTCCTTCCAGTACAGCTGCACAGCACAAAGTTTTCAGATAGAGGGTAGGAGTCCACCTGTGGGAAAAGCTATACGCCTTTCAAAAATCTCTAGATTTCACTATATTAAAGTTGGACCGATCCATACTTCCCCCTGCTTAGATGCCAGCTTCAATGAAAGCCCTGTGCGACTTCTGGCAAATGAATTTGAATCACGTCTGGTCACAGGGCAAACATGCAGCATTTCCCCCATAAAGTAACGATTTTCAAAAGTAATTAACCGGGAGCCATTCTACGTATACCAAAGAATCCGAGCCAAACAATGAACCTCTTTGCCACTTCAGTTCTTTTGATCATCATCTCCAAATGAACGCTACCTACAGGAGGCCTTTTCCTGGGTAGGGAGAGGACAACTGATGAAAAGTAAGATCTCAGAACACTTGAATGGAGATTATTCACACACCTTATCAAATAGATACAGTGCTTTGATTTTTTTTTTAAGTTAGTAGCAGCACATAGGAAGACTTATTTCAGAAGACGACTTAAAAGCATCGAGAATGTAGCGTACCTGGCTGTATACATTTTGCACACAAAGCATTTTCTGGTACATAACCAATGTTTCTTGACTAGCAAGGGATAGAGGTTCCTGTCCAGGCAGTCATCGTGATGAATGAGCCTTGAGGAAAATAAATAAATACATAAGATACAATAAAGAGTCAGCCACACCGGAATTTATATGAATGTAAGCACAGACACTGAAGATAAGGCATGACTTAAATTCCTGTGCAAACTATGACTACAATTCTGCTTAGCATTTCTTAACACAGATGAAGAACTGGAGACAGGCTGCTAGTTGCACCACCCGTGGATTTTATGCTCAGGAGTAAAGTCAGTGTGTGTAGTAACTCAGAATTCTTCAACTTTAGACCATCTTTCCAAAGCTTTTATCTCCTACATAGACTAACAGGCAAAAACATCACCCCGTGAGTATTTAGAGGTGCATAATCCTGAGATCAGCTACTTGCAACATCTATGCCCTTCTTTGTGTTGTACTCATCTCGGGGGGCACCATTTAGTAACAATGCTTAGGTACATCAGGCTTCTGGGAATTTAAAACGATCTGTCACCCACTACAGACAATCAGCAGAGTGCTCTCTCCTCCTGTTACGCACCAAGAAGAGCATGCACAATAGTTCTACTGTTGATGTGGTTGAGTTCTACTGCTCATGTGGTTGCCACCTCACAACCACTACCACCGCCTCCTTCTCTCCCCTGCCTATCCACCTCAGCCCACCATTTCCACTCCTCCACTCCTCTGTTCTCTGTTCAGTTCCTGTCCCTTGGCACCAAGTCTCCACAAGTCCAGCTGACTCCAGCCAGAGCCATTAACAGCATTCTGTTCTCTGGTGCTCCAGAATCAGTAAATCTGCCACACCCTGGCTCTGCATAGAAAGAGCTTTTCACTGTGGGTGCTACTCCTCCCATGCCGCAGCCATGCCATGCTAGGTAGAAAGCAGTCTTTCTATGGAGACAAATTATTTAAAAAAAAAAAAAAAGCAAGGGAGATTACTTTCTTCCTTGCAGAGGCAGTCACATGTATATGGAATAAATGTTACATAAGCCTTGCAGAAAGTGGTAGAATAATTTTAAAGCTAGTCTAACAAATATTCAGCATTTAATATCTGAAGCTTATCCACAGAAAGCTTGCTTTCAACTGTCTAAGGACTCCCAAAGAGCAGTAACGTACCTTATATCTGTGATGATAACGATGTGCTCACAGTCCCCTTGGTGGCAGAAAAGGTATGGAAAGCCAATTTTAAGGGTCAAATCATTAAATGTGTAGTCATCCATTCTAACAGACTGAAGATTTCCATAGCCTCTGTCATGAGATTCTGACCACTCAATAATTGTTCTGAAAACAGAAAGGTCATCAGCACAGCAATGCTACAAACTGTGAATGCACAGACAAGGAAGGCCTCGGGGGATATCCCTCAATGGGATACAGTTAAAAAGATGGAAATCAAAACAGCTCACAACATTTCGTAATAATGTAAGGTAATTTCACAGCAATACTGCAACCTCACAGAGCTGTGCACTGTTCTTGCGGAACACCTGCCTTTAAAACCCCACCAGGCAGCTTCTTGAGGAGTTGCAGTCACAGTGTACGCTCCCCATGGCACCCATTTGGGTCAGGTTCCTTGCAGCATGACACTTCTCAAGCATTCCAGTAATTCAAATTACCAGCCAGTCATTTGTACACCCTTGGCCAATAACTTCATTCTCAAATATTAAAAAGCTTTTTTTTTGTTTTTGCCAAAGAGAAACGCAAAGCTGACAACTGTACAGTTACACTTCCAAAATTTAGCACTGGAAGGGCAGTGGCCACTGTTGCAATTCTTTCTCAGCTTTTCAGTGTATGTTGTCACAAGCCCTTCCGTGAAGATGATTCTTGCTCACGGACAGAAAGAGCAAAATAACTAAGTTCTCTTAAGTCACACACCAAGTACGGCGTAACAAGAACAGAGTCCAAACTCACAGCTCTTCCATACTATCCTTTTCAACATCTTGATCTCCAAAATCTCACTAGTGTGTCACCAATCCCACACTTCCTTAAAATAAACTATTATGTGTATTTTAAATGGCTGTGACTTGTGCTCAATCAGTGTGAGCCATAGTTCCAAACAAGGGGTACCTGAGACTCTTCAATGTCATCTCAGAGTTCTCTTTCCAACAGGCAAACAGTTCCCTTGTTGACCTTGCCATGAAGGCATTCAGTGTATTTTCAAGACTGAGCAGAACAATTGACTTCCACATAGCAGCTTGTTGTCCTTCTGACCCATCTTCTACCTCACAGGCAGGTCTTTCAGTGGTCATCACAGCCAGGGAGGGCACTTAAACAGCCAGTACAGACTGGCACCTGTCACCTTCCACAGCAATCCCATGCCAACAGAGCAAAATAGGATTTGTGGGGGAAAAAATGCATTCATCCATTTTTTCAGAAGGGAAGTGAGTAGAAGGCATAAGTAGAGCAAGTAAAGTTAAACTTCTATGTAAATATCAACTCAACATGAAAAGATGGTAAGAAGAGTCCATTCTAGCTTCATACATTAGACCTTCCAGTCTTAAAACCATCACAACTTATAAACGAAATGGAATTAATTTCCTGTCCCTTAAGGTTATCCTTAGTCAATTATCTACAAATACTGTACCTGCTCAGATCTCTGCACTCTGGGTATCTTTTATCATTATAAAAGATGCCTTCAAAATAAAAGAAAGCAGATTTGTAGAGATCCTGAGAGAGACAGAGAGAAGTATGCATTAGTGCTATATAGAGAGATTAAACAACTTAAACAAGAACATGTCAAAAAACAAGCATTTTAGGTATCTGAATTACAATCAGAGACCTCATCCTACAGGTTTCCTAAGAAAAGCTCTGCACTGGTTTTAGATGCTGATGTGATAACAAGGCTTATATGATTGCCGGCTACGCAGCTGCTCTGCTGATACTATTCTCCAGCTGTTACAGGTTATTTTAGTGCTCTTGTACTGCTACCCCACCATAGCACTTACGCATTTCTACAAAAACACAAAACAAGAATACAAGCATCATTGCACATATTGCTCAAATTCAGTAACTGCACAGCACTGACTTAAAAAAGGACTAATATTTGAAAAACTTAGCAAGATGTAGTGGGTTGTGCCAGACCCCCCCCCCCAGTTGCTCCCTGACTCCCCCTCCTCAACAGGGCCAGGGAAAGAAAATAAAATGAGCAAGCTCATAGGCTGAGATAAAGACAGTTCAATGAGAACAGCAATGGCCGCACAACACAAGCGAAGCAAAAAGTGGAGATTTATTCTCCACTTCCCGTCTGCAGGCAGTGTCCAACCACTTCCTGGGAAGCAGGGCCTCAGCACGCACAGTGATTGCTTTGGAAGACAAATGGCTTACCCGTGAACGGCCCCCCTACTCCTCCCCTCCCGCTGTTACTGCTGAGCATAATGCCACATGGCATGGGACGTCCCTTCAGTCAGTGTGGGTCACCTGCCCCAGCTGTGTACCCTCCCAGTCTCTGGCCCACCCCCAGCCCACTGGCCTTGGGGGGACCTGGAGAGACAGCCCTGAGGCTCTGCAAGCACTGCTCACCTACAGCCACAACACTGAGGTGTTGATTGCACAGCCAAAAACGAAAAGCACTGCCACTGTGAGGAAAGTTAAACCCATCCCAGGCACACCCAGCACACCTGACCAGGACAGACTCCATCATAAAACACTTCTTGTTGGACTGACAGAGTTATTGCGGTCCTGTCGCCCTGTGCACACACATGACAGCCACCTGGCAGCAGTCCCTCATCACACCGATATAAACACCACAGACATGCAATTTTGGAAGGTCCAATCACCTTGCTTCTGGGGGCTCGTAAGAAAACCTAGAATCCTTCAAAATTCCCCCCTAATTATGAAGTTTGCTGCAGGCAGGCAGGCCATTTGTATCAGTCTTCTCTATCAAAGATAATTAACAATTTATGGCACCCATACCAGCAGTGCAAGAGCCATCATTCCCAAATTATCTCAAGAAACGGAGGTAACCCATGAGCCTCCATTACACATGTAGTAAATTCTGCAGCAGGACTACAGACCTATTTAGGTAAAATCACATACATTCATAAAAAAGCAGACTCCACCTGCAAGCATCTTCTTGAGAAGGAACAAAACCACTAAGAACAGGAAAACACCTTGTTGAAACAGCGCGATCAAGTATCAGTCTGTTTGTCTGTCCAGTCTGCTTACACAACAATGTTCACAGAGATGTTCTTTCCTAAAGCTAAAAATTAGTGACATACTGTATTTTCACAAACTGGGGGAAAAGAGGCTGGAGAGCAGCCTCGGGGAAAGAGGGCATTTGGGTTGGTGGCAAGTTGAATACGACTCAACAGCGTGCCCTGGCAGCCAAAAGGGCCAACAGTGTCTTGGGGTGTATCAAGCACAGCATCGCCAGCCAGCTGCAAGAGGCGATTGTCCCACTCTATACCGCAGTGGTGCAGCCCCACCTCAAGTACTCCGTGCAGTTTTGGGTGCCTCAATGTAAGAAGGATATCAAACTGTTAAGAGTGTGTCCAGAGGAGGGTGACCAAGATGGTGAAAGGCCTTGAGGGCAAGACTTATGAGGAGCAGCTGAGGCCATCTGGTTGCTGAGCTTGGAGAAGAGAAGGCTAAGGGGTGACCTCATTGCAGCCTACAGCTTCCTCACAGGGGCCTGTGGAGGGGGAGCTGCTGATCTCTGTCTCATGACCAGCAATAGGACACGAAGAAATGGAATGAAGCTGTGTCAGGGGAAGTTCAGACTGGACATTAAGAAAAGGTTCTTCACCGAGAGGGTGGTCGGTCACTGGAATTGGCTCCCCAGGGAAGTGGTCACAGCACCAAGCCTGTCAGAGTTCAATGAGTGCCTGAACCATGGTCTTAGTCATGTGGTTTAGTTTTAGGTAGTCCTGCAAGGAGCAGGGAGTTGTACTCAGTGGTCCTTATGGGTCCCTTCCAACCCGAGATACTCTCTACACAAAATATTGGGTGTGGTTTTGCAGCTTAGAAACAGCTGTACCATAAGGAAAGAAATGGAACAGATTTACACAATATATAATATATACATACAAATAGCCAAAATTAACAGGGGAAAAAACATAAAAACTTTTTATTTAGATACAAATGTCATTTAACATCTAAGAAAGGAGTAATTGTTTAATTAAGTCATATATTTGCTTCCCCTAACTTCCACCTTCTATTGTCGCTGTCAAAATATTATTTATATAAACAAGTAACTTGAGCAGGGAGAACATGATCAGGAAATACTGTGCTTTTTACCCATATAACTTTTTTACCTTTAAATTGTGCTCTTCCAAATTCTTTCTGGCACATGAGAGAGTGTTCTTTTGGTTTGTGTTGCAACGCCTTAAAGACTGAGACCAAATAGCAATGTATATTATCAAACTGATCACAACACATGTACAGGGCCTAAGAAACAGTTACAAGAAGCAGCAGACAGCCTTCTGCAGTAGACCTTGAAGCAGGGAGATGCCCGAGACCGAAAACACACAGCAAGCAGGGAACCACACTGTTCAGGTACATTTTGCTGAAGAAAAATAATAGAGAAAAATACAGCTAACACGCAAGTCGGTCCTGGGCTGGGGAGAACAAGTCAGCTGCCTTGCATATCATTCATTACTGGAAGTGCGGAGAGGCTGAAGGACACAGACTAAACCCTCTTGAAGCATCTTGGGGCGTAACAGTTCTGTATTGACTGCTGCTCAGGGAGCCATTCTGCATACACTGCATACGCAGCTGTGCACACCTACAACACATACAAGTGCTGCTAAGAAAGAGTGCATACACACAGTTGACCTCTAAGTTACAGCATACATTTTTTTCCATATTTTCAACTGCGGTTTGAAGAAAAGCAGTGTTTCATGGCCCTTCAGCAAAAAAACTTTATCTGCAGTTATACACTGGCATTCAGGTATTGCACAAAGCCTATTTCAATCCTGCATTTTCTTCAAGCAGAAAACTGCAAGGAATCCTTCACTGTCAGGCCTTACGTGCATTTTGATAAGTATCTCTCCAATACGCATCAACACATAGTCTTATCACAGTGAAGTGGTCCCAGCCTTCACACCTCTAATTACACCGTGTGCCAGCTCTCAGACAAAGGCTGTATTTATTCATCAACAGACATGTGCAGGTGGGTCAGGTAGATAGTGACTGCGGAAGGTAACTTCAAGGAACTTGGCTCCTTTCCATGATGAACATGGTGACCGGCTCACTCCAATTCTGTAACTTGGGAGTTGCTGACTGCTCATTAAGTTACAGAATACCGATGAACCATTTACATGTCTGTCAGGAGGCAGCCTATGACCTGCAAGAGCTTACAGTGGAAAAGAAAAGGCAGAGAAAGAGTGGGAGACAAGAGTGAACATGAGGCTGGGTACAGAGAGAAGCAGGTTAAGCAAGAATCAAATGGGAAAACCCTGGACAGCTAGGCACTCTGGATCCCCAGACCGGTCTTATGTGTCTTTATTAATGGAGAATGAGTGCTCATTTGTGCCCAGAAGTCTCTTTGAGCTATTAACTCTCAGGTGTCCAAAGACAGGAAATGCAGACACCGAGGCCAGAGGTGGGACTCATGACTGGAGATGACCTGCACAAAGGCACAGCAGTAGGAATGCGTTTTACATTCAGGCAATTTGTTTCTGCTCTGTCCTTGTCACCCTCCCTGGCTCTCCAACCACAAAGTGTAAGTACAGCCATGCTATGGCAACTCCTTACCAAGTTTTGTGGGTCACAGCAGTTCTAAGTTAGCCACTCCTTTAAAGCTGCTCCAAACTTCAGAAAACAGGTGTTTGTCACAGTGAACAGAAGCCCAAGGGAGCCACTGTTATAAACCTCTTGGGAATCTGAGTCAGGTCTTTCCTGATTAATGCTGGCCAGAGGTATGACTCAGGCATTCCTTCCTCCCAGCTCTTGCTTTTATCCTTCAGTTTGCAAGCAGGGATGCCCTATGCTGTTTCTCCAGGGAATCCCAACCGTAGTAGTAACCACATAAAAGATCCAGGATCCTTGTTAGAAGTATCCCTATCTGCGGAACAAAATACCTCAGTATTGCCCAGTTCTCTTAAACATTCCCCTGATGTTGGTTTGACTAAGGTGTTTGTTTATAAAAAACCCAAACCAAACCCAAAAACGCACAGAGTGCAACAGAATATTTCAGTTGGAGGACACCTACAGTGATCACCTAGTCCAACTGCCTGACCACTCCAGGGCTGACCAAAAGTTAAAGCCTGTTGTTAAGCACATTGTCCAAATGCCTCTTCAACCCTGACAGGCTTGGAGCATCAACCACCTCCCTGGGAAGCCTGCTCCAGTGTTCAACCACCCTGACTAAAGAAATGCTTCTTAACGCCCAGCCTAAACCTTCCTTGGTGTCGCTTTGAACCCCTCCCACGTGTCCTGTCACTGAACAGCAGGGAGAAGAGCTCAGCACCTCCCTCTCCGCTTCCCCTCCTCAGGAAGCTGCAGAAAGCAATGAGGTTGCCCTCAGCCTCCTTTTCTCCAAAGGAGACAAACCCAGAGTCCTTAGTCATTCCTCACAGGACATGCTTTCCAGCCCTGTTGCCCTCTCCTGGAGGCATTCAGGTTCCTTAACATCCCACGGGACGATCACTTCTGTTGACCGGCTGGCCGGGCTGTGTTTGATGGACCCCAGGGTGCAGAGGTTTGCCCTCCGGGCTGCCAGGGCATGCTGCTGGCTCACACTGAGCCTGCTGTCAGCCAGCACCCCCAGGTCCCTCTCCACAGGGCTGCTTGCCAGCCACTCCTCTCCCAGCCTATACTTGTGCCCAGCCATCCTCTGTCCTAGGTGCAGAATCCGGCATTTGGACTTGTTAAATTTCATCCCATTTCATCACAGCCCAATGGAGAAAAAGCAAAGAATAACATCACAAAAACCAGAAGCAGCAGGAATAAAAGAGAAGTTAGGTCTGTTTATACTAACAAAATCCAAAAAGTCTCTCTTAACTCTATGTATCAGCTGACAAAGCTGCACTTGTTTACTTAACCAATGAGACCAGAAACTTGATCCTTTCACTCAGCCTGTGTACACAAACTGCACTTTCAGAGAAGCGGAAGCTGGCATCAACAGCTAACTTACTTACACAGCCTCTTTCCTGCAGACTCTCAGAGCATCATTCTGTTTTAAATCAGACACCAAGATCCTTAAATTAGTCAGAAGTTATTTTCACCATTTGGAAAAACTCACATACTTCTGGCAGGTCATGGTGCCACCTCCTTCCTAGACCGAACGGAAGAAAATTCTACCCCACTGATGGCTGATTACCTGTCTGCTGAAGCAACATGCAGATTTTATTGTGAAGACTTACCACACGCTGAGCCTATACTTCATAGCAAGTTGTAAATTCACAGTCATGCTTGAGGAAAACAAACAAATGGAACAAATGCACACCACTCATTAACAGCTCCTGCTGGGAGGCTAAGAATGGTGGCATGCACTTACTCTGGGGAAATGACTGATGTGAGGAAGCCTAGTATCAACCCTGTTGAGGTCACGACAGCCTCACGTGGCTCCTCTGTATACCCAGGAGGAGCGTCTCAAAACTCCCTGGTCTCAGACCTAATCAGCTAGTGCTCTACTAGACAGTAAAACTAGATAGTGGAGACCAGTGACGAGTGGCGTTCCTCAGGTAGGTATTGGGACTGGCACTGTTTAACACCTTTGTTGGTGACATGGACAGTGGGATCAAGTGCAACCTCAGCAAGTTTGCTGATGACACCAAGATGAGTTGTGCAGTCGACACGCTGGAGGGAAAGGATGCCATTCAGAGGGACCTTGACAGGCTTGAGAGGTGGGCCTGTGTGAACCTCATGAAGTTCAACAAGGTCAAGTGCAAGGTCCTGCACCCGGGTCGGGGCAACCCCTGGTATCAATACAGGCTGGCAGATGAACGGATTGAGTGCAGCCCTGAGGAGAAGGACTTGGGGCTGTCAGTTGACATGAAGCTCAACACAACCCGGCAACATGTGCTTGCAGCCCAGAAGGTCAACCAAGTCCTGGGCTGCATTAAAAGAAATGTGGCCAGGCAGGGTGAGGGAGGGAATTCTGCCCCTCTACCCTGCTCTGGTGAGACCCCACCTGGAGTCCTGTGTCCAGCTCTGGAGCCCCCAGCAAGACATGGAGGTGTTGGAGCAGGTGCAGAGGAGGCCACAAAAATGATCAGAGGAATGGAACACCTCTCCTATGAGGAAAGAGTGAGAGAGTTGGGGCTGTTCAGCCTGCAGAAGAGAAGGCTCCAGGGAGACCTTACAGCGGCCTTCCAGTACCCGAAGGGGGCCTACAAGAAAGATGAAGAGGGACTTTTTACAAGAGCACGTAGGGATATGACATGGGGTAATGGCTTTAAACTGAAAAAGAGTAGAGTTAGATAAGAAATTCCTTACTATGAGGGTGGTGAGGCACTGGAACGGGTTGCCCCAAGAAGTTGTGGCTGCCCCCTCCCTGGAAGCGTTCAAGACCAGGCTGGATAGGGCTTTGAGCAACCTGGTCTAGTGGGAGGTGTCCCCGCTCATAGCAGGGGGGTTGGAACTAGATGATCTTTAAGGTCCCTTTCAACCCAAGCCGTTCTATGATTCTATGATAGTGGTAAAAAGACTCTTCCATTTACTTTACATAAATGAAAAGACTAGTATCTATGATGTCTTTCAGTCTCCTTGAACAAGAATGTGGCATACAAATATATAACATCCTCTGGTTTCTCTCAGACTGTATATCATATTATTTGATTCATACTATATTGATTACATACCACGATTAATATATAATATTGGCAGAACAGCTGGGCCCTAAGGGTGACAATCAGTGGAACAAAGTCTACTCGGAGGCCAGTAACTAGCAAGAGTACCTCAGCAGTCAATACAGGGTCCACCCCTGTTCAACATTTTAATTAATGATCTAAGTGATGAGGCACAGTGTACCCTCAGCAAGTTCACAGGTGACACAGAACTGGGAGGAGCAGCTGATACACTGGATGACTAAGCTTCCATCCACAGGGACCTTGACAGGCTGGAGAAATAGGCTAGCAGGAACCTCATGAAGCTCAGTAAGTAGAAGTGTCAGGTCCTGCACCTGAGGAGGAACAACCCCACACACCACTATGTGTTGGGGGCTCCTTGGCTGGAAAGCACCTTGGCAAAGAAGGACCTGGGGGTCCTGGTGGAAACCCAGTTGCCCATGAGCCAACAATCTGCCCTTGCAGCAGAGAAGGCGAACGGGATTCTTCACTGCATTAGACAAAAGTGGAGAGAGGTGATCCTTTCCCTCTCCTCAGCACCAGTGAGGCCACACCTGGAATCCTGTGTCCATTTTTGAGCTGCTCAGTACAACAGAGACATGGAAATAGTGCAGAGAGAGTCCCATAAGGGCCAAGAAGATGAAGAGACTGGAGCACCTCTTCTGTGAGGAGAGGCTGAGAAAGCTGGGACTGCTCAGTCTGGAGAAGCAATGGTTCAAGAAACCAAGACAATGGGGTAACTTATTAACATATACAAATACCTCTGGGGAGGGTGCAAAGGCGACAGAGCCAGGCTCTTTTCAGTGGAGCCCGGTAACAGGACAAGAGGCAACGGGCACAAACTGAAACACAGGAGGTTCCCTCTGAGCATCAGGAAACACTTTTCATTGTGAGGGTGACCAAGCACTGGCAAGTAGGCTGCTCTGCGGAGTTGTGGAATCTCCACGCTTGGAGATATCCAAAAGCTATCTGGACATGGTCCTGAACAATCGGCTGTAGGTGGCCTTGCTTGAGCAGAGGAGTTGGACCAGATGACCTGCAGAGGTCCCTTCCAACCTCAACCAGCCTGTGATATGATATATATTATATGTAATACCATATATTATCAAAATGAAGCAGTTTCAGTATTTGCAGTTAGAGTACTTCTTTACTGACCCCTTTTGCACATTCCTAGAGAACACTTGGCAATTGTGGGAGAGTGGAATAATCTTCATTCCTACTTCTCATCAGCACCCAGTTGCAAACACCAAAGCACTTCAGAAGGGCATGGTCTACATTTAGCTTTCTATTACCTCTGGTGTTTTCGAATATAGTTCAAAGTAAAGTCAGTCTGCAGGGATACATCTATGCAGGAACTCGCTGCTAGTGTGACTACTTCCCAGTGGTAGCACTAATGATGTTTTTCTCGACATCGCACAAAACAGGTCAGCTTGGCAATGGCACCAGGAAGTATTTGCTTGCAGTTCAAACCAAGGGCAGAACAAATGCAGCTGAATTTAGTGCTAAACTAAAAACCACAAAACAAAACTCTGCCTCCCTCTCTCCTGTATGTGTTCAAAGCTCCTACACACGCAGAAGTTTCCACATAGAAAGTTTTACCTTGCTGATGTGCTCTGGTGCTTGATCTGGCTGACTGCTGAACTCACCACCTATCTGGAAGTCACTGACACAGGAAATGGAGTCTCTCAGCTCAGTGAGCTTCTGGCTTCCCAGGACAAGGACTGTCTGGTAAGGTTTGTGGTCTTTATGCTACAAAGAAAACAGCACACAAGCTTTAAATAAAAATCACTTGTCAGGATCAGTACTGCTCTTCAGTTGACAGCTTGAGGTCATTAATGACAGCATATGGCACATCACCTCGATGTACAAAGTTTTAAACAGCATCTTGCCTAAGCCCCTCCTAAGGCTGCCATTTATTAATTTTATTCATAAACTCAAAAGTCATATTCCCCACTGGAAAGTTCAGAAAAGACAGAAAGTCTGAGTACACTTATTCCAAATCCAGAAAGAGTACTCTAGTTTTCACGTACTTAGTTTCAGATTTTGAGCTTCCTGTGAAATTAATTAATTCCTGAGTAATTACTGTAAAAAATTCCTTCTGTAAACCACTAACAAAATGACAGCCAGATTCTGAAACATCCTTAAGAAGTTACCACAGTTGGTTTACCACGGTCCCCCACTGGACTCACTGATCTTAACTGCTAGGGAAAGCAAGACATTACCTGAGTAGGGAAGAGACTTCAGAATACCACCTAGAGAATTTAGTACCAACCTTCTGAAATATGACAGGATAGAAGATGTTCAGAGTTAAAAGTAGTTCTCCCTCCTCAACTAGATCCATTACATTGTCTGGCCTTTTTCCAACTGCATGCGACTCCTGAGAAAACAGATACTGATACGTAAATTCTATATTGGCAATCATTTACATATCATAGCCCCTGGAACTTGTTTTTGACTGTGTAGCCTTCTGAATAGATAACAGCTTACTTCCTCCATGATGGAAAGGCAAGAAACTGCCGTACTTGCTGATTTCAAGTGTTTTCCTTCATTCCTTAGCTCCAGAGAAGCTGTGGTGCTTTCAGCAATTATGAGATAGCTGGCTACTCCTTGGCTACCAAGAGGCCCTGCATAAAAGAACTAAAGCCTGCTGCCACTCTGCTGCTCTCATGGAACCCAGCTGCTACCATCACTTAATGCCTTCAAATGCTCTTTGAATGCTTTTGCATGTAAAGGAGAATTGCAGCCCTCAACTTCAGAAAGACCAATCTAGAAACTATCCACAGGATGAAGTATATGAAAAACACTTCCTCTAGTTAGTGAAGCTTGGCATAGCTGGTGGTCTCAATTTCTCCAAACTCCAAAGCCAAAACCCAGTACTGCTTTTCTAAAACATAGTAGCGTGGCAAGAGCAGTGAAAGCATTTCCTCACTTCATCCTACTTTGTGTTAAAGACATAGCCCAGCTGTGAGAATGAGGGAGGGCACTTTTCCGTGGCAGTCAGCTTCCTCCTTTTTCAACAAATTAAGAGAGAATACTGACTGCACAAACACTTCCCACCAGCATGAAGTGTTCTTCTGATTTAATAACAGGAGCATGTACTGCTGCAAGACTTCAGTTCAGAGACACTTCTATCCCTTGCTTCTCCCTTCTTCATGCAACACATTTCAGATTCACATTTCTTATTGCTCTCTTCCTGTGCTAGGACACCATGGTCACAACCCCCTGACAAAAAAAACAGTTACTACAGCTTGCTTAAGGGACACAGTAACTGACCACATGCTCGTTCTTCAGAAACAGACGTAAGACACCAGTCATTGAAATCCTTTATGCAGACTGCTATTGCAAGCATTTTCTCAGATATGCCCTAGGCTAAGAACCCAACACAGTTGTTGCTTCTCAGCTGATGCATGATGTTTACATCATGTGCCTGGGCCTCTGGACAGTTGAAACAAGATCACTTACGACAGCCCAGGAAACCTCTAGGGAAAAAAATTTTTAACAGTCACAAGTGAGGCTCCTTCCTCACTACACCTCCATCCCTAATTTTTACAGTAGTTCATGGCTTGCTTGTTGAAGCCATGGACTTCAGCACTGCGAAATTTAAGAACTTAAGTCTTTCTGTTTAGGACTTCAATGGTTGCAAAGAAATCTTAAAAAAAAGATGTACTACAGCTAGTTACAGGAATTCCAAGATGGCTTTTGAGGGGCTGCTCACCACACCACAGCTGATCTCAGCTCAAAATGGCTGAGAAACTTGGTTACAAAGCTGAGAATCAGGAACTTACTGCCACCATACTCTTACTGTCTTCCTTGTTCAGCCCTACAAAAACTAGCTCACATCATTTACACATTAAAGCTTAGAGTCCAACAGCAGACTCCAGGAGTAAAAACTTTATGCATTTTGTCTAGCTCTACAGTAAGTTCACACTTGATCCCCCTCACAATACTTTAGTAGCAACCAAATAAAAGCAGTCATACAGTGATCATTAGCTGGAGTTCCTCCTTACTACATTTGGTACTAATAGACTGTAAAAGCAGAGTTCCTGTCTTATCCTTCTATAAAATGTCTTTAACCTTAATCATTACTTGCATACTCATATCTGCAAACATTTAAAGTGTACAGAGATTCATAGTGATAAAAAAAAGCATCCAGAAGTTGGATTTGAGCTGTGCTGAACTGTCTAGAGATCCTACGAGATGACAGGGAACCTACCATCTCATAAGCAAGAGTTTCTTGTCTGCAAGCCCGATCCACAATAATTGTTTCTTCTCTCCTCTGTAACGCCTTCTTTCTAATCCTGAGGGGCAGGAACACAAGACAAAATCTGATTCAACAACTTCCATGCAGAATCCCTAGATATATTTTTAAATGACACAAGCTACTACAGTGCAGCTTTAAAACAGAAAGACTTGTGGCTGTCTTAGTATGACAGACTAACTTACAATACTCTTGTCTCTCGACTCCCATAAAATCTGATAGTACACAGGCCGGCTTGTGGATTTCAGCTTATGTTTTTCTTTCCCCTTATGTACAAACCACAGGTTGTTTGTCAGCAGTTTTATACTTACCAGAAAAAAAACAACAAAACGTTGTCTGAAAAGGCTCTCCTAGAAAGAAGACTTTGCTGCCTTTGAGGAAGCTGTTTCACCTATCCTTCCACTTCAGAGAAATTCAATTCATGTTCAAGAAAAAAAAAAAAAGAAAAAACCCACAAGTACTCTCAACTCCATGACATAGACACTTGTCTAAAAAAACTTCAGTATCATTTGTAGAAGAAAAAGTATCACACATAAAATAGCTACAAAAATACATGTATTTAACCACTGCATGAACACCAAAACATTTTAACTTCCAGAACAAGTCTATTTACCCTCCAGAACTTCCTGAAGGTTTTCAATAACAATCAAACTTAACATTGATCACAACCTTAACACATTTCTGTACACTAGTACTATGCAAACTGAAATTCAAGTACAGCAAAGGCCTGAACTGGCGAAGTGTGAGTTCAAAGTTCGCTGACTGACAGAAACTTAACATATATTGCTCAACCTCGGAAATGCACCAGTAGTATCAATGAATTCTTATCAAGTAATTCTGTAAAGTGTGGGTTCAGAGAAAGAGGTATCTGACTACAACTCCAGTACTTACACTTTGGCTGTTACAATGTGACTGCAGGTTACCAGAGGTAAGGGCTACAGATTTATCTCACAAGGCTTTGGAGAAAGCTCCTGCACATGATTATGAGAAGTCCCCTGCACACTCCAAATTCACGCACAAATTTAGTTCAGAGTACCTATGTCCAGAAATCCTACGTTCTTCCAATAAGAAAGATGGCATATTCTGTATATCTTCATAAAAAACTCCTAAGTAACATTCAAGCAGAAGGCTCATATCAATTACCCTATCATAGGCTGATGTTTCTGCCTATGAGAGTATTTCTGGACACTGCTTCAGAAAGTACACCATTGCCTGGAGAGGGAACAAGCAGCCAGCCATGCTCTTCTGCTTGTTTTCCACCCCACCCTGTATCAGGGTACTGTGAGTATACCGTAATGACATACCGAAGAGTCAGCAGGCTGCTGTCTTCAGGAATAACATCTGGGTCCTTTTCTTTATCAGAAGATATTAGCATATCAATGCTAGGACAAAAAAAGAAAATAACTATTATACATTTTTTCATACTTACTGCATAATGAAAATCAGTTAAGCTATTCTTAAAACAAAGACAGCAAAATGTGAATAAAAAAGATACGGCTTGTATAGCCTAAATCAGGGCAAAACAGCAGTATGGTCGTTAAGAACCAGAAGACAAAGAATGCTGGAGTTTACATCTGGCTTTTGCAGAGCTTGGGTAAATTCTGCCTTTATTTTGCATTCTGCCTAACAGAGCATAGCTGCCTAGGGAGGTTTAACAAGCTCTGTTCAAAATGTGTGCCCAATACTTTCTATGAATTAAAAATGTCACTTGACTTTTTCAAATCTCCACCTACTCTGATTTTCTGATGATAGATGGCAAAACAGATTCAACCAAAAGGAATCATCAACCTCAACCCGTACAGTAAATCTAACAACCTCCTCTCAGGTACAACAAATGTGGGCAAGCCAACACATTTACACGAGCTGTCATTGCTGTATTAAGGCATTAACTTATGCCACTTTTCTTCCAGTGGGAATAAGATAACATTTCTGCCAGAAGTGACAGGTCCACTCTTACTTGTGTCTTTCCTTCCATGCTCAGACCCTCTTCGCCCTCACTCTTCTTGTGTTTGGACAGAATCCAGAGTATAGCCAACCACAGCTTTTTGCTGTAGTGCAAATCACTGCAGGATGTGGGAAGCAAAAGTGGAAGTGCCTTTGGCTGCAGCAATGATTTAAACTGGTCATACAAACGTTAGGTTTTCATAACATAAATGAGGATGGTATTTCTCACAGACACATGACAAAAAAATTAATCCTGTGGGATACCATATCTGCTCCTCTGCCACAGTTTTATAACATAAGGTTCCCCCACGCCATTCCACCAATAGACCAAACGATCCATTTGAAGGCTCCAGACTAGACACTGCAACAGTATCAATTACCCTTTTAGAAACACACAGAATAAGGCTGACTCAAAGACACTAATAATTTTGTATTAATCGCAAAAGAATTTTATCCAACTTAAAAACAGTTTGAGAAAATATTATTTAAAACAGAGAGGCATCACCTGCTCTGAGTCAGACTCGATCTCTTTTGCCTCTCTACTGTTTGCAGACTACATAAAGGCAGGGCTTATACCACTGCCTGAGCCCATATGCAGTTTGAATCCCAGCAAACTCTTGTGCAAACCCATCTCTTTATGGGACAAACCAACCATTGGTGAAGTCCCAGAAAAATTTTTGAAGTATTCCATTTATTCTCGATACTATTTATGATTTGATTATATTATTTTTCATTACAATCTTATAATGTTCCCCATGTCAATAATACTAAGCTAGGTAATACTATCACTGCAGTGATGAATAAGCCTTTAGGGCAGAAGTGCACTGGAATGTACAGTAATTAAGAAACAGAAGTCTGAATCAACTGGTATCAGTTGACAACAAGCAAAAGTCAGAAACAAAATTTTGGTTGTGGGTGGATGGCCCAGTTCTGATGACCCAATAAAGTCACTCTGTATTGAAGATAATTTGAATTTACTATTGTTTAGTTAGTATCTTACCATCCAGCAGTACACAAAGAGTTTTAACCTTCCTGTCTTACTGATTTCATCCCAAACAGAAAATTGTTCTTAAGTTGCTGAGAAAGGAGGATTCTTTCACAAGTCCCATTTTAAAAGAAAATATGCAGCAATTAGTTACAACCTCTTGCACACAAAATCAACCTTATACTTCGATTACCACCTGAGAAAATGGAGGCAGAGATAACTGAGTCCTCTGCTGAGCAATTGCAGAGGAATAGTAATTTAACCTACATAAAGGAGGAGAACAGCACTTTGGAGAACACAGAGCAAGCAATTAGCATTTCAGATGGGACTGTTCTCCAGACAGCACAGATCAGTGCTATGAATTAGCCCATCTAATGTAGGAATGTATAGCCCCTGACAGGTAAAGCAACTCACAACTGACCCTTCGACACCCCACCAGCATGACCAGACTATTTACCTAAGTCTTCCTGCACACGGATCAGTGACTTCATTCACCAAAAAGCCTTGAGTCACTTAAGGACCTGTCATTTTGAAGAAACGACTGTGTATTTTGTTCTGTAAACACCACACGTTATTTGCAGGATCTGAAAACATCTATTACCTACCATTGTGAAGCTTCAGTTGCATCAAAGATGACAGTTTCCCATTTACCTTCTACGCACGCATAGGATGTCAGAACTCACCAACAATGCCTGTGCGTTCCTTCCCCTCCCACAGCTTTGGGCCAGGGATCTCTGGCTGTGGTACCCACACCATGCCCACTAATCACCTGCTGCGAGAAAAAAACCTAACATTCCCCAGAAAGCAGCTCCAAGCAGACGCCCTGTAAAATACCTGGCATGTAAGCTGCTTCCTCTGTTACCTTGTAAGGAGAGAGAGGTAGCTACCACAAAGAGAAACTGCCGCTGAATCCCTGACAAGTTCTGTGGACCCTTGTGAGCGCAGATACTGCCATTTCTCACTCCTGGAAACTCAGAAACCCTCAATTTCTAAAGGAATGTTACACACAGAGCACCTTTTTCAGTATTTTGAACTAGTCTGATAATTCATGACATATGTCATGGTACCACACGCACTGAAGCCTTGAAAGGCTTTGCTGCATGGCCTTTAACACAGACCAGCTGGAGCTCCTCCCCGGTAACTCCACTGCAGCCAGTGGAACCACATCACTAATATCTGGTCCACAGTCCTGAGGAAATCAGGCTTTACAGACAGAAAGTATACACTAATCCCTCCAGAAATTAAGGCTTAGTAGTCAGTGCCATATACCTAACAAGACAAAAGTGCAGGCAACACAAAGTCTGCATCAGGCACACCTCACTCCTCACAGCCAGAAACATGGGATTCCACTGTGTCCCCACACAGAACATTCCCTGTACGCAAGACAAATACACTCAGTGCACTCATTTGTGGGAGAGGAGAAAACACTGGCCGTAGTGCTTAATGGACACTAAAATGAACTGTAGGAGTGATGAGGAAGAACAGTTGAAGGTCTCACTTGGAAAAAAGCATGTGAAGTGTTATATGACATTTATGTTCCCTGGAAAGGTACTAAGGCAACTAGAAATCAAAAGGCCAAAGGCAAGTCTGTGGAAATTTGGACACGGAAACAGACTATCAGTGAAGCTTGTAACCACTGTGACTTTACTTTTCTCAGAACATTCTGGCAGCATGATAAGCTTTTTTCGGTTTTAGAAATTAGAAGATGCTTCAGTATTTTGCCTGATACTTTTGCAGTAAGCAGACACAGTGTCTATATTACTCTTTATATGGCATATATTTTAAGGGCAGTACTTTCATCACCTTTGAGACACTAATACTACAAGACGATAAATACTAATACGTTAAGAAGCTAATGCTAGCTTAATGCAGCTTTATAACACGTCCCTAGAGATATTTACAACTACCCCTTCTAATAAAACAAGAAGGTGAATTAGGGTTGAAGTGGAATAAGGTACCTGTAAGCCTCACCTCCCTTGACCTGCCTAAAATCCACACCGACTTGAGTCTTAGCCCATCCTACATGTACACAACAAATCACTCCGATGGCAAAACAGTATAACGTAACTTAGCATCTCCAACACTCAAGCACTTCAATCACTCGAACACCAATAACGAATCCCACAACAAACTTCTTTGCTCACAGACCGCTAACGCGTTTGAACAAAACTTCAGACTTTACCCCCCCAATACCTTAGTTATTTAAGAGAACCACTGATGGAATCTCCTAGCTAAGGACACCATTTTACACCTGCTTAAAATCTGACAAAAACACAAGCGACCCCTGTAACGACTGTCTGCATGCAAACTGAACAGTATGTAAAGAATTCTTACGAGTCAAATTCAAGTGAGTGAAGATGGTATTTTTTTTCCTTCATTCTGTCTGCAGGAACGCATTACAGAAAGAAAATAAAATGGAAAAAAAAAAAATCAACCACCACATACTGAGATGCACAAAGAGTTAAACAGCATTTAAACATTATACCATTTCTCCTCACCAGAAGACTCTAAATTGTCAAGAATACTTAAACGTACACTATGCCACCACATTCTAAAAAAGATTTAACTATAGATACTGAAAAACTTCATCCTGAGTCTATGAAAGATTCTCTTAACCTATTAGTATTTTCAAAATAGTAATATCGGAGGAGCATCCACATCTTCCCATGCCTCTTCTACACAAAGAAAGCCACTTTTTGCTTGCCAGAAGTTCCCTTACAAGTAGTTCACAGTCAGGAAAATCTGTATTTATATCTCGGATGTGTTCGTCTCAGTGCCTAGAAAACTGTATTTACACCAATAATGTGACTCCAAGACACCACAAAACAGATCTTGGTGTAATCCAGTGTTTTCATCTCTCCTCAAGGGAGGAATACAAACAGCTCAGAGCAGGCGAGTGAAAGTGATCAGGGGTAGCTATTTGAGGTTGGCCAATCTTAAGGAGACACTCAAGAGGTTAGGACTATTTAATTTAAAAGCAAAAGCACATGGAGATTAGGGACTGGGATTTTCAGCCTGCACAGCGGAAAGGTCACACCAGGATGTGCAGGTTTATCTCCATTCTCCTGCAAGCCAACAAGCAGCTGCCAGATGATCTGTTCTCTCCCCCTCATAGACTGCCTGTCCTTTTCTTTTCCTTCCCAAAACTTTTTATTTCACACCACCACCTTCCATAGCACACCCAGCAGTGAATAGACAGTGGTGTTCTGTAACGCTAGCAAACACAGACAGCAGATGAAACGTAGCACTCACAGACTGAAGAAAACAGAACAGAAGAAAAATCAGAATGAAGGGAAAAATAAAGAAGGCATAGAAAATCTGCTCAGAATTCAAGTGAAAATAGCAACAGATAGGCTGAAGCAACAGGGTCACTGTAGAGAATGAGCCACGGCACAGAAGCAATCAGAGACTACATCTGTGCTGGGAAAGCTTACAGAATTAATTCCCATTAATTCTGCCACGCCAGAAAACAGGAACTGTTTTTAGTACTAACATCAGCCTCTATTTTTAGGAAGCCTAGTAGTCATCAAAAATTATCCTAGTCACCAGAACTGTGACAGCTGAAGTAAAGCAGTGTTTTAGTTAAGCTAGCACTAGAAAAAGAGAGAACACCTGGTAAACTTCTTCTCCGTCGGCAAGGCAAGATATAATTCAGTAAGTGCTGATTTCTTCCTGATTAAAAATGCCCCTAAAAGTCTTGATTTCTGAATGCTTACTAAGCTCTCACCATTACATACAACACTCATGCAGGTGTATTTTGGCTCAGACACTGAACTCCATGCTCCTGGGCTCCTATTCCTATTCTCTGTTTGTCCTTTGCCTTTTACTAAAGCAATAAACGTTCCCACCCATCTTCCTCCTTCCCCTGAGGCACCATCATAATTTAAACAAAAAATAACTAACATATGAACTTTGCCCAGTTAATTATGTTTTCTCAAATAAAGTTGCTAATGTTGTTTTTGCTGTCATGTTTTCCCCATAATTCGGGGCATAACTTTGAAAATATTTAAAAGGACAGGCTCGTGACACGTGCGTTTTTTTATCTGGATCTTGCATGCAGGGCACTGAAGAAAAAGCCGTCAAAAGCGCAATACATAGTGTAATTCTAGCTACATTTACCGAACTATGCCTTCTGCATCACTTCTGAGACTGTGTTCGTTCTATTCAGTGCACGAAAGTGAACACTCTCCACATTGCATTTGAAATAGCTCGCACACACTTTTGTGCCTTTGCAGAAACAGTAACTAAAGGACAGAAGTTGCACAAGCGAACTCTGGCATGTCTTCCTTACGGTCGAGCTACAGACAAACCATCAACCACGACGCTTACTACAGGAATTACTGCCTGAAATTGGGCCTTTTCTACGGGTGAGAGCTGATTCTCACTGCTCACGGGACCTGAAAGCCTTCCAGCTCTGGCACATTCGATGCCGCTGCGTCAGCCCCTAGGTGCTTCTTTTCTTCTTCCAACACCAGTCTGCAATTCACAGGTCCACAAATACGAGCGAAGTTACAAGCGCAAAAGAAGGGACCCTTCGTTCTCTCCCACCCCCAGCGCTGCCCAGGCCGCCTGGGCAAACAGCACTCCCGCAGCACTCTGCACAGCTCTGGCCTCACCGGCGGCCTGGCAGCAGCAGCCGGGAGAGCCCGAGGACCCAGACCAGCTCCGCGGTCGGCGTGTGCTGCCCGGAACTCACCCAGACGATGTCGACACCAAGAGACGCCCGTCTCCTTTTCGTGACACAAGGCATGGCTTTCGCCTTGCAGCCGGGGCCTCCGGAAACCACGGGCACGTTCAGGCACCTTCCCTTCTACCCTCACGAGTACCGTGTTGGTTCGTACGCCCTTGAGCAGCTTGCTCAGCGCCGAGCCGCCCGTCCAGGAGCCCCAGGCCGCAACGCAGAGCTCCGGCCGGCCGGCGGAGCATCGCCCTCCGCACACACCGCCTCCTCCGCCTCCAGCGCCCGTCCACCCGGCCGGGAGCACCCCGCTCGGCGCCCAGCTCCTCCCGAAGAACCGGCGCGGCGTCCGACCGACGGCCCCCGCCGGCCCCGGCCCAGGGAAAGGCCGGCGGTGTCGGCCCTTCCTCGGGCCGAGCAGCGCCAGGCAGGCCCCGGCTCTCGGCAGGGTTCCGCGGGCCGCCCCCTCTCCCCCTCTCCCC
>Ga0065711_1004028_pt1 | contig 25301 bp, 12 predicted proteins | sample Hoacrofraction12_FD_59098 | JGI IMG/M metagenome (GOLD analysis project Ga0065711, IMG submission 59098) | Hoatzin crop microbial communities from Cojedes, Venezuela - Epithelial fraction 12 v2 (version 2) | ecosystem: Host-associated > Birds > Digestive system > Esophagus > Crop | place...
CTTCCCTCTGAGGGTGACGGAGCACTGGAACAGGCTGCCCAGGGAGGTTGTGGAGTCTCCTTCTCTGGAGATATTCAAGACCCGCCTGGACAAGGTCCTGTGCGGCCTGCTGTAGGTGACTCTGCCTCAACAGGAAGGTTGGACTAGATGACCCATAGAGGTCCCTTCCAACCCCCTACCATTATGTGATACTATGATTCTGTGATTCTTAAGCAACCCTTTTCCTGTAGTCTTCAGATATCAGCTACTTTCAACACATGAGGATTTCAGTGTAAGAGTCTCTGTTTGGTACTGTGGTAGGAAGATCGTGGCTCACCCTTCCTTTCTCACATGAGGAGCTAAATTGCAGTTACCCTGAATGTTTTCCAAATGCACTCTATAGGATTTGGGTTTGTGCTATGGAGTAATCCGTTCTCATGATGAAGTATTCCAGCACGAGTGGACTCAGTATTTCAATAAATTCCATTACCTTCTTCCTGATACATTATTTGATTCATGGAAGACTTCTTGTGATAGCCTTACAGAGTATTTTTTTAATAGAGAACATGAGAAACTCTATCATTATTTCAATACTTTTATAATGTATTGAATTTTCTAAGAAACTCATTGTGTGAAGATAATAGCCAGCAGAACTCCTCTGAAATCAGTAGTATTAATTCATCTCTGAACAGAATTAGGCCTCACAGTCCCTAACGAAAGAGCTGTATATCACAGTGAGTAAAATCATACTGTTTGATATGATAGTGCAGTGCTCTCCTAGTAGTTACATTGTCTTTAATGTAGATGTTCTTGCTCCTTAAATTTAATACTAGCTCCAGTTTACTCTCTCTTTATTCAGGCCTTTCAGACGTAGTGCAGCACAGCCCAATTGCAAACACACAAATGTCTGATAGTATATAAAAGACATTTTATTAAGTCACATAATGTTTGTAGGCGAGTAAACCAGTTTCTTTAAGAGCCTTATACCCAATAATTCAGACAGTCAGTACACATGCAACATCTGCTTCTATAACAAATTAATACTTCATCCATATAGAATTTGGATCTCCTTGTTCCTGAGAGAAGTTAAAAGCAGAGAAATGGAAAACTGCATAAGTGCAGAATATAAAAGCATGTGGGTTTTACAAATAACAGATCTTTGTTGGTGAACTAACAGACAGGTCTTAATTAGACCAGGCAGAATTACAAAGCCAAAGTAACTCTTGTGTAGAAATGGAGAAGACAGAAACTCCATGAAGTTTCTTTCTAGTTGTATTCCCTTGAGATTTTCCTGCTTATGAAGAAAAAGATTCACTTTCCTCTTTCTGAAGTTTTCCATTGTTATAAAAGGCAGAAAAATCAAAATAGAGTCCTTGCACCTATACATTGTTTACTGATAATGGTTTTGCCACTCTCACAGCCAAAAATATTTCTGCTGAGTGGGTGCCTTCAGAACATTCTCCTTTAGAGATTGCTTGACAACACGAAGACAGATGCAGCCTAACCTACACGAAATTCACAAGCACCTGTTTCAACGACAGGAGAAGGTACAAGAGTCAAGAAAGAGGGGTAAATGTTTCCTTCCAGGACTGCTGGGCCTGCTTTGCTCTTTCCCGAGAAGGATGTCAGAGGTTTAGAGAAATCGGGTTCTGTAGAACTGTTACTACTTTCAAGGTCCAGCCTCTTGGAGTTTTACCATCTCCTTCTATTTCTTCGAGCTCCAGATAAGGACTGATGTCAAATTCCCTCCTACTGAAGAAAAATTTACATTTACTTCCAGTGATTCCATTTACATAAAGCAATGGGCAATCACAAAAGCTGATGACCTGTTGTTGAATTCATAGTATCACATAAAACAAACATGGAAAATGTGAAATATATTTTGCTGAGTTTTCTAGAGTTAAGACACTTCACAACCAGAGCTTTTCAGACTTTGCAGAACATGTTGTTCACTAGAAAGTATTGTAATGGAAAGCCTAATTCAACAGTAAAAGCTATCTCCGGTCAGTTTCTTCACTCCAATTTTCATTTCTTCATCACCCCGCACTTTTGTCAAGTTTTTGCAGGATGAGAAACCTACAGTAACAGCAGTTTGTACTTTAAACAACCCTGGGCTCCATGTAATCAATGTACTATTGTCAACGAAATGCAATGTCAGCAGATTTGTTATCAATGAATCACTAAAGGATAAAATACAAGATCCTACAGTGATTTGAAAATTTGTACGTGTGAAGCCAAATGGATTTGGGTCAACGTAGCTCATATTTTTATTTATGTTTCTACTGTTGTCACCTCAAAAGTTAGTGTTGTCCAACACCTCTGTTTTATCAATGACTTGATTTCTTGCTATTGAAATACTACTCTGCAGTAATTTTGGATAGCACTGCACGGGCAAGTAGTTTGCCATTCTAAAACAGAATTTAGACAGAACATGTGGACTGGAGATTTCAGAAAGTATTCTAGAATCTCTCTCTCAAAAAAAAAATTAGGACAAATTTTTTCTTTCATCCAAAACACAGCAAATTGACATCATCAGCAGAAGTAAATCAGCAGAACCCTACTGAATTCACTAAAGCTCTTCTGATTCACATCTGTAGACAATCTGCATAATCATGTTGTCACACGTAAACAGTTATGTTATGTTCTCGTGGTTCCTCTTTAGCTGGGTAGAAAAGGCTTTCCTGTCCCACAAAAATGTTAATGCATTTAAAAACATCCCATTCTACGTTAGAGCAAGCCTAAGACTAAGATTGTACTTAGAATATCTTTAAGTTGTTTGGTTCAGATGATACAAGTGGCAAAGGAAACTGATTTTTGTTGCATTTTTAGACAATCATAATTGTTTAGCTTTTTATTGAATGAAATGTTTTCTTCATCTTACTGAAGAACAAATTGTTCTTTTCAGTTGTAAGCCATTACAACTAAAGCAAATGAAAGGAAAGAGGGTGTCTTCTTAAGATATCAGAGGGTTATATTCCCTGTCCAACTCTGGCAGGCAGAATGGGGAGGACTCACATGTCCTGCTTCCCCTCAGGGAATCCAAGTATTTCCAAGTAATTTCCTATGACGGGTGACATCCAGCTTAACAAACAGTTTTACATAATATAAAACGGTTTCAGAATTTCATTGCTTTTCTCCCTTACTCCTTGAACACTGAGACAATGTATGAACACTAGGTTCGTGCATCTGTTGGGTTCCCACATCTGTTGAGTTCCCCAAACACTGGGCAACATGTCTCTTCACAAATTATTTACCCCTCTTAGAGAGTATACAAGATAATTTGGGAGCTTTCAGAGGTATCTTGCAATTTTACGTTTCTGACTACTTACACTATGTAACAACCACCCTCCAAAGATAAGGGAATGGCTCAGTAAGTTACAGAACTTGCCTGTGGTAGAGAGATTCAGGTTCAGGTCTTTGCTGTAATGCTTTTTTTCTCATTGTTATACAAAGGGGAATAGCTCAATTAAAAGAGCCCTTTAAAATAGGTATAACTCAACTAAAAGCGCTCTTTAAAATAAACAGCTTCATTAAAGGAGTCTGACCACTTCATCATCATCACAGATGTTATTATATAAATATACTTAGTGATTTGCTAGCCCTTCCAGAATTTTTTTACAGTACTATATATACACTATAGTATAGTGTTTTTTATAGTACTGATACACATAGCTAAAACCAGAATTACAGTACTAATAGCTAAAGCTAGAATTAGAACATCAGTACAATTCCTGCACCACCAGACTACTTCAGACCCTTTGTTTTTTCCTACATGTTGCATTAAATCAAAGTCTTGTGCATCTGGAAACTCTTCAAAGTCTTGTATGCTGGAAAATAACTGGCCATCCTATGTTTTATTCCAGCAACAAAAATAATTGCCAAACCATGCTGGCAAGCTTTCAGATCCTGACTGTTATCCCTAAACGATCAATGATCCTTGTGCCTGTGTTCCAAGAGAGACAGGATAAACTTGCTGCAAAGTTTCAAAACTCAGTGAATATTTTATGACAATAATCATCCATGCCAAAGCTGTCTCTTGAAATGATCCCAGAAATGCTACTGCTCCTCGTCAGTGAATTTTTATGGTGTAAATCAATTCTCTGAAATCAATGAAGTCCATCAAACAGAGAGAAATAATACTCTTTTTCTAAAACTGGTTAATGAACTGGATTGCCTGTAGAAGATCTCTTATATTATAACAATAAACCAAACTGAATAGGAGAAATACATATGTATTTGTGCTGAATCACCCAAATTAGAGGATGGTGAAAAGTCTTGCATGTTCATTTCTTATCATTCCCAGATTGCCATGCTGACATCCTTAACCAACTACAAAATGGTCCCAGAAGGCAGTGCTGAGCACACAGGGGGTTAAGACATGTTCCAGTGACTCCTTCCCAGCAGCCTGGCTCTCAATGAGGCCACATGGCCCTGTTCAAAGCAGTGAAGCATTCAAGATGACTACACCAAGATTGGCAGCAAATGCACAACTTTTTGCTATAGCCATGACTCAATTATAACAGGGAAAAAGAGTATAAAATTTTTAGATAAATCTTTATGTGAGTCTTCTTGATTCCCCTTCTCCTCATTATAGTAGTATTTTGACTGAACACCCAGTTCTCACAGCTATACCTTTCCCTCAATGTGAGTTCCTCAGAATGCTGTGATATCGGCATTCTCTTTCCCAAGGGAGGGATGACTTCCCTGCTGGAATAAGTTTGTGAAACTCATTTAGTTTTGATAGCTCTGGAGCTTTTAAAAAAGGTTTTGTCTCTGAATCTTGGTTCTCGTTTGCCTCCTCACTCAGAAACTACTGTTTTTAAGGCACAACATGATATGGATATCTTCAAAGCTATAAAAAGCAGAAGTACATAGAGGCAAGTGCTGCAGAGTGAATGAAAAAGTGCTTTATAACTGGGGTTAGATTGATATTACATAATTTTAGCTTTTAAATTCTTATTTGATTGTTTAGAGACAGCAGAGTAAAAAATGGACTCACTGGGGGTCATTCATCCTCCATGTATCATACTACTTCTTTTAGAGAACTGTTTCTTAGGGAAGTATAGCTAGATTCTTTGGGTGATTTATCTATACTTTGTATTTTTATATAACACTCATTACCCTCAAAAGAGTCTTATGGAAAAAATGAGGGGTTTTTTTTCTATAAATACTTCTGATTTATAGAAAGATTAAAATAAGAATGTGTTACAGAGCCTGAAACAATGCTGTGAAAGCTTAACTGAAGTTAATAAAAAATTTGTAGTGAGTGATCAGCTTCTTGTAAGAAGTTAATAAAAAATTTGTAGTGAGTGATCAGCTTCTTGTAAGAATTCTATGCGCATCCGTTTTCTTAAAGTGTGTTTTAACTTCTCAGTTAGAGTTGTCTTATTGTACCTAAGTTGATTTTAATTTGATCTTGATGTTTAATGGAATACAAACTGCTGAGAATGTACTTACTTAATCAGCAGCAGGAAGTCAGATGCATATATGTGTGTCTTTTTCATCTGTAGCCCGCTATATACTCTCCCATGATACACGTCTTGCATTGACAGGAAACAACATATTCACCCCTTCTATTTGATTCTAACTGCATTCTAACTAACATATTTGATTTCTAACTGAAATTTAGAACAATTCATTTCTGGTGGATTTCCCTAATGTTGTGATCCATCACTCCAGCTTCATCTATATGAAGTGGAAAGCAACATTGTTTGATACATATTGCTGATTTTCTTTGATAGTGGCCTTCAGATTGAGCTCAGGGAAATTATATTGCCTCCCAATGTCTTACAAGAGCTTTAATTTTAAGAACACTTTGGATGCATAACGTTCTAAGATTATAAGAACTGTATTACAGTCATATAATTTATACCTTCTTGCTGATTATACTTAACTATGTGATGCTTAAGGAGTGTGGTCCCTGAAGGAATTTGCTGACATCAGTAATGGCTGTTCTTTTAAACTCTGACCTGGTTGGAATAAGTGAACTTGAATTGCAAAAACAATGGCTAATTTTAGCAGAGCTGATAACTCTGTGACTTAAAAATAATCGTAATGTTCCATACTTTGAGGCAGTAACACAAAAGTTGATTACAGCCACTCAGTGATGTCTTCACTTCTCTGCTATTTAGGCCAACAGTATAGCAAGAAATGGATTGTGAAAAGTAGTTGTTTCCATATAACTGGCCACATAGAAAACTTTTAGTAGGAAAAAAGTACAGATATGATAATTTCTCAGGAAACCAAAATTTGAAAAAACAAATTTTATTCACATCTTAGTTTTTTTCAACTTTGGGAAAAATTAATTTTGACTTGGGCATTTTGACCTGTAATTTTACATAGACAGCAGTCCTATTTAATCATAATTTATGAAGTAAATTAAAGTAGGGTGATTTGAAGTCTGTTTTTCTGTCTTGTAGTCTAAGACCCTCATCTTCATCTTTCTGAAATGAAAACTTTGCTGTACCATTTGTTACCATTTCTTACTCTGGATATTCTTTGGTAATTGGCTCTGAATCTCAGCTCAGGGAAGCTGCACAGTATTCTCTGTGTGAACTATTCTCTTATCTGCTATACAGATGTTCTCTTTGATCCTATGTATTACAAAAAATAGATTTTAATATGGTGAGAGACAAGTAGAAACTAAATAAAAAGATTTTAAGCAGTAAATCATCATATGCTGAAAAATTTAATATTTGTTTTCTAATTTACATTTTTCTAGAATTCTATCTATGATCCACATATTTCTTCCAAATAACTGTACTATTTTGTTTGGGAAATAAAAAGAAATATTGAAATGTACTATTCCAGTTTCTTCATGAAATCAGAGTTCTGAACTGCATCCCATATTCCTCTAAACGGTCTTAGGAACCAAAAGGATAAACCTTTTTCTTCTGTAACTATTTTGACTCTGCTGAGGTCATAATACTAATAATATGCAGGTAAGAGTTCTTACCTCTCACTCGGCACTCTTTGTCATTTGTGTTCACCAGCATTTTCTAACTCTTTTTCCTAGAACTAATTTTACTCTATGTGAGTTTCCTTTTCTGCCGAAACTATTGCTAGCTATTCATTACTCGTATTCTAACATAGCCTCTAAACAAAAAAAAACCCAACAAAAGAAGCAAAATTATTGATCAGATATTTTAAAAGATTAGACGCTGTCAGTTTGTGCAATCCACTGGCATCATCAGATCTGAACGGAATGGACCCATTGCATCCTACTTCAGATCTAATGCACATATGCCCCGCAGCTGCTCTTCCTTTGCATCTCCCTTACATCAGCTCCTGCAACAAAGGGCAGCAAATACCTGCCAAAGGTTGGCAGGAATGCAGCCAATACAGGGCTTTTGACTTAAACAGATATTTCCTCAGGCTGCAATTATTTAATCTCTTTGATTAAACATAGAACCTATGCATCCTCCATAAGACTTAAATCCTATCAATGACTGCAGTGTTGGCTGGATTAGATTATATTCACCATAGGGCATAAAATTTAGGAGCTTATTTAGAAATGGAAGACCAAATAAATAGCTAGGCCTACTAAACTGATAACCATTCATCATAACTGTGCAGAGACTGTGGATAATGAGGTCATGATTAGCCATGTCAACAAAAATTCTAGCCATGTCCTAGGGTAGATTCTTTCCTGGCACAAAGCTGGAGATAGCATCAAGAGACTTGGTTCTGTTTAATTTAAAATGCTTGCAAGCAGTATCCCATGAATAGTTTGCTCTGTTGGACATTTGCATTTAGGTTTCTGCTCTTCACGACCTTCATGCCAGAATGGGGCTACAAACTGTAAGAAACTGAAGTTTCCAGCAATTTTGCTGGTTATATACATTGCCAAGGATGGAACCCAAGCACCTGTTTCCATTTCATAGTATAATGGGAATGCGCAAGAGCACAGTAGATATGGAGACCGGCACTTCTGTGAAATTTATTTGTATGTTAACATACCATAATAATTTCTTCGCAGTCCTAAATATTTTCCCTCAAGAAGTAGTAGATTTGCCCTCAGCTTGGCATAGTTCCCTCAGACATTTATGATCCACGTTGAAAATTATAAATTAGTGAATATTCAACCCTTTTTAGACTCCATAGTTAGAAGTGCATGCTTTATAAAAGGATCTTAGTGGGGGAGGAACGCTGGAATTTTCTGCTGAAGTGCTTTGAACACGAATATGCCTTGAGCTGTTATGGATGAAAGGTGTTTGTTAAATTACTTGATGTTACAAATACCTGAAATTTAGTGAGTGATTGATTTAATTGCAGTTGTCAGACTAGTTTTAAAAACCTATTTTTCTTTTTGTTCTGTTTTTCAGATCTGCAGAACAGTTGGATTCTGAACATAAAGAAAAGGAAGTGTCTGAATATACTGATCACAAAATGTAGCTTCTGGCTAAGCCAAGGCATACTGTCAAGATGAAGTGCTGCATAATTTTCAAAACACTCAGTCTGGCCAATGCATTCCATTTCTGAGTAACAGTACCCCTGTTGTTCCAGTCCCTGATATTTTCTGAATAGAAACATCCAATAACTGTGGTACTGTGTTGCTTTCGTATATACATAAGACTAATACAAATAGGAAAACTAGTGGATGGCTTGGTGCTGTAAGTTTGAGCCAAGCATCCTCTCCCGAGTTGCCAAATCCTATCAGTGATGGGGGGGAGGGTGTCCATCATATCACTGCTTCCCAGTTGCGTTGAAGCTTGCGGTTCTAGAAGAAAAGCATTTAGAGCAACACATGGAATGTGATTTTCTTAAACCTGATTCTGTGTTGAAGTACACAAATCAACGCTGCTAGGTCATTAGTGTACTATGCTCCTTCAGATCCTACTGGTTTAAACCCACAACATTCAGGGTCAACTTCACAAGAAGAGCTTTAATTAGGTAATACTACTACTATATCTAGAATATAGCTAGGCACTTGCTTTAGTGTTTCAACCTCTTGATCTCTTCTGTTGAAGCTGCGTCACTATATTGTGTACAATAATCATAGGTTTAATGGGCTAGAGAAAAATGTTAAGTAATTTATTATGAGAAGTTATGTTCTGTTCCTCTTTCCAGTGAATGTAGTAGCATTTCAAAGAAAGCGGAGCAGCTGTAATGGGAGAAACTGTGAACAAGCCTACCCCAGCAGCACAAAATACCCTTCAGCTTGAATCTCAGTCTTATAGAATGTTAGAGCAGGTGAGGGGAATCCCTAAATGAAATGTTGTGGATAAATGATCTTCCACAAGCTGTTGAGTCATGATAGCTAGAAAAGAATTAAATTAACATTTTTTTTGTGAATTCGTAATAAATTAAGACTGTACATTCTCTCCTTTACCGTGGTTTTGCTGACGAGTGGTAACTCATTAACTGAGTAGTTATTTAGCTGCTTTTTATTGCCTGTCCATGTCCTAAATTTCTTCCCTGACACTTTTGAAAATGCTGGCCTTGCATCGCAAATCTCTTAAAACCTGTTTTGAAGCACTTACTAGTATGAAAGTTCCCTATTGGTTTTAATGGACCCCACGAATAATAGGGAAAAGCTGTAATTTCTTTCATATGGTTTATCACTGGGAAGCAAAGACAATTGCCTTCATGCACAGTGTTCTTGTGTTGCTTGGTCTGTAGCCCTCAGTTAGATGATATTACTGTCTAGCATCAAAGCAGAGTTCAGAAAAAGAGAAACAAAACAAAAAGAAAAAGCTCATAGGAAAACATTTATTGAAGCACGGGATAATCTTAGATTTGCTATTGTTTCACCACATAGACTTGTATGTGCAGGAATGTGTGCATTGGCAAAGTCCAGAGCTGACAGGTCTTTCTAGATTTCACATAAAATGACAGAGAGATACCAGGAAGGATCAGACACCTCCACAGCTTTAGGTATCATTAAACTGCATTGTTTAAAATGTGTAGGGCTCAGAACAGTCCTTTGGTTAGCTCTCCCAGAAGGCAAATAGGTTTGTCTTCTTTCTCAGGGGTCTGCATTAGAGCTTGCTGAAGAACTCTTTCCTCCTCCAGTGAGATCTGGGTTAAGCCTGTGAGAAACACTTTAAACTATGTAAGAACAGCTAGAACAGATTCAGCACAAGTGTTGAAAACAGCCTTATGCGTGTGCCCTGCTGTCACTCCTTAAGTACAGTTATAACACAACAGACATGGAAATTTGTCTTTAATATTAGATTGAAGATACGCAGAGATACCAAATCGGCTATGGTGATGTACTATTTTAATTTCTGAGTCTGTCATTTAAAAAATATGAAAAATTATATTAATTAGTAAGAAAAAGATAGTAAATACTTGCAAAAAATACACTAATTAATTACATCTCCTGAGGAGTTCCAGTAAAAAAAAGATAAAATATATGTATTTTGCTGAAATGTATGAGAAAATGTAGGCGGCACATTATTTACAGTATTTTTTATTTTTATTTAAAAGTTTTTCTATTTAACACAACTGTAAAACAGAGCTTTATATACCTTTAGTCATATTGTTGCAACTTAGTCAACATCACAAAGTGCTGTACTGTATTCCTGATGTCAGTGGCTATTCCTGACTCCTATCTGGACCTTTTCTAAGATATTAATGAAGTACGTGAATGGAAAATTCCTATTTAAACTGCTTTATTTTCCACCAAGGCACTTCAATGGGTAATTTCTCTTCAGCTCTAATAACAACTCATTTATAACTGAAGAAGCATATGACAGTGTGGAAAAGCTAAAGACTGTTGAGCTCTCCTGGTGGCAGTGACGCTGGCTTCCCTGCTTCCCCCCCTCCCCACACAGGTGTTTCTCTAATCCTGGACACTGACCTTCAAAAGCCAAATCATTTTGTGTAATGTGCCCACTGTTACAGATATAGGAGCTAGTAACTGGCCTCACCAGCTGTTTACCTGGGGGGAAAATGTACTTTGCCTTCAAAGGTACCTGAATGAGTATATATACAAAGCAATTCTGCGAAGAGTGAGAAAAGAAAATTAAATCCTTCTGGAAATACTCGCTTTGGGCTGTGGTAGCAGACCTGAGGTGTTCCCCTGCACAAAGCAATCACCAGATTGCAGGGGAATGGTGACACTGTGCTCAGGGCCAGGTCCTGCTGACAGCTTGCACACGCACTAGCTCACGTTGGCATGTGCTAACAGCCCTCTGTGGAGGCACAGGCAGGAGGGCTTGCACACGCAGATGGAAGATTCCCAGGACAAAACTGATGGTGGATGGTCCTGAGCCTGATACAATTGCTGAGACCTGAGGAAGCTCAGGGCCTGAGGGAATCTGGACTTGCATGCCCTAGGAGAGGACTTTCAGTCTTCATTAACTCAGCATTTTTCTTTCTTTCTTACCCTTGCTTTATTTGCTGTAAAATATACAGGTGTTTGATGATCTGTTATTCATAAAGGATTGGCTAAGCTCTCCATCTGGACATTTTCACAGCATACAAATTTGGGTCCAACAGAGCAGATGCAGGTATTGGCTTTCTGGGGCTGAGTAAGTAGCAACCACATCTTTCTTCGGCCTCTCTGGGCCTTTCTAGACATGCTTTTACCTCAGTAGAAAAGAGGCTATCCAGCTTAGCACTCCGGACCCTTGAAACCAGTGCTGAGCTACCTTACTCAGAGAGGGCGCACACTTTCTCAATTCTTTAACCTCAGGAGTTTTTTGGATTTGCACGTCATCGTTCACAGGGAGGTAGGTAAAATGATGCAGGTAAAAAGGCATGTTGGACGTATCTAAATAAACAAGACCAAAGCACAGAGAAGTGACCTGGCCTAGGAAAATCCAACCTTGTAAATTGTTAGAAAGGTGCCAAGCACAATGTTTGCCTCCGACCTGCTTTCCCAAGCAATGTTTGGATGTGATTTAGGGGGTAGCGTCAGGCAGAGACTACTCCCATTAATGTCTCTCTTTTGAGGGGCAATGGCATTCCTCCATGTGGGCAAAAGCCACACCACATCCAATTAATGAATGTCTCATTTTGTTTACTAACATTGATGTAGCCACAAGTACACTACATCTTCTTCAGATTTCTCACTTGATTTCTAGTCAGCCTTCTCCATTGGTCAAAGTATATGGTGTAAGTCCAGGAAGTGTGATAAAAAGTTTAAATTAAAAAAAAAAAAAAAAAAACCAAGGGAAAAAAAAAGGGAAAAAACCAGTGCCAACCTCCAAGACCCAGAGAAGCTTAAAAGCAGAGATGCATAATGAAAGAACTCGGTCCCTAGCAGCTCAAGTGGTTCCTCAGGTGAAGTTTCACCCAGACAATATCAACAGGTAAATGTTGTCTGTAACAAATATAGTTGATCACCTATATCCCTGAATTTTTCATTAAAGTTCTCATTAAAACTATTTTTTACTTATCTATGTACTAAACACTGCAATCCTAACAGCTAGCTACACTTGAAGATCACTATGTCAGAGTACAAGGCTTTCTGTGGAATCGAGGGAAAGAGACAAATGCCTTTAGGAGCCAATCTGAAGAACCTGAACTAGAAGCCTAATAATTGCCAAAATTAGATACAATAATCACCTTCCACAGAACCTTGCAAAATCCTCTACAAAACAGGATTTCTTCCCCAATTTGTCTCCCTATTAGGGGTTGTTTTTTTTTTCAAAATTATGTGTGATTTGAATATCTCGTGTTAAATAGACCTGATAAATTAGGTTTCAACTTTTGCTGCAGATCTTGATTTTGCTTCCTTTTGGCTACACATGGAATGATTTTTAAGAACTGAAGTTTTTTTATACTTTTTACAGAATAAACTCTACACAAATCAAGGTAGCACAGTTTCAGGTGAGGAAAGGAACCTGAAAAAGAGACAATGAATAACATTTATTGAAACATTATTATTGTATTTGCAGTGAAATGTTCAAGAAATACTATAGACAAATGAACAACCAAAAAGAATCCCTTTCAAAAACTCTGATTTTAGTATCAGGATCTTATAATCTACTCCTAAATAAAACACATCTTTGTGCAATTACAGGATAAAAGCTTTTGATAGACTAAAAAGTTCATGGCTGGACTGAATGCAATATAATTTTTTGGTGTCTGAATTTTCTCGTGAATGGGACTGGAATGTCTTATGCAGTGGAAACAGAATATTAACAGAGAATTTATATTCAAAAGATATTATGAAATTTCATATTTTCCCTTTTTTATTTTTTTTGAGTGGGGCATTATCATTCCAGCCATATATGAAAATGCATATAAAATATCTGGCTTCTTTTCTGGCAAGGAGACAGAGATATGAGTCATGGATAGCAAGATTTATTGGTCTACCAGAAACTTTTAGTTTAAATTTTCTCCTGTCAAATTCTTTCAAAGAAACTGAATCTGCATGTAATTGCACATAACCATGAAAAGTGCAGTTTACTCTGACTAATTTATTTCACTGCCTTTTTGCTGAGGTTCTGGCCTGTGGCTTTGCTCTAACAGACACAAATCTTGTGTTGACTTACCCAAGTCTCTCCTGTTTGATTTACTATTTTAATGTATCAGTGACAAACAGCTATAATATACTCTTTGCAGGACTTAAATATACTGTCCAATTATTGTCATATTGCCTAGAAGTGTGAGTTGACACATAGTGTCTTGTAGAAAATGTGCGTTGAACCAGACATTTGAAAAAGATGTGTTTCAGAACAACATGAAAATAAAAGTTAAATAATGTGATGGGTGATTGGTCTGTGAAACAGACATTCAGCTCAGTGGAGCTTGAAGAGACATTAACACCAGGGGCACAGAGCAGCAATAGAAGATCCTAATAGCTGGCTCTCATCAAGGGGACAACTCCACAACTATGCACACTTGGAACTCTGTCTTGACCACAGTTTGAAAGCTCTGACGTCGAGATGTCAGCCAGAAGTGGCTTGTTTGTAATAGGGGAGCCCATCTGCAGACTCAGGAGCTAAGCCCCAGTGGGGTGGGGTTCATCCTGTTCCAAGGAAAAATCCTGAAAACTCCAGTGAGCTCTGGAGCTACAGATCTCATAATGCCTGGTCCATGGCTGCAGGGCAAATAGATTAATTATTTTGGCAGGGGACTGTCCCTGTTTTCCAGGTAGATCTGCCAAACAGACTAGGCATTTCAGTGCTACCTATTTATGGGAGATTTTTTTAATGAATGAGGCTTTGTGTACATCTAAAAGGATCTAGCAATATGATGCCTTTTCTGGAGGTATTCAGCCTTCCAGGGAAGCATTCATTTAGTCACAGAAACCGTGTGAATTTAAATACTAATGTGTCAGAAGACAGTTCAGGAAAAACTTGTCTAACCTCCTCAGTTGATCAAGAAGGCCTTAAATTTCAGAAGGAAAAAAAAGGCTTTCTTAGCAACCTGAAGTTGTGTTAATGAATGTCTTCAATACTACCTTCAGTGAGTTAAATACTTACAGGTCCTTCTCCTGCTACATCCCTAACGGAATCCTTGGTCGGAGCATGATATTGCTAGGCATGCTAGGAGCATAACCCAGTGGCTCTACTACATGTTTGCAGCGATGGCATCTGTGTGGCCAGAACACTTCCTCAGTAGTAAAAGACCCAAGTTCAAGACTTTCCTAAACCTGTCGAGGTTTCAATCTGATTTGTTCCTATAGAAAAATGTTACAATCAACAGACTACAAAATATAAGAATTTAAGAGGTTACCATATCCTTACACCAACACCAAGTCATACGCTTAAAAGGAGAAACTGGTTAAAAGATGCCTGGATCTACTACAGAGCTTAGAGCACTGTGTTGGGATTGAAGGAGCAGAGGGTTCTGCTATCAAGATTAATTTGGGATTTTATCTCAGAATTGCATAATTGTCTAAAATAAATTCTCTAACTGGCATATACAGCAAAATTTCTGGACTCAGTACTGAGAAATGAGTACTTGAAGCCCAGTATTAGTGAGCTTGGGTTCCCTCTGTGTTACTTTCTCTCGTTTGTGGTGCTTTTTACAAAAAAAACCCAACATTATTTCGCTGTTGATTAACCGTCCTAATTGGAGTAAATCATATTTAAAAAGGCTTTTTCTGTTAGCATAGTAATGACTTCACTTAGGTTTTTAATTAAGGAATTGGAAGAAAAAGAGCTTCAAGTTCTGCCCAGTATAGCGATGTTACAAGAAAACATTATGATTTGGGGAATCTCCAAATTTTGCTTGGTTTTGGACTTTTTTTTTTTTTTATTACTTCCTTTTTTAAGTACTGTGTTCTCTGTCATTCAAATCCTTAGCCTCAGAAGGACTTTAAAAAAACCTGCTGTTCAAATATTCACACACATACCTGTTTGCATGAGTGTTCACCCTGTTTTCACATTCTGGAAATACTCTTGTGAGCAAATATTTGCCTGTACAACAGTTCTCAAAAGGTGAATAAAAGAACTTATGACCATTATCAAAGCAAATATGTGTGGTGCCTGGTACATGAACATTTATGATCACAGTTGTGCAGGACAGAGCCAATGCTAACAGGGCTCTGTTTTGTACAATGTACAAAAGTACACCTCTGTAGAATCCAAGTTCTGTGTCATTTCAGAAAGAAGTAGAACATCATTATTCTTACAGAATTCCCCGGATGATATCCTAGCCCTGCTAGATTCAGGAGCTACTCTCCTACTTTCTGCCATCAAAAGTAATTTCATACCTGCAGATATTATTCCATTCTTTACTTTCACCTTATTCTCAGGACATAAAAAAATAGAAATTAAAAGTGACATAAATTTTACCTAACAACAGTCCAGTCCAAAGCCACTGAATTCAAAAGAACAACTTGTCCTGATTCAGAGGGCCTCCAGCCAGCCGCAGACAGCTTACACGGTATCTGAAATAGATTAGCAGTACCATTTATGGCGTAAGAACTTGGCCAGTTCTGTTTCATCTCTTTCAGCAAAGCTGAATGCTCCAGAGGAAATATTCAAATTCAGATATTAAGTTTCATCCAGACTAAAGGTAAGAACTGGGAGCTTGCCCTTGCAGACCACATACCCTAGCCAGTGCAGTCAGAAATACACTTCATGCATCATGCTATTGTCTATCCCTGATCATGTTTGCAGCATTAGGAACAAACCTACCTCTACTGATACTCTCCTTTGACAGCAGAGGGAGTGTTTCATCCAGTAACTCCTTTGTTATATGTCCTCATGAAGATACTGGCAGTAACTGATAAATAAACACAAACAAGTAGCCTGTGATTGGATAACTACAAAATGTACAGTAGCTGGAAAATCATACAACATAGGAAAACCAGAATGTGTTAATGGTGGAGATCAGAAACTATTCCTTTTCTCTTTTTTTTCTTGAGAAAAAATTTCCGGAAGAGTAAGAATCCAAATTAGTGGTAGAAAACAATTTTTCCCTACTGGAAAAAGCTGCATGATGGATAAAGCAACTGACAAATCGTGAAAAAAAAAAAAAAAAAAAAGAGCAAGAACTTACTCTAAATTTTATTAAGGTCTGGCTCCTCAGAGCTCCCTATGAGTTCTTTTCAGACATGTCAGTGCTGGAAACCCATGCTATTTTGTCACTTAATCCAGACCTTCAGCTGCTGGGGGTCAGGGGAGGCCTGCTAATACAGTCAAAGTATGTGGAATAGGGAGTGCATCACCGATTCAGTCTCAACCTGTGTTGGGGTAACAGGTAAAAAGGGCATTGACAGAATACAAATTTTAATGGCTCTGATCAGACGATAATGTGAAGTAGGAATTCTCTATTGTAGTATTGGCAATACTCATTGGCAGGGCTTTAAACTAGGTGTGAAGGGGGAGAAGGAACATATCATGCTTGCCAGTGACAAACCATGGGGTGATACACAGTTGTTGGAGGGACGGGGTGCTAGTATGGGCCCTCAGCCAGTTGCCCAGAGGCACGCTGGGGACACTGTAGCACAGTCAACTTGTTGCAGAGATGAGCTGGGAGCCCCTGAGGTAGTCATGTCCCTGTCTCCCACCATATCTGTTCAGAAAAATTATTACTGAGTATAATAGCAAATAAACCTTGCACATTTTAGCCACAGCACTGGTAATAATAGCTTTTTCACAAGCTTATCTGACTGGAGAGTTTCTTGATCACCTGAGTGATGTTTGTTTAGTTGAATAATCTGTTTATTTTTTCCATAGCCTTTATTTAGGCAAACTCTGACACTTCATAAGAAATTTTGTGGAATGAAGATCATTTGCCTTCAAGTGAAAATAATAACTTTGATTCAACTACCCTATGGCCTGATTAAAACCAGGCTGCATTCATATGTCAGACTAAACAGTGAGATTCAAAAATGAACAACTGTCCCTCCAAAATCAGAGAGAATTTTGCCTGTTCAAAGAGATGATCAGAAACATGAAAATAGTTGTTCTCTAACTTAGGCTTCAGGCCTGAGTCAAAGTCAGGCACAATTTTGAGCAGAACTTGAAATACAGCATATCTTCAGGGCATACATGATGTTTCTGGTGACATGGAAAGCCAGGCAATATGGGGTATGATAGATGAAACATACATTTCCAGGATTTTAAAAGATCCACACTTGATCAGAAACAAGCTGAAAGCAATATCTAAGCTGAAACCTGCTCTCTGGAAAGGAATTGTTACAGTTGGGTTAGAAATTTAATTTAGAACTCAGGGACTCTTATTTTGACTTACTTTTTGTAAGCAGGCTGCTTGCTCAACAAAGCTAAGGATGAGTTTGTAGACAGGCCTGATACCTCTGTTTTTTTGTATTCCCTCCTCTCTTTATTTTATCAGTTTTTTCTGTTCTTTTTATCACCCTACTCTGTTTTTCATTTAATATTTTCTTGCTGTCCCTCTTTCTATGTGAATCAATTTTTCCTAACCATTGAGGTGTTTGGCCAGGAACACTTATGAAATGAGGTGAATGTATCCCTGTAAGTACTGTAAATAGACTCAACAGGTCTCACAAGCATGTTACAACGTTGGAAGAATTGTGTGATTTCTGAAGGGACGCCTTTTTTTTCTATACCATGAATACAGTGGGTTTCTAGATTCACTAGCCTAAATACTGATGATTTTTTATTAAGACAATTTTCTAAGTAGAAACAGCTATGTTCCTCACAGCCACTTGAACTACCAGAAGAAGACAAATATTAAAAATTTTCTAAAAAAAAAATTAAGAAGTAGAAAAAATGGATATTTGTTACTTGAATTTTGAAGGCACTTGTAGGATCCCTATGGCTAACCTTTAATTACACATTTGTCCATCTTTATTCAGAATGAAGTGTGGAGAGGAGCTGTTTTATTCTGCGTAGGCTAACTGCAGACCCTGAAACTTGTGGCAGGCACATGCTGGGCTATTTTTATTAAAGAAACTCCAGAATCCATGGCATGTTATGATAAATGCTTATCCTTGCACATTCTTGGAGTTGAAATTAAAAGAAACAGGACAATAAAGCCAGCAGCTAAGATACCTGTCTAGAAAGGAGACTGAAATTTTCAGCAAGTGGTAGGAACAGGTCCAAGTCCTGTCCTAGCTTACACCCATTTGAATTAATTGGATTGCACTTGTATAAATGAGAGAAGAACTTGGCTTGTAAACTTCAAAAGGCTCACAATAGCAAACAGGGGAAAAAAAAGAGAAATGAAAAAGAAAACAATACCATGTGGAATGAATCTGAGACATCCCATCCCAGTAAGAACACTCAGCAGTCCATTTTATTTATTCAGATCAAATGCAGACTATGAGATATATAGATGATGTGAGGATAGGGTGGGAAAATGAAAATGTTCAAATAAAAGCATTACTTTGGCACTACTGCTGAGATTAGTGTGGGTTATGAAAAGAGTGCATCTGAGACAGGCACTGAAACTCTCGATAACTAAGCAGGTTCACAGGGGTGAACTTATTATGACAACCCTAATATTGAGGGAAAGAAAATACAAAATCAGGACTTATGTTTTCATATGAAATAATCACATGCTATACTGAAAGGATTTAATTGAGACAGAACAATGAGTTTTGAAAGTGAACAGGAATATGTTTAAAAAAAAAGAACAATAATAATAACAATGGAAAAAGCAAAACACAAAAAAAGCAAGGAAAAAACTTGGTTTTCAGTTGTCCTTCAACTTAAAAAGTACTTCATGAATACTAAGCACTTAAGACCTACATCACCTAGGAGGACAGGGAAGTAGAAGTAGTCCACAGTCATACACATACTACTTTTTAACTATGAAATCTATGGTTCTCTAAAGCTTCTACAAGCTAAAATGAATTTGTAGGTCAAACCTGCAGAAAATCTTCTCTTTGCTCAGTATGGTGCTGTTCTGTAATCACAGGATGACTCCCTAATTTTCTGATTGTTGCAGAGCAACTTCTGCTTTTGAAAACCTCCTCAGAGGCACAGGAGCTCTCCTGTTTCTTGCTCATTACTTAAGTGGTACAAATCAGTTACTGGTACGAAGAGAAGTGTTCAGAGGCAAAGGAAGGCGTCCAAGGCAGAATTGTACTCAAGGAAGACTCAGCTCCACTGCAGGGTCCAGCAATCCTCCAGTCATCAGTAGTATGCTCCAAATGAAGCCTTTCAATGTTCAGCTTCTGTTTTTCAGCTGGTTCCTGTGGTGTTTTTTTGAGTAAAATATGCCCTTCCCGAAAGCTACTCATGGCAACAGTAGCAATATCTCTAAAGGTCAGATGATTCACCTTTTGAGGTTCCTATTTCATTTGTGCTGATTACAGAGGCAGTCTAGGGTGACTAGCTCGAACACAGACACCTCAAACATTTTAAGTTGGAGGAATGTGTAGTTTTGACCTCAGGTACTAAAAACTACTTCTCTGAAACATACTTCAAGCGTACCTCTTTTGCTCTTCTTTTCCAAGGAATGTACATGGAAGTGGAGCTGACCTGAGCTATTTAGCAGTATATGGATAGATTTGGCTGCATTTGTCCACTTCTCATTAATTGCTATGGATGAAACTAATCTAGTTGAAGGGGATAATACCCACACCCCATAAGGGAGGTGAAATTATGTCATGAAGTTTACAGCAGTTCCTGAAGAGAAAAGAGCATCCAAAGAGACTGTATAGATAATCCTCCTTATGACTCACAAGAAAGTTGCTTAATCTGAGGAAATATATAGCATATGTAGAACCTATTTATAATCGAATCATCCTGTAAAAATATTAAAAGTTGTTTCAACTATCTGAACTTTAAAATCATCTAGAGCCTCTCTGCTGAACTAAAGATTTAGAACAAAATTCTGTTTGCTTGAAAGGAAAATGTAATGATAAATCAATACATTACCATCCTGAATCTTAGCTCTACCAGCAGAATATAATTTTGCTAGTCCATCAAAATTAGGACTTTGTGTTGGTAACTTGAAATAAGACTGTCTTTCTGTAAGCTGTGATCCATAATTCAAAAAGTATGATATAATGTGACTTTACTTTCACATGATAATAAAGGTGGGGTGGATATAAAAATTCAGTAAAAAAAATTTATAAAAGAGCTGGATGAATAATTTTTAGTGATTGTAGGCATGCAAAGAATTTTAAGCTGTTTGGATATTTTTTTTCCTTTCTTTTTAAATTAGAACAGTGGTGGTGCCAGGTTGACCACTGGTATTTTTGTATCCTAATTTTGTAAGATGAACTCTTGTTTTGGCAAGCAACTTTTGTGCTCTGCTGGAACTTTGTAATGTCAAATCTTCTCACATTTCTCAACCTATCAGAACATGAATTTCACTGGAATCTGTCCCATCACTTCCTTATTGAGAGCTTCAAAGCATGTATTACTGAGAATATTTGAATTATCTTAAGGTTGCACAGAAGCTCCCTTTTCAATATTTTGATTTGGAAATACTTTATTCTTTATGCTTTATTAAACATTTTTTCAGATGGTAGCAAAATTCTTTTCCTTGATGCCTTATACTCAAAAAAAATTTGTCTGTTTCTGCTACTACAGTGAACGTATGTTTTCCTTAAATTAAGCAGCTACTACACTTGAAAAGACATTGATCCCGGTAACTCTTTGGAAAATCTTAGGTAAAGTTAAGATGTGGTATAATTTGAAAATGTTTTGTAAGCTAATGTAAGTCACATTAATTTAGATTCCCTATATTTTTACTTCAGAATTTGGGTAAAAGTTAGAGATAATCCAAATGGAATTTCCTTATTTAGGGGTTAACTGGCACAGTAAATTGAAGTAGGAGGGAAGGTTTAGCTAAGTCTAGGGCTATAATAAATTGTTTAAACATATATTCTCTATTGAAAAAGTGAAATATATTTGATCAGTGAAATTAAACATCCTTCCTGCAAAAATCCCAGAATTACTTACTCTTTGAAAGATGCAAGATAAGACACACCATCCATCACCTTAATGTGAACTTGAAGGAGAATATTTGCAAAATATCAAGTCTTCACCTATAATAATAATAATAATAATAATAATAATAATAATAATAATAATAATAATAATAATAATGTTCCATAATGTTACTAGACACCCTTTCAGTAAGTCCTATTTTCTGTATTACTCTAGAGAGTTGTACAATTATCTGTGACTGATGACAAGAGGCATTGCTGTGAGTTAGAGAAAGTATTTCTTCTAGATTCCTTAATTTCTTCAGATGTACCCAAAGGTAATTTTTTTTGCTACCTATTGTATACATACAATGACTTAATTGGTATTTGCATCATAAATATATCATTAACTCTTCATTCTGGCTTATTGTCTTTTTACTCAGTTTTACATTTTTTATGAACACTTTTAAGTGCAATATTTGTCATGGTACCTCTCTTGAAATTAAATTAAGCAAAGCTTTTCTGAAAGTGTGGGAGAGACAACATACTAAAATTGTCTTTCTTCCTGCAAGAATTAAATTTCACTGCAGACAGACACTTCTACATTAGCATGTATATTACCACCTACTGATGATATGGTTGAAGAGGAATAAACATCTCTCTACAAATAAGTTTGAAATGTCTTTGTTCCTAAAACTAAAGTAGACATTGTAAAGTTAATTAGGATTACTAAATCTACTGTCTCACCCTGACATCTGCCTATTATTTATAGTTCATTAGGATTAACAATTGATATATAGCACTTTACCATCCTGGAAAGTACAAAATGCCACTCTTGGTTTAAAGGATAAATGATGTAATGCTCAGTATTGTAAGTCCCATGTTAATCACGATGAATGGAATATCATCTTCAAGCACTTTGAAATCATGATTACGATCATGATCGTTTTTGCATTTGGACAGGTTAAAACAGTGGGAAGAAACTCATGCTGATTTTAATCATTCCAAAGACTGTTTCAAACACGTTAGCATTTGCATTCTTCCGGTATTTTTACTTCTCTTTCTTCTTTTAATATATCTGCAAAAACATTCAAAGCCAGGCATAGAAGAAATTCTTTGGTTACTGTAAGAATCAGAACACATTTTGAACCAAAGTCTGAATGGAAAAATACTTAAGTATTTTGTAGAATTCTGGAAACAGAGAAAGAAAGACAATCTGAAGTTTTTTTGCCCATGACACATAATGGTGTTGTCTTCCTTGGGAGCAAATATCTTGGATATCCTGCTTGTTACTTCAGTTCAGTAAGAGCGTCAAGCAGCAAAACAGCATTCAGGAACGACATTACATGCAAACTCTATTTTAATATTAAATTAAGGTAGCTGAATTCACATTGTAGTACTAGTTGAGAACCTGAATGTCAATGTGCACCGTATCTATCAGATGAGGCTGCTCAAGTTCAAAGCATCCTCACAAGCAGGAAGTCTCTTGGGGCAGACAGCTGAGTAAGTAGACAGGATTTTGGTTAGCAGACACATCTGACCCATGCAAACACATATATTGAAGATGACCACAGTGAGTCAGAGAAAAAGGTGCGAATAGAACAAAAATATCCCAGTTCTCCATCTAAGATTGTATCTGGTATAGGTGTGTTCTTAGTAAATGTTTAAAATATTTAAGTGCCAGTATGTTGTTAGAATTACAATTTATAAGGTTATTGACACAAAATCAATGTAGATACAAAGATTTATTTTTTCTTCTTTTTTAATATAAAATGAAGTGATCATTTTCAAATTTCTTGAAAAAATTTATAGTGATATTTGTGCATTTTCTGAGCTTTATATTCTAAATGTTATTGAGAAAGTAAAAAAAAATTAATAAAAAATGGATTTTAAATGTGGACGTATTCAATGGCAGACACTTCTATCCCAAAATACATTTGTGATGACCTCAGAAGTTCGGGTCCTGGGTGCCCATTCTTTGGTGGATAAAAGCTGCAGTTTGGAGACAACAAAGAATGAGCTACGAACAACAAACACTACTCACCTTCCATTCATCAAATTTGGAGGCAGTGCATTTTGTTTTGCCTTTCATCTGCCAGCCAAATACCTGGGAAACTATCATCTGTAGCCAAAAATATCACAGAATGGTTTGGCAAACCACTCAAACCCTGTCAGAATTGTGTACTGTGGAAGTTAAATATTAGTCACAGAGTATCACAGATTTTTTCTCCTTATATTGAATAAAAAGGTCATATGGGAGCAGTATTTCTTCCAGGAATTAATATAATGAACTCATCTTGAGCTGACATGCACTAGGTCATAAAACTCTCTACTGTAAGCACTGGGAAAACAGGGTGGTTTATCAAATAGTGTGACCAGTGAAATAAATATTTTTATTGTGAACCTATGTATGTATTTTCAGTAAGTTAGAACAGAAATATACAATTAGATTGAAAAGATCCAATAAACAATTGTATCTATGTCAAATCAGAAATATTTCAGAATACTCTGGGAGTGATTCTAATTTTGTAAGTATGACTTTATCCGTACTTTGCAGTTTTGATGACTGCAAATGAGTTGACTTCTGTCATACTTGCCAGGACCAGCTTGTAAAAAAGGAGACAGAATAAACTGTAATATTAGCTTTTATGTATTTAAGATCTGATCTCTAAAATACTCTCTGATTAGTACATGAGTCATTGATCAAATTGAAAAAAAACTCTCCTTTAAAGGGAGCAAAGAACTTAGGTAGATATCTATATCCTTTTCTGCAGTATTTGTGGGCTTGCTAATAAAAAAGACATTTGTAAGCCTGCATGTGCTGAAGGCAACAGTCTTCATTTGAGAAACGATATCACTGAAACTTTGGGAGTGCAAACCAGGAGCTCAGGTAGCTTGGAACAAAGTTCTTTTGTGTGTATGGCTAGGGCACAGGGAAGGTATGCCAAGCAAAGCTTTTAGTTTGTCCCATGATCTCAGTCAGACGAGAGCAGGTCACATATCGCTTTGGCGTGGCAGTCGGATTTTGGCATTTCAATATCAATATAATCTTCCTAATGATCCAGTGCTGCCACCAGTGAAGTATATTCAGGCATCTCTGTAAGTCAAAATGCTGCCGTGTCTCATAAAGAAGGTAAATTCTGTACCTTTTTAAATGCTACTAAATGTAGTAGGTTTTTCTGTATTAATAGCCTTTAGCAGCAGATTATTTTGAAACATAACTGCAAGACTAATCGTGACCAAATATCAAACTGGACAGGAATATACGATATAACCTGTTAGTCTGCCTGGTCTTCCTGCAGTCAAATTTGGTCCCCTGCTGTGTCAGGGAACAGAAGCCCCTCTGGTTCTCTGCTTTTCTACCTCCATGCTAAATCTAAGATTTTGAACCACACAACCATGACCAAAAGTCAAAGGCCCTTTTAGTGATTATTATACTTTCTTCTTATTATATCCTTTTGCTTGTGCCAGAGTGGGCTTTATCTTATATAACTCTTCTACTACCTTCATTTCTTCTTATTTTTATATATTTATGAGCAGAAACTATTTTTTTATTGTATTTTCCTGTTAAGAATCTCAGCTCCTGAAGTCTTCTCATATATGGCAAGTTGTCTTTCCTCCCTGATATCCCGGTAGCCATTCTCTGCACCTCCTCTGGTTTGAAATAATTTTCTTGAAGAGACATCTGTTCACAGAGATTTTCTGGCCATTATAGTCATTTATATACTGGATGATAATTCCAGTCTTCCTCTGTAACGATGTTGATTCCTGGTACCTACTTATTTACAATAATGTGCTCTTAATCGGGTTTGAATTTTCTCATAAGACCTTCAAATCACATTCTTCTAAAGACTGTGAACTGGGAAATTCCCTTAAAAGCATTTTTTTTCCAGCCAGAGACTATCTTCCTCAATCAGTCTTCCTTGAGCCATTCCTTTTTGTCCTGGGTTTGGCCAGGGCAGGGTTAATTTTCACAGGACTCCAGGAAGGGGCACAGCCAGGGGATGGGGGCTGACCCCACCTGGCCAAACAGAGCCCGGTATTCCATACCATGTGTCGTCACGCTGGGTTCCGGTGGGGGGGGCGGCACGGCGGGAACTCACTC
>Ga0065711_1033553_pt1 | contig 25301 bp, 17 predicted proteins | sample Hoacrofraction12_FD_59098 | JGI IMG/M metagenome (GOLD analysis project Ga0065711, IMG submission 59098) | Hoatzin crop microbial communities from Cojedes, Venezuela - Epithelial fraction 12 v2 (version 2) | ecosystem: Host-associated > Birds > Digestive system > Esophagus > Crop | place...
TGGGCTCCCCAGTTCAAGAAAGATGAAGAGCTACTGGAGAGAGTCCAGCGGAGGGCTACGAGGATGATGAGGGGACTGGAACATCTCCCCTACGAGAAGAGGCTGAGGGAGCTGGGCTTGTTCAGCCTGAAGAAGAGAAGGCTGCGAGGGGACCTAATATACGCTTACAAATATCTGAAGAGTGGGTGTCAGGAGGATGGGGCCAAACTCTTTTCAGCAGTGCCCAGCGACAGTACAAGGGGCAATGGGCACAAGCTGAAGCTTAGAAAGTTCTGTCTGAACATGAGGAAGAACTTCTTCCCTTTGAGGGTGACAGAGCCCTGGAACAGGCTGCCCAGGGAGGTGCTGGAGTCTCCTTCTCTGGAGATATTTAAGACCCGCCTGAACAAGGTCCTCTTCAGCCTGCTGTAGGTGACTCTGTGATTTGAACACTGATTTGAAAACACACTTGATGTATGCAGCCAAGTTCTATGTGTTGTGCACCTTTACAAATGCTCTAACAGGGGCAAGGCCTGAGAAACTCAGACATAAGCCACTCTGCACCACTTTGTCTAAAAACTACCATCAGTTATTCAGAAGGGTTCCTTACAGTTCTGATCACACATGTTCACCACAAAGTGACTGAAACTAGAGCAGGCAATATTAATACCAGAGGAGCAAAGAGCCTGTCCAAATCTTGCCTGGTGGCTTCTTCCCTGGGCATAAGAGATCTTGCTCAGACGGAGCCATTGACACAATGTCAGGTATCCATGTATGGAGCCATCTCCTCCCTGTACATTTTGTTTCAACTATTGTTTTCGTTATTAAATTTTCAGCTTAAATCACCAATGGCATAACTTGTCCTATAGCCTCAGGTCAAGTTCTTGGACTTTCTCCATATCTAAGGCCAATTAGCAGTTGTCACCATAGTTCCTGTCTCCCCCTTGGTCTCCTACGTCAGATATGTTATACCAACTGTGAAATCTGTAATAATTATATAGCATTTGTCTGTTGCTTCTTTGTTTTCTAAGGATCTGGATTTCAGTTGACTCAGTCAGTTAAACATCATGACAAACACTAAAGTAAGAGTGAGAGAAAAAGGAGATCTGTAATAGTGAGAAGATCAAGTTTTAAAAACAGCCTTCCAAACACAATAGTGGAAGAACAAAAAATTTGAAAGTTAACAGCTTTAAATATGAAGTAGGTTATGTTACAGAATTGACTATATGACAGACTGTCTGCAGTAAAAATAACTCTGAATGGAGAATTAGGAAAATTCCTCTTAATTCTACACTGTTGTTTGATGTGATTTTATAAAGACTCGTCAAGAAATACCTCTTCAAGAATTCAGATCCTTACAGAGATTCTCATGTCCTCCCCATGCACACTCTTACACAAATACTCTGGACCCATAGTTTATTTTCCTTTATATATAACTTATTAATATTTATGCAGTCTCAATGATAGTGTCTGTTTGACAGATTGCCTATCCTGGGGAGAAATATGTATGGAACTGCAGCAGTAAGTCTCATTTCATCTTCACGCTTTATTCAGCCTCTGCACTTCCTTGGATCTCTGTGGGTATTCATTTGGCAAAGTGATAGCTTCTCTGTTTCGTAGTTCAGTGTAAAATAGAGTAGAACTCAAAACTGTGACTAGTCCTTTTCTTTTGTGTAACATGTACGTTCTTTACTGCATGTTTCCCCTTCCTCTCTTTTTGAAGAGTCCTTGTTTCATCTGTGGCCTCACTTCTACTGTGTAGTATTAACTTGCAGAATTTTTTTTTGGTAAAAAAGTCTCACAACTATTAAAAATACATATATTTTTAGATTTAAGAAAAATGTGTTTTCCTTCTCCACATACATTTTTCTGTGTGAAGAAAACGCTATATAGGAAAACAAAAGGTAAGGTAGAATTTGCTTTGAAAAAAATAAGATGTAAGGAGGGTAAAAATTCTTCCTAGATGCAAGATCATATAATAATTTCTTGTTAGCAAAGACTGGCTAAATGTGTGGGGTTTTTTTTAGTTAAAATCTCCAATTCTTCTCAAATTTGTTTGCAGTCTCATTAAAAGTATATGACTTTATGAATTCTTCAAACCAGAAAAATAACAGCAACCACTTGGTGCCTAAATCGGGAAAACTGATGCAGGTTATAAAGCACTTGATTTCCTTAGTATGCACTCAATTAATTTTTTCAGCAATTTCCCCTACAGAGTATGATATGAACAACAGATTATTATTCAAGGGGGGTGCCAGTGACACCACAGATTATGTTCATCCTTATCCTTTCCCTGGCAGGAATTGTCAAAAGTAGATACTGAAGGATTAGTGCAGACTCAGGCTACTTAATAAGCCTTGTAGAAAAGTAAACAAAAAGTTAAGCAAGAAGATGCATGTCTCCAGTCACAGTTAATCCTCTAGGTCCTAAATTGCTGCTGAAATCGCTCATCAGCTTAAGTGCAAGTGATTTGTGGAAATCCGGGCACTGAAAGCAGTGATTCTCTTGCTAGATACACTAACTGGAGGAACTCTTTACTGTAAACTTTCCAACTTAATAAAACCTTCCTGGAAAAGGATTTGAAATGTTGAGAAAGTAATATAAAGTTAATTTTATATGCTATGCAAGCAATGGTTTGTGAAATGGTATGCTATTTAGAACTTGCTGGAATAAGGATTACTCTATTACAGAATGTAACAGACATTTTACTTTCACACTGCTTTCTAAATATATCCATAGAATTTGTGAAGGAAGGATATTCTTACTACCAAATCATATAGGATTCTATTGTTTTCTATCCCATCTTCCGCAACATTTTTGTCATGGGGAAACCCAGCATAAATAGGCTTATTAAGAATGATCTTTGGCTGAGCTGTCCTGTGAAAAAGCCCATCTCTCGCTATTGATTTGTCCCAATTAGTGGATTGAAATTAGAAGAGCTGAATCAGAAAATATTTTTTTAAATGGTCGGCAATACTTTATCTGAAGATGTGCAAGCAGAGTATCACTTTAGCTCCTTAGAGAATGAGGTGTCAAATTTCACTTCTATCAAGTAGAACCAAGAAACTTTCGTCCTTTCATGTTCAATTCCTGCTTTGAAGTTCAACCCTGCATGTTTTAAATTCAAGTTCAAACTTCTTGACAATTAGAGAATAAAGAGATTATCACAAAAGGATGCAGACACAAAACGTCTTTCAGTTTATTCCTTCTACAATAAGATTTTAAATTTCACTCATAGACTCTGAAATTGGTGATACCTCAAATTCATTGTTCTAAACTGGAAGCAGGATCACCAAGGGGCAGAAGGACATGGCTTTCATAACACATATCAGTGCATTTGCGTTTGTATCAGCATACTGTTAAATAACAGAAGGGCGGTAAACCATTACTACAATTACACTCTGCTTTATTACAGACATTCTTTCTGATGTACTATATCCTTGATTATTTTAAATACAAACCTTTCAATGTATTTTTACACTCTAAGGCACACCACACCAGTCAAGACATGAATCGTGCTTCGTTTCACCTATTCAGTAAATATATTGTGTGTATTGAATATGTTGTGTATTTCAGTTCTTCAGTAAATGTATTGTGAATAGATTCATAGGAATCAACATCTGAATGCAAATTCCAAAGAGAACAAAGAGACAAAATGATTGAATAGCTTATTTTCAGGAAAAATACTGCAGTTGTAGACCTTTTTGTTCATTGCTTTTCATTACAAGTGATTTAAAATAGTTTAAAGAATTAGCATGCAAATATTGATAAAATACTGACATTGAAATTTATCATAGATTATGCAACAACTGCTTTTACTTTTCAAATTAATACAAATAATACTTCATAATGTGTAATGCAGTATTAAAATTTTAAATTTATTCTAGTTATTAATATGGTCTAGGAAGTGCTTGATTCTCGGGCCAGCTGTCATGGTGCACCGTGACCCATTTAGCTCACACACATACATCGTGCTTACATTTTCATTCCTTCCCCAAATAGGGGAGGGTATTCAAATTGCCTGTTAGGATTACTTCTAAGAGATAACCCCAAAACTGCCTGTGTGTTAGTCTGGAAAATGCTAGTCTGCGTGGACTAAAAATATGCCATGGCCTGTGCTGATATTCGGAAGTGTAGACAACTATGTATCATTGCTAAGGCCCATGTTTATGTGCTTTTTATCTTACTGGTGTACACTTCACCTTCCTGAGAAGCTTTAAAAATTCAGTAAAAAAAATCCCATCCTCCCAGAAGAGAGAGAAAAGGTTAACAAATCCTAAATACAAACAGATTGCACAGTATCCCACAGTAAAAGCAAGGAACAAATGCTATAGCCAAATTAGTTTATGGGATGATAAAAAGTAATATTATTCAATGCATGGAGCAGTTTAGTTATACATCTTCCACAAAAAGGCTCAGTATCCTTTCTTTTCCAGGTTACTGCACAAGTTATCAACACATGTCCTGTCGATGTCATGTAATAGTACACAACAGCACTGGAGGCAGCAGGTTTCCAGGACAGTGCATTCTGTTTGAGAAAACTATTATGCTGGAGTTGCATAGCATTCCCATTACTTTGATCATGTATGAAATGTATGAAATATTTTGCTTTAAGTAACAACAACTATGTTAGAAAAATCTGCTTTGCTGACATTGGGAGTGCTTCTTTTCACTGACTGGCTGAAGTCCTAGGGACAGCAAGTGGTGTGAATGTGTGCTCCCATAAGCTGTGATCCCACAGCAGTCATAGTGCTTCAATTTTTGAGAAGCATTCTGAATAACTCCTCTGATTGTTTCTAGACTTCTAAATGAGGATCTTGATACTCAGATGTAATGTTATTTGCATTTACAAAACCTTTGCAGGAAACAAACCTTTTAACTTGTCTTTCCTTTAAAATGTCTAAATTCAGTACTTGTGTTAAGTAAGGAAAAACGAAATGATTATAGAGTAGAAAACACAGAAAGGAAATGAAGCTTAATCTTGCTTTTGATAAGAGTTCAAAATTACATTGACTTCAATGAGAATTCGACAAGAAAAATGATTATAGATTTGGATCTCCAAGAATTATACACACAGAGAAGTTGTTATGTTCTTTCTGTGTTCTTCAAAGTTCCTGAAAACCAGAATCACAGAATGTAGATAGCTTTCTCAAAAGATCTTGTTATATGCCTGCTGTATTTCTCTATTAACTCATATAATTTTTTTCTAATTCTGCTAGAAAAACAAAAAGATTTTATGTTCAATAGGGTATCAGTATTTTGTTTGCAGTAACATAACTGAGAAAGTAATTTAAAACAATTGGGCCATGGACAATATAGCTTCCAACATCTGACTTTCAACTGTATTCACAGAAGCATGAAAAATAGCATGCTGTCTTACTTATGTTAATTGCATTGTGAATCATCAGAAAAAAGAAAAAAACCCCAAACCAACTCATATTGCGTAGATATGCAATTAATGAGTGATATGTAAATGATTTTGTGTCTGTCAAACACAACTGCTAAGTTCAGAAATTGGCAAGAACGCAAGTCAAACACATGTGTTTTCAGACTATCTAGTGCTATCTATTTACTGAATTGCTTCTATCCTGTATTTAAGCAATTGAAAATTATTTCCTTTTAACATTGTTAAAATAGCCTTTGGCACCCTGAAGTATCTTACTTCGTATTTTATACTAATCTTTTGATCCTTTCTTAGATGACGACTAATGTGGCAACATTCACCCTTTTACGTCATGACACTTTGAGATGGAGAGGAGAGAAAGGAGGGTCTAATTCACATCAGCAACATCAGTCCCAATAGCTGAGTGATACAGTGTTTTGACAGAGTAGTTCAAAGGTCAAATTGAACTAATTTTTCATTGCGTGTTTTATGCTCTGTAACTTATCTACAAAAAAAAATCTAAACCCCTTTAAGCCCATATATGATAAATTGCCTTCAGGATATATGCTTCATCACTGAAGCCAAATAAACTTTGAACTGTTAGCACATTTCTAGATTAAGTAATGCAAGCCTTCAGGAAGTGTGCAGATCACGTAACTTTAAGCGGAAAGAAAAATTTAATGACAACGAATATGTCTGGAATTCTGACATTATAATGCCAGCACAGTATCCATCCCTTTGTATCCTAACTTTCAAGAGGTTTTGCTTTTGTTGAGAAACCAAAACCAAGCTGAACCCTACAGCAGAAGACTCATTTTGAAATTAACATAAAAGCAGAGAGATAGTAAAGAAAGCACCAAAGAAAAATAACTTTTTCAAAAACCTCAAATGAAAAGGAAAAGTCAGATGACATGAGATTCTACTACTTAAAAAAGGTTATTCTGCATGCTATTCTAAATATCTAATGTGTCTGAGGAATCCCCATGGAGTTGACAGATATGGCATGGGCCTGCAGGAGACCCCACACCCTTCTAGAGCAGCAGCTAGCTAGGCAGCCAAATGCGTGAAGACCTCTGCACAGTGATATCAAAAAATTCTGATTAGATGACTGAACCACTCCAGTAATGTTCTTTGAGCCCAGTGTCATAATGGAGACTGTAAACCTTGGCTGTGCCAGAGGAACAGGCTATTGAAACTCCACAAGGGATGCAGCAGTTATGCTACTCCTAAAGACTTACAACTGGCTCTGAAGGAGGGACCTGGATTCTGTCTTTGGAATAGCTGTTGTCCCAAGGGATAATGCTAAAAATAATTTTGGTAATAAAAACATAGAAATGAGCGTGGTGGCGTTCTTTATGTTCTCTCTTGATTTCATTCATTCAAATGTAGACCAGGGTCTGTCTGAAAATTAGTATCAGACATACAGTAATTGAAAAGCTAATGTCGCTTTTTTGTAGGTTGACAGATTGGCAATATCCATGGCTGTAGCACTCCATGTATTTACAGAGTAATACAAAGAAGAAATAGTGATGCAAATTTCTTAACAGAAATATATCTCAGTGCTAACACTGGCTGTAAGGGTGCGAGTAATCCTTCCAGTGAAATTCATGATAATTTTACTTTGTGTGGAGCAATTGTGCTACAGGAATTGAGTTTCAGCCACTGGTCTGTTTCATGCAGATCACTGAAGGTTATTTGAAAACAAATGGTTCTGTATTCCAGGACCAGTCCCTTGAGATAACTGTGCTTTTGTGTTAGAATTAAGAGAGAAAACCAAGAAGTGGAAAGAAATGTTTAAAAGGATATGAAAACTGTAGCTTGGATATCCAGTAATACTGAAGAATGGTATCCCAGGTGTGATTGTAAAACCTGCATCTGTTCTGGAGAATTAACAAGTGACTACTTCCAATACGCTGTGAAGCTATGCATGTAAATGAAAAATCACGTTTTAATCTTTGTACCAAACTAATTACTCAAAGTGCTGGAGCCTATACAGAAGCTAGGAAAGAACTGGCTTTATAAACAAGCAAACAAATTAACAAAGAAAATATCAAAAAACCTAAAGGTACATTTCACACTTATGTGTTTTAGGAATGAGTTAAGGATCATTTTATATCCCACTCTTTGTAGGTAAATTGGAGTCAACTACACACTGCCTTCAACCCCTGGCCCAGACTCTGTCTTTGTCCCTTACGCCGTAATTATTGGGACTAGTATAAGAGCAACTGCATCATCTAGAAATTCAAATGTGCAGGGATTTCTGATGTGTCATATTGAGTGATTGTTGTTATTTTGAACAAATGAAGTGACAGAAGCTGAAGAAGATCCACATTCTATAGCCTTCCTTTTGGTCTTGCCCATTTTTAGAAATATATTAGGACTTTTCTTCCCTGATTCCTTCTAATACCATTTTTAGATCACACCTTTATCCTTTCAGAATGGATATGCTTATATTCAGAAGACACTGCTATGCCATCCTTTCAAGGAAATCTGTTCTCATCCTGCTTCTCACCTAACACTTCCAAGTGAGAAGTCTGTGCAGAGGTTCTGTGTCAGTGATTAAGGGGCACGAGCTGTAAGAAGTCTAATGCTGAGCCAGATTAATTTCAGAAGTGAAAACAGTAACTGTCTTTGACTCTATAGAGAACATTTTACTTGTGTTTATTCTGGTAATCAATTCCCAATGGAATGTAATTATTTTGACAGCCTGTCCAAGAGAAGCAGTTTAAGGCACACAAAATTCTATGGCCTGACACTTGTTGAATACATTATTCTGATGATATACATATAGTTATACAAGTTTGAAAGTCCATTTATGATGGCTGCTGAATAGTGATTGACAAGGAAATGTTTGATTGCAAAAAATTTTTGGTGGTATTTACATGTACATTATTAGATTCATCGATCCATAAGGATGTAAAATACTTCTGGTTTCTTTTCACCTTTAAGGAATAAGTAAAACAGCATACTGTACACAAAATACAAACAGAAAGTTACCAATGATGTAAAATTCACAGGAACAACAGCTGAAAATTTTATTATATAGTAATAATAAAAAAATTAGCTCTACCATTACTTATTTCAAAAGTAGCAACTGTAGAAGACCAGCGGTATCAGGAACTGAAAGACTGCTTAATAATATGCTGTGCCACAATACTTTGTTCTATTGGTGTCTTGAGTACTTTTAGGCATAGAACCTAAAGCTGTACTAATATTAAGTCATGACTCCTTTAATTTCTTAAATGGTTTGACCAGTTTGATTGATAAATATGAAATAATTAAGTCTGCTAAGTCTAAATAGGAAAACCTGATTTCATTTTAAAATCATTTCCAGGATAATTTTATGAAAGAATTTCACAAATCATAAGACCGACACATCTGTTTTTTTTTAATCTGACCTTGCCTTAATGAAAATAGAAGTGATAAGAACAAAGTTGAAAGACAAAGACATTTAGCAAAGACATTAACGGAAACCTTCATTTTGAAAAGGACAGCAGCCATTTCTGATGTTGTCACCTCAGCTAAAATATGCATGACAATATCAACCATACAAAACAGACACACAGATAGAGATACAGGTTATTGACATTTAGGATATTTTCATGTAAGAGTTTCGCACCAAGAATTTTTAATGTCGTGTGTTCAATTACTTAAACAATAGCCAAAAATACTGAGGAAGTAGTGAAATTAAATATTAAAACAAGAAAATTCTAAAATTACACTCATTTTAAACATTAATTGCTTGGGCAACACTTTGAAGTTTAGTTTTATTTCATTAAATAATATGAAAATTAAAGATTTTCCACAATTAGCTCTATAGTTCTTCTAATGACTCTGTCTTGTCTTTACATAGGTTTCCCAGTTGCTCTTTAGATTCCTTAAGCACATTCTCTCTATTCTTATTGAAATCTTGCAGCAGTAATTTTGCAGCTGGAGTTACAATGGAATTCCAGGTAAAATACAAGATACAAAAGTGTCATAAGGTCTCTTCCATTTGCTTTGAAAGTGGAAATAAAATTTCACCAGAATTTCATTCTGTCTTCTAATTCTGTCCTGGCTTCAGCCAGGACAGGGTTAATTTTCATCAGGATCCAGGAAGGTACACAGCCAGGCGGGCTGACCCAACCTGGCCAAACAGAGCAGGGTATTCCATACCATGTGCTGTCATGCTGCGTTCTGGCTGGGGGGGAGCTGGGCGGCGGGAACTCAGTTGTGGCTTGGAAGTGCGTGGCGGTGGCGGGCGGTGAGAGTTGCTCTCTGCGTTCTGTTTTGTTTTGTGTAGGTTGTGTGGTTCGTTTTTGTGTTTTCTCCTTATCTGTATCGTTGTTGTTTCTGTTCCCTTTGTTTGCTGTTCTGTTAAACTGCCCTTATCCCGACCCACCAGTTTCTGTCTGTTTCTTTCGATTCTCCTCCGCACCCCGGCGGGGGGAGGGGCAGCTGCATGGAGCTTTTGTTATCGGCCGTAGCCAAACAATAACAAATTCTGCCTTCCATAGTCAGGAGTTGTAATAGTACTTATCATGACGAACTCATTAGATTAAATGGAGATATTTATAATAGAATTTTCACTTTAATTCCTAATTATATGAAATTAATTAAATATTAATTGTCATTTCAATATAATGCAGCTACTTTCTGAAAACCTGTTTATAAAAAGCAGCAAAGACATAATTTGCAGCACATAGAAGAAGATAGGGGTACTGAAACTATGGTTTTGTTTATAAAAGATTTGCATCTGCCAGTCTTTAGTCTTTGTGAGCTGCACCTGTAACTTCCCTGAAGCAGCTGATGCTGTGTAGAACCTTGTGGAAATCTTTGCAGGATTAAGACCTTCCACATCACAGAGAGAGTAAGAGTTAAGGTAAAATACACAAAATATTTACTTTTATTACTAGAGAAGATTCAAATATGTAAAGTGCAGCTTTGTCTAAATATACCAGAGGGAAATTGTCCTGTTTCGGGGGCAATGTTTGTACGACCTATTAGATTAAAGAGCTCGACCATTTTATTGCTAGTTCTGTTACTAGCTGGATGTGAACCATTAAACAATTTTCTTAATCTCTCTTAGCATCTTTTCCATCTTTTGCAAATGGGAATATAATCAAAAAGCTTACTTAATATTTGTAATGTACTTTCAGATTTTAAAAAACAAACTACAATAGCAACAGGAAGAATTATCACCTCTTTCCATTGTTACAATAAGTAAACAGAAGGTAACATTAACTTTTCATTTTGAATTGTATGTATAACATCATTGACATATAATTCTTCCTCATCTTCAGATCGTGAAACGTAACTCAAACATTCTGAGAGTCTGAAAAAATTAAATCCTACACAATTTTTTCTTAAGTCAAAATAATATGCAACATTGTTAGAAACTGTTGATTCACCCACTAGAAACAAGTTGCACCACAAAATGCATTTCAGAAAAACTTGAAGGAACATAATATTAATTTCATATGATTACAGATTCAGATTCAAGGGGGAAATTCGTGTAGTGTAGACTAATTTGCATTTTGAAATGAAAACAAAATTTATAGATATTTTTTCCTATTACCTTTGAGAGAAAGGCCTACATCTGTACCACATTTGTAAATCTTTAAATCAGCTAACAAGAAACATTATTTTAATCATCAAAACAATTTGTTAATTTGTGCCTTAATTAAGCATGCATATTCTGTAAGAGCTCAAAACTATAAGCATTTTTAATGAAGTTTAAAAGGCATTTATTTTGCCACTCCAGATATGTTATTAATAAACTGAGTGATTTAGAAGTAATTTGCATAGTAAATGAATACAATTGAAATCAATCCTTCATTAAAGACTTACAGGAAGTTTTTAATTTCTAACATATTTTAAAGAAGTAATCAAGATTCTTTCAAGATTAATCCTAACAGTGGCCAGTAGTACATATGAAACTTTATACTTTACATGTTAAATAAAAAAAATATATATTTTGTTAACCCACGCCTATAATTTTTGCTTCCCAGACATATTCCCAAATTTTGATTTGTAGTTGAGATACATTTAAATATTTGATTTAAAATATCAGAATGTAAGAATATTGAGAAACGTCTAATTTCTGAGATTTCAATTTTTTTTCGATTGTTAATATTTGCGATGCATGAGAGCTCTTCTACCCCCCAGCATTTGCTTTGCATCTATTCCATTATAAACAATAAGCAAAAAAACAAACAAACAAATAAAAGCAGAAAATCTTTGATTTCCTTAAAATTCCAGGAGTGTGGACTTCAAAAAAATATTGAATGTAGGATGATTCATAATAAGGACATGTGTGTTCACAAGGAATATGTAAGCTGGAGCACGGGGAGGCACTGGAACATGTTACCCAGAGCAGTTGTGGCTGCCCCCTCCCTGAAAGTGTTCAAGGCCAGGTTGGATCGGGCTTTGAGCAGCCTGGTATAGTGGAAGGTGTCTCTGCCCATGGCAGGGGGGATGGAACTAAATGACCCATAAGCTCCCTTCCAACCCAAACCTGTCTATGTTTCTATGATTCTAAGCTGTAATACTGCTCCCATGTGTGTAAAATTATTATCTTTTTGTCACACGAAGGAAGAGAAATTAGTTTAGTAAAGAAATTATTTTTTCAAATCATTCTTCAGATGAATGAAATGAAAGTCCCTCAGGTCAATGAAATTCTACTGGCTCAGTCAAAAAATCATAATAAACTGCTTTCCAGTAATAGGAATAGTGCCTTCAAATTTCAAGCTAACACGGTTTTCAAGGTTTCCCTTTATACATGTGGTAGAATTAATTAAACTCTCAGTACAATGCTTGCATACTGTTTTAGGTGTTTCAGTCATGTTTAAGAGATTAGACATCCTGACAGTAACTTTTTATATGTATTCACATGACAGAAAAAAAAAGTTTAGTGTTTGTTTCTTTGCTTGTTTCTTTGGCTTTTGGTTTCCTGGTGTTTCTGTGCAGGTGCCCAGGAAAATTTTGTGTTTTGTGCACTTAGCATGCACAGACTGGAGGAACTCCAGCTTATCTGCAAATAAGAGCAGTGAACAGGAAAGGACAAGGAAGACCTGGACTGATGACAGGGACTGGCATAACATAAGTGGAACCACAGCACAAAATGCAACACAACATTATTCTACAAACAGGAGTTCAAAATAAACAAAAAATCTATCAGTTAGGAAGTGACAGCTGAAAAGGCTACAACCAGCAGGAAATACTAAAATTGTTCAAACCTTTCTGACTTCTATGTATTCCATTCTGCGCCAGATTTTTACTGGCTCTGCCTGATTCAAGGAAGGTTTAGATAAAGCATTTCTGCCTCCAAAGGTCTTTCAGATCTCAGAATGTGAAAAAAAAAAAATAGCTGGAAACTGTTGAGATTTCCTTACTCCAGAATCTAAACACCTGCAAAACTCTTAGTTTGTTCCAATGTATGATACTGCTTTGGGCTTATCTATAACACCAAATAGTATAAAAGTAGAGAGGATAGCAAACCAGTTGCCTTGCTGTGATTTCATCATTTGGTTTTATTTGATTCCTTTGCGGTCTTGACATAGAAATATCTTTTGAAATAGCAATGGTCAGATTGAATAGATTCATTTCCTCTTGTAATACTGTTTGGCACAGGACAAATTACTACTGAGAAACTGAAAAAGAGAGATGCCTAACAGCATCGCTCTGTTTAATGGTTTGTCAGCATTTCTGCATTTGATGTTCTTCTTGTTCTGTTGGCTTGATACAAGGAACTGAGGATATCAGCTGAGATGTAGTTTATTGAGATGGAACAAAAAGCATGACAACTGGTAAATTTATTCTGTCATTAAAGAGTCTAAGAAAACAAAATTTAAAAATTATTATTATTAAATCTTTATTCACCAAAAATACTGTGAAGTTTTCTCACAAAGAACAATGCCAGTGGAAATGAAGAATACACTTGTTCTAACTTCACAGTTACTTGTTATTATAACCAGCGTAAGTAAACCATTGTGGATTCAGAGAAAGTCCAGAAACTTAGCATATGTATTCCATATTGACTTCTACTGACTGTAAGTTAAAATCTGTATGGCAGACCTGGTCCTGCATTCACTTTAACATGTGTTTATCTTTATTGTCTAACGACATTCTTTTCACTAATAAAATTGGGTGCCTGAATAAAAGTTTACAAGACTGAGAATTCAGTGATAGATAGTTATCTACACTACAAGAAGGACACCATAGTTTCAGTACCCCTATCTTCTTCTATGTGCTGCAAATTATGTCTTTGCTGCTTTTTATAAACAGGTTTTCAGAAAGTAGCTGCATTCGACACTGTCCCGCTTGATGTCCTTGTCTCTAAATTGGAAGGACATGGATTTGACAGATGGACCGCTGTTTGGGTAAGGAACTGGCTCATTGGACACACTCAAAGAGTTGCAGTCAATGTCTCAATGTCCAGTTGGAGACCAGTGATGAATGGTGTGCCTCAGGGGTTGGTACTGGGGCCGGTACTGTTTAATATCTTTGTCAGTGGCAGAACACTGGGACTGAGTGCACCCTCAGCAAGTTGCCGATGACACCAAGATGTATGTGTGGTTGACACGCTGGAGGGAAGGAATGCCATTCAGGCATGACAGGCTGAAGATGTGGGCCTATGTGAACTGTATGAAGTTCAACAAGGCCTAGTGCAAGGTCCTGCACATGGGTCGGGGCAATCCCAAACACAAGTACAGGCTGGGCAGAGAGTGGCTCAAGAGCAGCCCCGAGGAGAAGGACTGGGGGTAGTGGTGGATGAAAAGCTCAACATGAGCCAGCAATGTGCACTTGCAGCCCAGAAAGCCAACAGTATCCTGGGCTGCATCTAGAGAAGCGTGGCCAGCAACTCGAGGGAGGTGAATCAGCCCCTCTGCTCTGGTCTGGTGAGACACCACCTGGAGTACTGCGTCCAGCTCGGGAGCCCCCAACATAAGCAGGACATGGATGTGTTGGAGCGAGTCCAGAGGAGGGCCACTAAGATGATCAGAGGGCTGGAGTACCTCTCCTATGAGGACAGGCTAAGAGAGTTGGGGCTGTTCAGCCTGGAGAAGAGAAGGCTGCGGGATGACCTTCTAGTAGCCTTCCAGTACCTGAAGGGGGCCTAGAGGAAGGATGGAGAGGGACTTTTCACAAGGATGTGAAGTGATGGGACAAGGGGGAATGGCTGTAAACTAAAAGAGGGCAGATTTATATTAGATATTAAGAAGAAATTCTTCACCATGAGGATGGTGAAACACTGGAACTGGTTTCCCAGAGAAGCTGTGACTCCCCCTTCCCTGGAAGTGTTCAAGGCCAGGTTGGATGGAGCTCTGAGCAACCTGGTCTAGTGGAAGATGTCCCTGATCATGGCAGGGGGGTTGGAAGCAGATGATCTTTAAGGTCCCTTCCAACTCTTACCATTCTATGAGTCTATGATTCTATGATTAGTATGGTAAATATCAATTTACACGAAATTTCCAATACTAATTTTTTTATTCCCATTGTCTGTAGAGACCGCAGGAGCAGGAACTGAAGGTTAACACTTCTTCACAGTCTTCCCTTCACATCCGTTAACAGAGTTATAATGAGAAGACTTTATTATTTTCATTTGAATGTCAATACTTCTTGCTTATTTTGTCTTCTGTGCATATGATCTTTATACCCAAGGAGTTAACTGTAAGAAAAGCCTCAGTAGTTGCATATGGGTGTGAAACAAGAATATAAGAAAAGAACATAAATACTATGATCATATGCATGCCCATGTGAAATGGTACCACAAAAAAAGCATCAAAACACCTTATACTTGGTTCATTTTGGACACTTGTATGGAGTGTAGGTACTAAGCGGCTGGTCACAGGGGACTGCAGGGGTAGCTGCTGTGAGAAGAGTCCAGGGGCTGCCCTGTATTGGACATGACAATTCTAGCTGGCTCCAAACCAGACCCAACTCGGGACACAATTGAATCCATCAACCAAGGTGGTGGTGCCTCTGGGAAAATGCACTTAACAAAGGTCAAAATGCCCTACAGAAATAAGAATTGAGGAAAAACCGTGAGAGAAAGAACTCTGTGAACATCAAGGTCAGAGAAGAAGGAGGATGAGGAGGTTGCTCTGGGTGCCAGAGTAGAGATTCCCCTGCAGCTGATGCAGAAGACCAAGGAGAAGCAGATATTTCGCTGTAGCCTGTGGTGAGACTCCTGAGGAACAGGTATGTCTCTGCAGCCCATGAAGAGGAACACAGTGGAGAAGGTATTCACACTGCAGCCTGTGGAGGACCACAGGCTGGAGCAGGCAGATATACCCTGAAGGAACTGTGGCTTGTGGAGAGCCCAAGCTGGAGCAGGGGAAAAGCATGAGGAGGAAGAAGGGGTAGAGAAAAACTGCTCTGAACTGACCATTCCTCAACCTTCTGTGACTTTTGTAGGGAGGAAGTAGAGCAGTCAGGAATGAAAGACTGAAGTTGAGCCTGGGAAGAAGGGAGTGGATGGGGGCAAGATGTTGTTATAATTTGTCATTTTTTCTCATTATGCAAATCCACTTTAATTAGCAATAAATTAAATTCATTTTTTCCTGTTTGCTGGTGACAGAGGTTGGTAAGTCAATCTTCTGTCTTAATCTCGATGCTTGAGCTTTTCCATCTTATTTGTCCCCCTGTCCTGTTGAGGAGGGGAGGGTGAGAGAGAAGCTGGTTGGGGGTCTGGCAGCCAGCAGAGGTCAACCTACAACAAAGCGTTATATTTAATATTCCTTTCAGATTACTGTTTATGAATGCTTAAAATAATAACTGTTGCTCCACTAGTATTCATTGTCTCATACAATATTTCTAACTTTTCTAGAGTTTTGACTATGATTTTTATTTGATGACTGTGATATCAAATAATTATTTCTAGGAACTGTAATTTCTTTTGTTTCAGGAAAAAAATCAAATCTCATATTTTCTTCACAACACTGTAGATGAGATTATGTAACTAAGAAAAGACTGAGGTTTTCAGACTTATGCATGTACGTTAAGTTCTGGATTGCTTTTTTGCTAGACATTTATGTTCAATTATTTTCCAAATAAGAATAATAACTAAGAGTTTCAGAATAACTAGTGATTTTTACCATCTGAATCAATTAACACTGGGGGAACTGCTTTCTGAAAGCCAACTACTAACATTTCATTAAATTTTTTAGAAAATTCAGATTGAGTATCTGGTTGGAATGGACATCGAAAGATCATCTGGTCCAGCCTTCCGTGGGAAAGAGAGCCTAAATGAGATTATCTGCCACTCTTTCTAAAAGTGTCTTGAAAACCCCCAGAGATGGGGACTCTACCAAGTCCCTGCAGAGGTTGTTCCAGTAAATGATTGTTATCACTGTAAAAAATACTGTTTTCAGATTGTAGTACTGTCCTGAAAAGTTGAGGTAAGGCTCAAGACAACAGATGCTAGCACCTGACTGAAGTGCATAGATTGTGTACGCGTACTATGTTCCCTGTGTACTCAGCTCACATGGCTTAAATTCTGATGAAATCCCTAGTTCCTCGTATTTCCACCGGGAGGGCTCTAGACCAATGGAAGTTTCTAATTGTAAATACTCACAGAGACAACACAGGTAGAATTTAACCCATTTAAATCAAGATGAAGGAAGGGGTTAAAAGGGATTTTAATAGAAGTGGCATTACCTAATAGTTGCTGTGCATTTAAAGAGAACTGATAGTGCCTATCTATTGTGTAAATTAACTGAAGCAGAGAGCCTTGCATCTCCATACAAAGGGATTAGTTCCTGATAGGGGCCGGGAGCTGCCTAGAACCGGTCAAGACCAACCCTGCTGTATGGATGGGAGCCAGAAGAGAACTGAGTTTGAGCAGAAACAAGGGCAAATCAGCGAACACCATGATGAAGAGGATGGGCCTTCATCTTGGGACCCCTGACGACCACTACCAGGAGGCACTGCGCAAGCACAGCTGGGAGGAGACTATGGAAATTACTTCTTGGAACTAATTATAATATGGAAATTATTTCTTGGAACAGATTTAGATATGAAATGAGGATAGATGCATATGTATGGACGTATTGGGAAATCTAATGTATATGTAATATTTGATTGTATAAATTGAAGAGACACACTGCTGCTTGGCGCACACGAATTTGGTGGGACTACCCCCCGTACTGCCTGGATAAACATACCTACTTTACAGTCTTACAGATTGTGGAGTCTGCTTTCCGCACGTCAAAGATATGTCTAATATTACGTCCTTATCATAGAGCTACTTGATCTTTTAAACTACTGTGCAAGAATATCAGTAGTTATTGTGGCTTTTGTGGAAACATCTTTCATGTAAATAGTGACAGCTAGAAGATACGCACCAGATTTCATTATTTCATTCACTATTAGGAAACTGGTTGTATCCCATATAAATTTTTTATCGTCCATCAAAAGAAGTTAGCAGTGTTAAAACATTCATTTATTATGAAATTTTTTACATTTCTAATGTAACTCTATTTTTTTTTCCTTGCAAGAGCACTCTATAACATTTATTTTTAGACATTTTATAAGTGGAGAAAGTTTGCCCAGTATTTCTACTATGTAGTGTTGTGTGGTTTTTGGTTGGTATAGAGTTAATTTTCCTCCCAGTAGCTGTTGTTTTTTGGATTCAGTATGAGAAAAATGTTGATAACACTGACATTTTAAGTTGTTGCTATGAAATCAAGGACGTTTTTCCCAGTTTCTTATTTTCAGCTAATGAGCAGGTGTGCAGGAGCTGGGAGGGAGCATAGCCAGACAGCTAACCCAAGGGGGCCAATGGAAATATTCCACATTATAGATGTCAGGTTCAGTTTATGAATGGGAGTTGGACAGCCTGGGGCAGGAAGCTATCTGCTCTTCTTTTTTTCTGTGAGTTTGAATCCTCTCTTGTCTGGAAGTATGAAAATTTTGGGGGAATTTGGCCTTTTTCAGGAATTTAATGAAATTTGTGAAAATCCAGGGGGTCTGTGATCTCTGCTTGGGACTGTCTGAGAATCAATTATAGAGTGGTGAGAAAATGGTATTATATATAGTTCAGTTTGCATATTCATTATTATCGTTATTATTAGTAATAATAGTAGTAGAAGCAGCAGTAGTAGTATTTCTTTTGTAGTCTTATTAAACTGTCTTTATCTCAACCCATGAGTTTTACTTTTTGTTCATTTCTCCTCCCCATCCCACTGGAGGGGAAGGGGAGGGGTGACCAAGTGACTGTCTAGTGCTTAGTTGCCGGCTGCTGGGTTAAAGTGCGGTGGATGTTATAATTTGTTCTTTATTTTGTCTTATCTTTACTTTGTAATATGTTTTTTTTTTTTCCTGTTAGTGTGGGTAATACCTTCTAGATTTATAGCTCAAGTTGCATTAACCTATGAAATTTAAGTGTTAAAATCTGTTTAATAATTTCAAGGTTTATCAGTAAGCAGAATTCATTATTTCAGAGGTGCTGGAAAGAAGTTTTTACAACTCATTTAGGGATTCATTTCCATACCTACTATCTCCTGATAATAATGCTAATTTAAAACGGGAGTGCTCTGCCAGCATTGCCCTTGAAAACATTTGCAATGTCCTTCATTTTCAGGCTGTTAACAATGTCCTTTCATGGTTCATTTTACTCAATTTAACATCTTCTCCAGATACCATTGACCCTGGCCTCATTTTACATACTCTTAAGCACCTTGTAAGTCTCCCTGGCACTGTTTTAGCCTGGCTGATATCTTTGTCTAACTTGGCCATAATAGCGTAAATCAATTACTGTAGGTATTTTTTTTTCCCCTGAGCTCATTTTTGATTATTTTCAGGGATCTAGGGTACTGTGTACTATAATTTTTGTTACCTATCTATTTCTAATTCCTCATATTTTGGTTATGTTTAATACTATGTTAAATGAGAAACAATTGTGTTCTGAACTTTGTGTTGATTCTTGTTAAACTTGATTATTTTAATGTACTGTCTTTGAAAATGGAAAATTATATAACAAACTCCACATAATCAGGTGTTATAAATGCCATGAAAATTTCTATTCAGCATTTTTCAGTTAGGCTTGGTTCTTTACTTGATCTCTGTAATCAGAAGTGTACTATAACCTGAAGGGAGACAATATATCCTACTGGGAACACTGCAGGACATTATTTGATGCTATCTATGAGTTATTTCCGAAATGAAAACATCTTCCTGGAACTTAATGGTTCACCAGGGGTCCATCAAATTCTTGACTCCTATGTGTTCCCATTCAGTGATATTTTCTGTCACCTCAGAAGTCAGAGTTCACATGGTGCAACTTAGTGCATGGTCACGTACTTTGTCTTTCTGTTACATTAGCTCTTTGTATCCTTTACCTGTAAGTGCTTCTGTGAGCACACTCCTGCCAACAACTTCCACTCTGCTGATGGAACCAACTCCAACATTTGATTAAGATGGAAATAACTCATGTCAAGGACAAACAAGTTCAGTAGTGACAGCTGACCACAGGATTTGTCTCTGCTTTTGTCTTCTAGATCAAAGAACTCTCTAATGCCAGGTTTCTTTTTCTTACACATGATTTACAGAGAATAACCATTTTCTTTCTAGCACTTTTTTTGTAATTTGGTAGACTGACTCTTAAAACCCATTGAGAGCAGCGGGAAGGTTTTGACAATGCTGCTAGGTCCCAAAAAATGCCACTGACATGTCTGAGTGTAAAGGTCACTCTCACTGACCTTAGTTCATATGCACAGACTTTCCAGCTAATTGGAGGTATACAAGTTTATGTTGTCACAGGTCTCCGAATTTCACCCTTCAGAATCAGTTAACCAGTTAGTTACACCAGTTACATGCTAGTGCACATCAGCTGGCTTCTGCAGTGACAAACCTTGAGTGCAGAAGCGAAGGTACGTCTTCAAATAGAACATTTACATACTGTAAGGAGTCTAGATGTTCCCCTGGCTCAGGAGTTGCAGCAAAGACAACAGTGATACAGCCATTTTCACATAACTTCTTTTAATTTATATTCTCCTACTGTCTACTTTTGGGAGGTTGCTACTCTCAGTTCCTAAGGATCTACACATAGGATTTTTTTTCATGTAGCATACTGAATGTTGAGATATCATACTTTTGGCTTCTGGTTTTAGGGCAAACTGCCTGTAACTTTAGACATCTGTGTTAGTTTCAACACTTTATTCTTTAACCTATAATGCTAAGTGCTTGTCTCCAGGCATTCTAGGTCATTCCTGAATCTTTTTCAATATGAAAAGGAGTAGAGAAAAAGAAGTTCTAAGTCACAGATTGAAGGAAGACTAGGACGAAGGATGTGACAGATGACAAAGGAACAGAAGAAGTGACTGGAGAGAAAGAAGGGAAAAAAGAAACTGGTACAGGAAAACATGGAATAAAAAATAAAAATAACAAAGTTAAAATAGCTGAGCATTTCTGAAATAAAAAGAAGGATGAGAACCAAGATAAGAGGATTCTATTCAGCAGGTAAGTGCAAATTCTAAAAATTTTTATTCAGACAAAATGACAATAAGCCATGCAATTAACAATAGTTATTAATTGTGTTATCATTTTAATCGGGACTTTTCGCATTAGTTGAAATATTGGTATTATATGGGATTAACCTCTTTCTTGCATTCATCCAGTACTGTCTTTTTAGCATGTTTGTGCATGTGTCAGATACCAGTTTCAGGATTTCTCACTCTGCATACAATTGTTTGGCTGTCCACCTTCCTCTTTTGTTGCATTTTTACATGAAACTTCTTATGTGTCTTATGTACCTTCTTTTGACAGTTGATCCATTTGCCTCTCTGTCCTCCTCTGTGGGAGAGCTAATGGTAATGTGGGAGGAAACATGTCAAGAAACACTCTCTGGTAGGTAAATAAAAGGGAAAGAAAAGACATTAGAAACAGTATTTACTGGGAGTTGTACATACCATGGCACTGAGCCCATAATTCCTCCTCTACCTAAACTTCACAATGAAGAATCTGCTCAAGTATCCCTGAACTGTGCTATTGCAGCTGCAAGCACTGCAGAGTACGATAGAAGGGCACAGAAGCAGTAAGAGTACAAACCAAACGAGCTCATAGCATTTTTTACTATATGTGTATGCCTTTGGGAATGACAGGGATAAGTGCTTACCCTGTTTAACAAAGGAGCTGCAACACATTATGCATTTAGTTTACTGTTTCCAGAGGCAGCTCAGGTTTAAGAGCTACTGATACTGCTCCACTGTGTTCCTAGAATGAAGGGCATGAAGGAGAAGGGCAGAAACAGATCCAAACACACCATCAGTTTCAAAGTTGCACAGCTTGTTAGCTCTGGTTCAGTGTTAGCTGTGTTTGCCCATGGTCTCCAGAGCATCAAGTTCTGAGCAAGCTTATTAGGTCAGTCACAGTACTATTCAAGAGCTGACCCTGTGTATTTTTCCAGTGTCCCTGGTAATGAGCCCTTCCAACTCCGTGGAGCTTAGAAGAAACAGTTGAGTCACTCTGCAAGGAGCTGTCTGAGCCCTGCGAAGCTGGGACTGAGGCAGAACTCATCAGCCTTGCTAAAATGAAGCTGATTGTGTGTACTGGGATGTCTCTACACATGACTCTACATTTCTTTCGGGTCTGGGAATGTAATAAAATTGTCCTTCGTATGGTGATGGATGGTTTTATTCTCTGCTCGTGACTTGTTACTTACTCATCGTACAGCACAGTTTCTTACAAAAGGAATAACTTGGTGGTAGAGAATGGGGCTGACTGTTTTGTCCCACTGTGACTACAATAATGCTAGTTGTGTTGTTGCATGGTTGGTTAGCACCCATGTTGCCAAGAAGTGGTTCTTCTTTAGCCCCTGATCTTTTTCTTTGGGCTTTCTGTGGCTGCAAGGTAGCTGAATCAGATATAGCTGAAAAGAGATCTCCTTTTTTTCTTTTTCCTTTTTGGAGGGCTGGGTTTTCAGCTGAGTCAGTTCCTAGATTTCATGACTGTCCATGTGCTGGTGACAGTGTAAGGGAGGTAGATAGCAATGTACAGAAGCACAGACTTCGCTTGGCTTGATTATGAAACTGCTTTTTTGGCTAACTGAACCCCCTTCTAGTTTAACTGAAAGCGACTGGGGAACCTCCATGGGTTCAGGACAGGCTGAAATGTAGTGAATAAGGTAGCAGGAAAGAATACTGCAACAGAAGCAGTAATCAGCCACCTTTTGAAAGTGCCCACTTGCCTACTTGCATTAGGAAGTAAACCCAGAGCTAAGAAATGTGTCTTGAACATAACAATAAAAAAGATCCAGTGACCTGGAAAAGAACATGTGGAGTTTAGGCAGCCTTGAAGAAACCGTGAAAACTGCTGGACCAAAGAAAGTATTGATGAGAAGAACCAATCCCAAGGAGACAAAGAGGGCAGGAGGAATCACTTTGTTGTCTGACCTATTGTTTTTTCTCATCTAGAAGGCGAGTTGTCTCAATTTTAATGAGTTCATTTGTAGCCAAAACAGATACATCTGACAACTATAAATTAAAACCACACTAATCAGTATATAATGTAGCTTGTGTGGAATACAAATACATGCAAACTAAAATAGTGCAGCTACCAATGCTTCGTATTGTGTAACACTATGTTGTCGTATATGAACAAAATCCACAAGAATTTTACCTAAGTATGTGAACAAACTGACCACAAAAGAGGCAAAAAACAAAGTCTGCATGTGGGAGATCTCCAAGTAACAAAAGATACAAGACAGAAGATGTCATAAACATCAGTGACTAAAATTCTCGGAACACAGTGCTTGAAAGTACAAGAAGGATGAGAAGCAGAACGGAAAGCAAGACAAGCAGTACAACAACCAGTTGAGATGCTCCTTTGCAGGAAGGAGGATGAGAAGCATAAAACACTAAGGATGATCCAAGGAAGATGGAAATTAAAAAAGATAAGCCTGTTTCAGTTTGAAATTATCTCATTGAATAGTTCTCAGGTGTGTCACCTTGACTCCTGTTACTAACACCCACCATGGACCACAGCCATCAATGCTAACTGTAAGTTCCATGGTATTGCATAGTCACAACAATACGGAATATGACTCTTAAAGACTAAGAGTTTTGTACACGTAGACATTGTGATTAATAATGTGTAAGAATAAACCAGTAACATGAAGTGTGTTGCTAATGAGTGAGTTTAGTAGAGTTTTGTTTTAAAGTTTAAAACTTGCCCTATTCATTGTCTTCTAAACACTCCCATGAGAATGATCTCCTGTTCCTTAACTTGTGTATGTATATACACACCTATCTTCTGCTGCAGCACTTTATTCCAACTTACGTTCAATAATAGAACAATTATTTTACAAATATATCATAAATACATAATTTTACATAAATTTATTGTAAATGAAAATGTATACTATTTTATGTCTCTCCCAGCTTTGGCGACTGTGAGTTCTTTGACATCTCTTGACATAATCATTTGATATGAAAGGTCTAGCTAACGATACACTGAAATTCTGTGTTCCCATTTTTGAGAGATATAATTGCATGCAGTACGTCTGCTAATTGAGAAACACAAGTTCCATGAGACAAGAAAAAATTTCTTCCATGGCTCTATCTAACCTCTGAACTACTAGTTGATTAGTTCTAGTTTAAAGAGTATTTCAGGTCAATCCATATATCTGAACTGCTGACAAGGTAAAAAAAATATGAAAAATATAGCAAAAATCAAAAGTTAGCAGAAGCACAGAATCATAGGATAGTTGAGGTTAGAAGAGACTTTTGACAGTCATCTGGTCCAACCCCCTTCTTCAAGCAGGGTCACCTACAGCAGGTTGCCCAGGACCATGTCCAGACAGCTTTTGAATCTCCAGGGAAGGAGATTCCAGAAACTCACGGGGCAGCCTGTGGCAGCGCTCAATCATCCCCACAGTGAAAATGTGTTTCCTGATGTTCAGATGAAATTTCCTGTGTTTCAGTGTGCGACAGTTGCCTCTGATATTGTCATTGGGCACCACTGGAAAGAGCCTCGCTCTATCGTCAGATGTTTGTATAGGCTCATGAAATTCGCCCTGAGTCTTCTCTTCTCTAGGCTGAAGAGTCATAGGTGTATTACCTTTTTCTCATGGAAGAGATTCTCCAGTCCCTTAATCATCTTTGTGGCACTTCAATGGACTGTCTCCAGTACCTATGTATTTCCCTTGTTCTGGGGAGCCCAGAACAGAATCACAGAATCACAGAATCACAGAATCACAGAATCACAGAACGGTAGGGGTTGGAAGGGACCTCTGTGGGTCATCTAGTCCAACCCCCCGGACAAAGCAGGGCCACCTAAAGCAGGCTGCACAGGACCGCGTCCAGGTGGGTCTTGAATATCTCCAAAGAAAGAGACTCCACAACCTCCCTAGGCAGCCTGGGCCAGGGCTCCGTCACTCTCAGAAGGAAGAAGTTCTTCCTCATGTTCAGACAGAACTTCCTCGGCTTCAGTTTGTGCCCGTTTCCCCTTGTCCTGTCGCTGGGCACCACTGAAAAGAGCTTGGCCCCATCCTCCAGACACCCACCCTTCAGACATTTAGAAGCATATAAAAGGTCCCCTCTCAGCCTTCTCTTCTTCAGGCTGAACAAGCCCAGCTCCGTCAGCCTCTCCTCGTAGGGGAGATGCTCCAGTCCCCTCATCATCCTTGTAGCCCTCCGCTGGACTCTCTCCAGTAGCTCCTCATCTTTCTTGAAGTGGGGAGCCAAGAACTGGACAGACTACTCCAGATAGGGCCTCACTAGGGCGGTGTAGAGGGAAAGAACCTCCCTCGATTTGCTGGCTACACTCCTCTTGATGCATCCCAGGATCCTATTGGCTTTCTTGGTAGCCAGGGCACACTGCTGGCTCATGGTCAACCTGTCGTCTACCAGGACACCCAGGTCCCTCTCCACAGAGCGGCTCTCCAGCAGGTCCACCCCAAGCCTGTACTGGTGCATGAGGTTGTTCCTCCCCAGGTGCAGGACCCTGCACTTGCCCTTGT
>Ga0065711_1033554_pt1 | contig 25300 bp, 20 predicted proteins | sample Hoacrofraction12_FD_59098 | JGI IMG/M metagenome (GOLD analysis project Ga0065711, IMG submission 59098) | Hoatzin crop microbial communities from Cojedes, Venezuela - Epithelial fraction 12 v2 (version 2) | ecosystem: Host-associated > Birds > Digestive system > Esophagus > Crop | place...
TTGGCCTTCTTGGCAGCCAGGGCACACTGCTGGCTCATAGTTAACCTGTCGTCCACCAGGACACCCAGGTCCCTCTCCGCAGAGCTGCTCTCCAGCAGGTCCACCCCAAGCCTGTACTGGTGCATGAGGTCCCTGGTCTGCAGCAGCTCCCTGTCAAGCCTTCCCACTCAGAGCAGCCCAAGCCCACCATCAACCAGAGATCCTGCCTCTGGTTTTGAAATGACAGCCAACCCTTAAAACAAGCATGGCAGTGTGCTGGCTTCATTTTCAACTGACAAGAACCTGCAGTAGCACCTTATAAGTCTGAGACCCAGTCTTCCCTGGCCACCCAGTTTCCACTGAGACAGTGGCATCCTGATGGCAAAAGCATATGATCAACTGCCCTCCATCCAGCTGTTAATTAGTCATGGTTTCGGTTCCAGTTTTGTGACTGATTTTGTGCTGGCTCTGGCTTTGAGTTGTGCTTCATTACAAAATGTGATTTGGCTTAAAGAAAAACTTTTAAGTATCTGGCTTCTTTTGTGGGAAAAAATTCAGCATTCTTTTACTGGTTTTATTCCAGAATAATTTACAGGATTTATTCTCGCTAGGGTAACCATATATAGCTCCCATTACATCTAACATGACTGATTGGCTGCAGAAAAGATAGAAAGTCTTACATCACTACGTCATACAAATTAGAGGCTGGTGACTGCTTGGCCCGTGCACAATTAGCAGATTAACTCTGTGTCATTCCTCATAAACCAAAACACAGCATTTCAGTTACAAAACCCACTATTGCATTTACCATCTTTGCTATTTTTATGGCTTTTCTTCATGCATGTGGTGGGGTAGGATTTGGAGATTTGTCTGGTTTTGTTCTCGTTACTAAATTGTAGGCTTAGGATCTGGTTAAGGCTGACTCCAGCATGGTGTCAGTTTAAGTCCTTACAGAGACCATGGACTGGGTCAGATGTTAGCGTGCTTTCCTGCGTCTGCTGTAGATCCTCCGTCTAATCTAGGGGCAGGATGTTTTGTCAAGGTGTGACTCAGTCTTTCTGTTGTAGAACAGACATAATATTGAATTAATTGGGATTTTTATGTAGAAAATACTGTTAATTAGAGGGACTAATATTACATGATCAGAAACTGATAATCCTGCTTCCTACCTCTGAACACTGACAGTGCAAGTAGTTGTTGCACTGACTTGAGCGGATAGTGCAGTTGATAGAAGAAAGATCTAAGAAGCCTGCCAGAAAATGGAAGGATTTGTCCTCTTCTAGCATACAGTCATTAAAAGATATTAATGCATACCAGCTATGGATGGTATTCCTTTTAGTTCACACTTTTAGAATTCATAACCCAAGCAAGCATTTATCCTTTGCTCATTAACATAACACTGGGGGCTTTTAAATGCTTAGAATAGGCTGCCTTACCCATATAAGAGGTGTATAAACACCATCAAAGAAGTGGCCCTACTGGCTGTCAAAAGATGAAAACATACCATCATACTGATTAGCGGAATTTGACTATTTGAAGTAGGACATGCATGCATGTTAGTGTTGAAGGTCCTGACTTCAAATGCAGCTTGAAATGCAATCAGTCAGTGACACTCACATGCCACTTCCCTCGGATTTTACACCTCATGGATCTAAAGGACTTGCTTTCTGACCTTATTGCAGGAGGTTTCATTCAAAAGTGCTATGTTTTTATTCAAAAGCCACATGCCTTTTCTGAGTTTCCTATTCTCTCACATTATTTCATTAAGAGTGTGCCCCTGGATTGGGATTTATTTTTTTAATTGATTTTTTCTTAATTGCTACCCCTTAGTTATTCCTCAAGAGTGTGAATGCATAATCCAGTGTATTGAAACATTGTTCCTCGGCTACACCAGAGGTAAGAAATTAATTTATTGTTTAGCATTTGTGTACCCTCTTTATCATCATTGATACCCATTATATGGGAGGGGTGTTGGAATAGAAAGAAAATGCTTGATAAATCAGAGATAATCTCAGCATCCTGGCAGCTTAAATGCTGAACTGTGCATTAGGAATGGAGAGTCAGCTCTGCTCATGCTTCCAGCTGTTATTAATCCTGACATGTTCAGAGATTTTTGGCACACACAGTTTTAACCTCCTGCAGTTTAAATACATTTAACATTCTCCCTCCCTCTTCCCCATAATGACTGTAATGTGCGATTTTGTTTTATCTCAGTAATCATATCCTTCTCCCTCTGAGAACAAACTCAGCACAGCATCCCAGATACAGGCGTAGGAAGAGCAGGCTTATCTGTTTGTACAGAATGTGCCATTGCTTGTTACCATAGAGCTAATGCTACTTAATAACATTTAAATAATAATTTATATTGCAAAATATAGCTTATTCTGTTGTGACCTGATTAGACTCGCTGTCATTGATTATTTGCAATATTACCGATGGATGCTTAAACACAGGTACTGGGGGGAAAAAAGAAAATGTTTTCATAATAAGATACATTGGTTGCTGGGCTTGTCAGTAAGTACGTAGGCTCAGGAGGATTTCAAAAACATTCATTAGGAAGCAGGCAGTGTTTTTTCCTGCCTACATCCTTCCCCATGGAGCCCCAGCTGCCAAATTACTTTTGTATGTTAGCTAGGCAAACTCAATCCTAAATATTTTTCCATGTTCTCTTTCATTATGGAAGGATACAAAATCTGGGGTAAGGGTATGTGTCAGGGAAATGGTTCCTAAAGGGGCATCCACACTTTTGAAGAACATACGTGAGGAAAGCCTGGAAAGGCTGCTCACAGGGCTATAAAACATCAAATTGTGAGCTCAGACCAGCAAACGCTGCCTCTGTTAATTGCAGTGGGACAATGACTGTGAATAAGATTTACATTAGTTAGGCTTGCCAGATCTGTAGCCTTGGGAAAGGCTCCACGTAACAGCAACTGCAGTCAGTGACATTTTGCTACACGTTGGCAGACTGTGGCTATATCACTACAGAACAATAATTTTGTTTGTGATAGCAATTGCCCAAAGGGAGAATGAGTAATATCTGGATATCAAAATGAAGAAGAAAGAAGGGAAAAAAGCTGAAAGTCACTGTATATTTGATGCAATTAATGCCATAAAAAGGTGACTTCTTGCCTTCCTAGAAAACATAGAAGTTTGACCTGTCCTAGAAAAGCTTTAAATGTGAAAATAACAGTTCTGGGGAACAATCCCAGTTTCTAAAAGTGAAGATATCTTTATAGCATTCAGGAATTCACCAATATCAGACCATTTCATATGTGTTTAACGAATTCAATACCACAGCATATCTACAGCTGGATAACACACGCTAGGGGTGAAGTCCAAAGGGGTGAGCGCTGCAGGAACAGGGAATGCAGCAACTGGGAGGCTGAAAGAAGAGCACCTTTAGGATGCCCAGTTCAGGAAATTCATTGACAATCTGGAGCAAGACCAGCAGAGGGTCACCAGGATGGCAAGGGGGCAGGAGCACATGATGTTTGAAGAGAGGCAGTCAGAGATGGGTTTGGCCAGCCCCATGATATGGTTGGACTTGATGATCTGAATGGTCTTTTCCAAACAAAATGATTCTACGATTCCGTGATAGCACACAGACATCAGTAGGAAAAACCAAAATAAAAGCTGATCTTTTAAATCCCACATCTTCTGACATGTGGATGCAGCAATCTCAAAGCATTTCTGTTCGCTAAGGGTTCACAAGCCAGAACCAATCTGCTCAAGATTGTCTAAACCCTTGTTTTTAAGAGTGGGGCAGGACCTCCTCTGCTCTTCAGGAAGGAGGAGCTGGTCTCTCTCTATTTCTTTCCCAGCACCTATTAAAGATCATCTGAGCTCTAGAAATTGGAAGCTTAAGATTAATTTCCCTTTTGAGTAAATGAGATTTGAATTCCTTATAGGTGTTTGACGTGACTTCAAAGGTGGCTGGACACTGAAACAGGAAATAAATCACTAAATATTTTAAAACAGTTGGGTTTAAGAGGGGAGGAGCTCTAGAGGACTGGAATTTGACCCTTTGCCCCTTGGGCCTATAAAGCCCCCTGCTTAGGCGTATAGGGTTTCCCTGACATAAACCTAGTGTAACACAGTAGTACATTAGTCCTTCGGTATTTTGATATTTACCAGGTGTGTCTGGATAATGGGCAATTTAATTTTCCAGCAGACCAGCTCTACTGACCAGATTTCACTTTTCTGAGCATCAGTTACTGGTCATTATATTCGGCTAATATTATGTTTGACCCTCCAAAGATGTATGTGCATTTACATTCCATTGACTTCAATAGCAGTAGCTGGAGTGAACAAAAGTAAAGGGAGTGGGTAGGTCTTCGGAGGATCAGACTTACTTAAACTGTAGACTCTGTTTCCAACGGGCATCGTGTCAAACTCACATCTGGCGTAATTCTGGTGGCATTCTACAGGGAAGAACATGGATATTTATAGAAGTAAGGTAAGGGCACACTTGATTATGCCATTAACATCTGGCATCTAGTAAAAAAATCAGAAGGAGAAAAACATCATTAACCAAAGTTGAACTTAGTGAAGTATTTTATTGCTTAAGATGGAGCTTTGGCAGTTGTTACTGTAAGGACATTTCTATATCCAATATTTATGAGAAGGTTTCATTTCAGATATCTACTTGAGGTACAAAAATCCATTTTTATTAAATAACTTCCTGGGGGTTAAGGTAATGCTTCCAAAACCATGTGTCCTCAAGTATGTCAGCAATATTTTTCCATGAGTTTGTTATAAAATATAGAATTAGGTAGGTTTTATTAAAAAATGAGAAACAAATGGCATCAATAACTTAAATATCTTGATTATACTGGTGGTATGAGAACTACACTGAACAGTTCAATATAATACTATAGAAAACATCTAAAAGACAATGCACATTCTATAGGGTTATTGACAAAATGTGCTTGGTGTAATAGAATACACTTCTTAATACAATCCATTCTAGACAGCAGCTAGCCAGAAATTTTACCAATTTGCAATACAATATTTTCTCTATGTAAAACTAAACTCAAACTTGAAGAAACTGGAGCAATTTTCTGTGCTGTGTTTAATAGTGGTATAAGTTATTTTTGTCGACAGAGTGCCCAGAATCTGCTGTTAAAATCAAGTAACCATTTTAACAGGTGTTGTAAAAACTTCATTTGAAGTAACTTCTTTTGAGAATACCTTATCAACTGAGTTGACCTGACAGACAGGAGGGCTGAGAATGACACAAGTAGTTACAGTGAGAAAATCATGGCTGGAGAAAGAAGAATAGATTCATGACTCCGACCAAAAATCCCTTCATACATTCTATTTCACTCACACATTTTAAAATACTTTTGTCCATTTTCCTAAATAAAAGACCTGGCTTTTCACACTTCTGTGAAGTCATTTCCATCTGTGGTAGTATCTGATATCGATGTTGTCCTCAGACAACATGTCTCTGAATAACAACTGTAAATGCAGGATATCTGTGCAACTGAGGGCAGGGGTATTCCATGAGAAAAATATTCTTTTTGTTGTGGACAGATGAGCTACAGTTAGCCTATGAGTCACCTCACCTTGGCTTGCCTAGAGTCTCTGACTTGTCAAGTAATTGATCATGTTCCTGAAGAAATATTAGCTATTGTGAAAGTAAGCTCTTCACAGAAGTTGGAACCAGAGCTTGAGAGGAACTTTGGATAAAGTTCAGTACCAAATACCATGGGCATCTTTCACTCGTTCAGGCTTTGCCTTTTTTGTTTCTGGGCGAGAAACTTGCTCAAGTTCTGCCTGTGACTTCCGTTATACTGTGTTTATTTGTGTCCACTGAAGTTTGAATGAGCTCAAGAAGCTAGATTACGAATTAGTAGGGTTTTTTTTTGTCTCTTCAGCTTAGATGTGTTATGATCACTTGTACATCTATGCTGAGATTTCCCTTACTGGTTCCTGTTTCCTTTTTTTGTGCATTTCAAGTTCCCAATGCAAATTCTTTCCTTCCACATGGCAGCTGTTAGCTGTGAAAGTTGCTTGCTATGTGTCCTGAATCTTCCTGTCTAGTCGTCCTTATGGAGCTTCCTTTGAATTACCAGCAAAAATTATCATATAGTAATTCTGCTTTTTAAGATTACAATGATTTGAAAGGTCTCAACCTATCTACATGGTGGCTATATAGTTTCTACTTCATGCTACACATTCATCTAAATGCAAATCTGGTATTGTCCACAACAGCTCTCTCGTGTTTTCCTCAGGGACAAAGAGTCCAAAGTGTAATTTAATGATCATATGCTGATCTGTGTTACGTAAGTTCATCTGAATGAAAATTGTCTTTGAGGAGAGCATTTGCATGGAGAGGATCACATGGAGTTGTTGAAGAGAGTGTGTTTAAATTACAGGACAGACTGGTGGATCACTGCTGGGCTGAGAATGCACAGTCCAAGAACATGCCTAGCAATCCCAAATTGGTGATCATGCCTGGAGTCTTCAGAAAACTCTGAAAACTTGCATGGTACTTTTTCAGGGATGCTCCTGCCTAACATAGTGGCCAAAGGCAAAGCTCCACCAACATCCAGTATGCGACAGATGAATAACACTGTTGCAATTATTAGATCAATCTGCTTATTAAAATCTTTAATTTTAACAACCAAGCTAACACCAATTTTTTTTTCCTAAATAATAAGAGATATATTTTGCTAAATGTTTGTAACATGTTGATTTATAGCCTCCTCTCTAGATTGCATGAGAAGGCTAGATATATATGATAGTACTGAGACATAAATTCTTGCTACAAACGTAATGACTTATCAGGCCTTCGTCCCAAGAGCAATTTAAAATTATGTCTGGTACAATTTACAGCCTGTGGAAAAGAGGCAGCACCAGAAAAATGAATTATTCTTGTGATCGTGCTTTGTTAGTTTTGAATCAGATCAAGATTTGAATCAAAGGACCTTTTTGAGTGTTAAAGTAACATCAGTGTAAAAAGCATATTCTGTTTTGTTATAACATCAAATGAATAACCTGTCAAAAAACATCTTTATCCTTTTGGTAAGCAGAATTGTAAGATAAAATACATGCATGGCTCCTTTTGGACATGTATTTGTGAGTCACTTACTACTTTCATCTCTTTTAGTTTCTTTTAAATTTAAATCACTCCCAGTATTCATATCAGAGACCTTAGCTGAGGCAGTCTTTACCATCATTACATCACCACTAATACTTCAAACATCTAAGGGCAACAGCTTTCCTGAGACACAGCAGAAGAGACTAAGAGGTAGAAGTAAACTCAGTAGGAGGCATCACAGCTCCATTTTTCATTGGGTCCAAAATAAAGTCTGAAGAGGGGAAATCCTTGTACAGAACATGGTTTATTGGCCAGCTGTATTGCTGGTGTCCATTATACTGATGTAACTATATTTGAGGCTTGTGGTCTTTAAATAATTTGAAGTCCACATATCTTGAGTATCCTTCTGGGTTTGGCAACTTGCTTTGGAAGTCATTCTAGGGAATGACAGTGGAGGCAGTCCAGAAGCCTGAAGTGTGACTTCTGATTTTCTTCTGTTCTCCTACAGACACAGAAAGCAAATGTGTTTGCCAAGGCTAGGACAGCCAATCTCCCTGTAAACAATATCTGATTCAGTTATGCATCTACTGAAGTAACATTTTGATGACAGTTTTTTTCTTCATCTGAATTTGAGCCTTAGACTAGTATTGTTCATCAAATAGGAGTTATGCCGTAGTCAGAGACATCTAGATATTTCCATATTTCATATACTTACTCCCTGTTTAAATCTAAACAACATGATTGAGGTATGTTTACATTTTTATTCCCGAGACATGATGTTACAAAAATAGTTGTCACATTGTTGTGGATGGCAATATTATGAATTCAAGATTATAGCAACCTGTCCTTCCCAGGAGAATGTCTGAATCCAGTTGAAGCCTGACAAGCTCCCAATGACTGCATCCTCAAACAGTACGCCTCATGATGAGTCATGCAATTTGAATGCAGCTGCAGTGAGATTTGATCACTGTCGAATGGTACTCTTTGATCTGATGGGGTCCTCATCTTGTATTCGCTATTGATTATTTCATCCACAGCCATTTTTGGAATAAGTCAGCATTTAGCACATTGACCAGCTTGAAAAGATCTGGTGGTTTGCTTAGAAGAAAACTTGGCCTCAGGCTGAAGCCTTATTACAAGTCTATCCTTGGTTACCCAGTCTCAGACCTCTCCACTGGAACTGTGAACACAGAGGAGCTGTTGCAGGTCCAAACTGCTGTATAATGTAGCAGTTTTTGAGGAAGCTGAATTAATCCAGCTGCCATATCACAAATCTCCATATCAGCTAATTTTCCCTTTTCTCATCTAGTTTGGTTGCTACCTGTTATATAATGTGTTTAGAAATCAGCTCAGTTTCCTCCACATGCACTGTAGATGTACATTTGGACACACACTCACTCGAAGCACCAGCCACATGCAGAACACAGACAACAATTTTGAGTCTGCTGTATGGGGGATTGCAGAGGACAGGTAAATTGCCATGAGACGTGCAAACTATAGTCACTCCGGAAAGGTGCTACAACACGCTGCATTGACTGCAGTTCCCTGAACACCAATGGCTTTGCAACCACAGAGAATTATTGTCACCATCAGCAATAACAATGTAAGAGTGAACAACTCAAGCTAAATTATCATCTTCCAGAAGAAGGCTTCTGTCTACTGCCTGTCATTTTCCCTTTGCATACTATACAGATGGCCAAGACCTTGCCAAGATTTTTACAGGGGGCACACGCTCTGTATCTTTCTTTCATACGCTGAAAATCACAGACAACATTTGAAGCTATCTTTTTCCATGTACAAACAGGGAGTCTGCCTTTCCACATCATGTTATCTTTTCATTCCTCCTTTTTTTGTTAGATTTATTTTTATATGTTTATATAAAAATATTTTTTAAAGGGAGTTTTGCCATTTGCTTGAAAGAGGCCAAGACTTCCAATCTGCTTCTGTTAAGATGGGGCCATTTGACAGCCAGGACCCATCTGCCATGACCTCTTCAGATTTTCGGGTCCTCAAGACTACTGTGCAACATGAGGAGAGAGAGCAGAAGTTGTACATCTGCCTAATCTAGAAATCACTGTTATCATTATGTTTCAGTTTCCTGTAATACACCTACAGAAAAGTCATAGCCATAAGTAATTTTCATCATGGAAATGTTGTATGAAAGGTATCTCTAGAGGTCTCCTAGTCCAACCTCCCACTCAGACTAGTGGCTATTCCCAACATCAGTAAGCCCTGACCTTGTCTAGTCAAATCTTGAAAATCTCCAGGTAAGAGAACAGGCCCCCATTCCAGTGGTGCACCATCCTCCTGGTCAAGCAGATTTTCCTAATGTTCAGACTGAGTCTACCAAGCCACAGTTTGTGACCACAGAACCTCTCTATACCACCTTGCACTACCAAGAATGCATTGGCTCCACTATCTTTGTAACCACCCTCCAAGAGTTGTATGCTACAATTAGATTTCCCCTTAGCCTGCTCTTCAGCAGACTAAATAAACCTAATTCCCTCAAACTACCTTTGTAGGACACAAGTCCTAGGTCCCTGACCATCTTGACAACCCACTGCTGGATAATCTCCAGTTTTCCCACCACGTCTTTTGAAATGGGACAACCAAAACTGAACCCAGTATTGCAGAGGTGGCTTCACCAAGACCAGGTAGAGGATATTAATTTTCTCCAGTATCCTGGCCATAATCCCTCTAATAAAACTCATTACACAGTTTCCTTTATTTGCAATGAGAGCATGTTCTTGGCCCATATTCACCCAGGAGTTCACTGTTATGACCTTTTTAGCAGGATATTTCAGGCTCTTTTCAGCAAGGCTGCTGGCCAGTCCATAATGTCTCAGCCTGTACAGATGCATGGGAATTCCTGTCCTGGGTGCAGACCTTTTTTACTTCTTGGTGAACTTCCTGAGATGTCTGTTGGAACAGTTCTCAAATTTCCCAAGGTCTCTCTAGGTTGAAACTCTGCCATTCATTGTGTCAATCACTATGCCTAATCTGTGAATTTACTGTGAATGCTTTTGTGTGTCACCATCCAGGTGACTGATGAGTACAATGAACAACATGGACTCCAAGGTTGTTGTACAGAGTACAAGACTACTCTTCTCATCACCCCCTTCCAGCCAGACATCAAGCCTTTGATCACTATCCTCCATGCCTGCCAGTCCAGCCAGGTTTCTAGTAGCCCATTTGTCCTGCTCACACCTACTGAGCTTACAAAGGAGAGTACGGTGAGGCACAGTGTCAAAAGTCTCACTGAAATCAATGTTTATTAAAATAATCGCTCCCTCCCTATCCACATCACCAATTATTTTTCTACAGAAGGCCATCAGGTTCGTTAAACAAGACTTGCCCTTGGTAAGTCTATGTTGACTGTTCCTAATTACTTTCTTGTCCTTAACATGCTTGGAAATGTATTTCAAGAGAGCGTGCTCCACAATTTTTCCAGGGACTGAAGTGAGGCTGACTGGCCTATAGCTCCTTGGGTCCTCCATCTCTCCTTTTTTGAAAACAAGCATAGTGTTAGCTTTTTTCCACTTACAAGAGACCTGCCCTGTTTGTCACTGATTTTCACAGATGGTGATAACAATATCACCATCACTTCCACAAGCTCTGCCAGCCTCCTGATGAGAATCCCATTATCTCCACAGACCGCAATGAATTCAGCTTCTCTAAGGAGTCCCTAACCTGTTATTCCCCCACTGCTTTCTGCACTCCCCCTGCTCAAACTGTGATAATAAACACAGAGGTCTGGGAGGAGGCTTTGCTTACCAATACAAGTAGGCATTCAGTGCTTCAATATTGTCCGCATTGTTCATGGTTGTCCTCTCTAGCCATCAGTGAATCCAAATTTTTTCCTAAGCGTCCTTTTGCAGATAGTATGACTGTACAGTCACTTTTTGCTGTGCTAAATGTCCCTCATATATCTTTGCTCCAGACAGGCTCTGGCCTTCCTGTTTTCATCCCTAAGTACCCAGGCAATGCTTTTTTACTCTTTTTTTTTGTTCCCTGTACCTTTTCCTACCTTTTGTGTATTTCTTTTTTGTGTTTTAGTTCAGTGCGATCCTACCTGCTTAGCCAAGCATATCTTCTGCCAAAATTCCCAACCTTTCTGAACAACAAGATGGTTAAGTCCTGAGATTTCAATAAGTTGTTGAAAAATCAGCCAGCTTTGCTTACTAGAGAATAAATGTGCACCACTTTGGCTGCAGATTACACTTGTTGTGACTTGCCTTCGTTACCCTCAAATATTAAAAAAGCTTCTATAAGTGGTAGAAACAATATTCTGTTTAATTACCCAGTTAAACAGCTCTTCTTCTTAAAATAACAGCTGTACTATACTTCAAATAGGCATATGTTATAGTATCAGAAAGAGGTACTATAACTAAATATATAGGAAGAGGAAGTGGGGGTAGATAGTATACGCATTCACTCACTGCAGAAAATTCTTCACATCCTTATCGGCTTGGGACAGAAATTGCTTGTGCATTTGGCCATTCCCTTACCTCTTCCATGGGCCACATCACCCCGAGAGTCAGTCTGCTGCTCGGTTGCCCCTTAAGTCTTGAGCTGTCTTAATCTGAAGACAATCTCCTGTGGGCTTGAAGGAAGAAACATACCTTTTCCTCATTCCGTGGTAAGACCTCCAGTTCTTGCACCTGCACATAGCCTCTCCCTCGTCCTCCTCCCTAGAGCTAGTGCAGCATTGTACCCTAGGCTATCTGGCCATGTAACACTTGTCACAGTGCAGCTGACCCTTGCTTACATTTCCCAGTGGGAAACCCACCTTAGCAGAGCCTGTAGGACCAACCTGTCCCAGCTGCTGCCTGCTTCCCTTTTCTCACTGCAAAATCCCAAACCCACCAAACACCTCTGTAGCTGTGGAACTGTACCTTAACCTTAGCTAGGGAGTGTTGGCCATTGCTTCAATAGTAAGAGTAGAATCTTTATTATGCCTTAATTTAGAAGTGGAGTCTGAACTCCTGAACATCCCAAAGCAGTTGATATGGCTATTCTCTTCACTCTCTGTACAGTGCTTTTGAAGATGTTGAAAGCCAGCATAACTGGCAGGAGATGTAAGAGTAGTGAGCATTTGTAAGAGGTGAGGACTACAATTTCCCACTAAAATGATAAAGCAATCATTTTGTGGTGATGGGATAATGGCAGCATAATTAAATGCCTACTTCACATGCCTGATCTCTGCAGTTGTTGAGAGAGGGAGAACAGTTAGCTGATCCTTACTGTTTCCTGGAACATGATGGTATAAGCAACACCCATAGCAAGTTAGAAAATATGATGCAGCTGAGAAACATGGAAGGTGAAATACCTTTGATTTAGAAAAGGAATTACTTGAGCTGCCTGGGAAAAGTCTCTGATCTTGCATTTTGAATAACAAGAAACCATCCGATTTACAAAAACTAGAGGGCCAACACAGTTGTTTTGGCAAAGAGTAAGAAAGCAGATGTGTCAAATGTTTAATATTGTGTGAGCTGGGATAGCATTTTCAAATTTAAAGAATACAGTAAGGTATTCGAAGGCAAAGAGCTGTTAGCTGGTGTCAGCATGAAACTGGAAACATATCATAGAGACTAATGTGATCTTTATCTGATATGGTTAACAGGTTAACAGTGTGAAGTGGATTTGCATATATATTAGCAGCACTTTTCCAAACATAGATCATAAGAAACTGTTAAGGAAACTCATGAGGGAGATATGAAGACTGGTCAGGGAAAATGGATTAATAATGGCTAGTAAGCGGGCCCCTGAAGGATCATAATGAATGATAAAAGATCCTCCTGGTAGACTATGACAGATGAGGTTGCCTAGAGCTATTTTCTATTTAACATTTATATTAGTGATTTAGAAATCGATTTGATATGGAGTGCATCAAAATTTACAGATGACAAAAGCGGGAGAATTTTTAAAGTCGATACTTGGAGGACACGAATGGATTACAAAAGAATTTAATGAGAATGCAAAAACAAGGCCAGCATGTGGATTTTAATATTGGCAAATAGAAAAGGTATGCTCAGAAAGATTGAAATATGCATACAGGGTTGTAACTTGAGAAGTGGCATTTGAGAAAAACAGAATTCATGGGAGTTTTCCTGAGCCATTAGTAACTTATTTTAGTCTCGCTTAAGTTTCTTGCATGGTGGTAAATATGCCCTTCAACACCCCTCTGCAGCATTTCTTTAGGTGATTATTTTCATTCTCACCTCAGTCTTACGTTATTGCTGGATGTCATACAAGGAAAATGATTTTAATATGAATCATGCTTTTTGAGCACTCACACCTACTATGCCCAAACATATATCTAGAAAATATCAAAAAAGACTATTTTAAATGCTTTCTTTTTAGGGAGTGAGGACATAGAGAAGAATAATGGCAGATGCTGCAGAAGAAAAGTGTCAACTCTACTCTCACTCCAATGAGGAAATGAGACCCTTTTTGTGACTAATTGAAAGTTGATTTGGTAGGATATATAATAACTCTATTTTTACAATGAAGTGTTGTTTTAGGGGAAAGCTAAGCAAGGCAGCTAGGCACCCTGGGAAACTGCAGGGCTTGCTTGCTTTTGAAGAATTATTTGTCCCTGTATAAAATACCTAGTAACAAAGCTGAATATGATGGCTTTTTTTCCCCACAATATAATTTAACAAAAGGCATTTCATAAAATTTTGCTTCTTATGACACACAGTGTCCAGCATATAGGATTCTCCAGGACACTCAGCCATTTTGACTGCAACTCTTAAGAAAACAAGTAAGCCCTGTTACAAAGCTTAATAGTTATCAAATCCTGGCCTTGGTAAACCCTTTGTTTGGACTGACAATAATAAAGATTAAAATTAGACTGAGTCGAAACCCCAAAGGTAGACCGTAATGTAAGAACTGGTGTACAGGACCTGACCAAGCACCAGACTCAGAATTCTGATTTAACTGGCAATGGCCCAGGAGATTATTTGAGAGCAGGGCAGGTGTGCATTTCTTCAGATACAATGGCAAATACTTCAGTTTAAATATTTCCTCAGTCAAATGTTATATTTTTTAACTGGTGTCTTCACAGTTTGGTATAGTCTTTCTGGGTGAATAGAATAGAATAGAATAAACTATTTCATTTGGAAGGGATCTACAATGATGATCTCAGTCCAATTGCCTGACCAATTCAGGGCTGACCAAAAGTTAAAGCATGTTATTATGGGCATTATCCAAATACCTCTTAAACACTGACAGGCTTGGGGCATCGATCACACCTCTAGGAAGCCTGTTCCAGTGTTTGACCACCCTCTCAGTAAAGAAACGCTTCCTAATGTTCAGTCTAAACTTCCCCTGGCACAGCTTTGTATCATTCCTATGTGTCTTATCACTGGATCCCAGGAAGAAGAGATCAGCACCTCCCTATCCACTTCCCCTCCTCAGGACACCACAGAGAGCAATGAGGTTGCCCTTAGAATCATAGGATCATTAAAGTTGGAAAAGACATCTTAGACCATCAAGTCCAACTGTAAACCCATCACCATCATTCCTGCTATACCATGTCCTGAAGACAAGCCTGAAGTCCTTAGCCGTTCCTCACAGGACATTCCTTCCAGCCCTTTCACCAGCTTTCTTGTCCACCTCTGGACACATCTGAGTACCTTAACAACCTTCTTAGATTGTGGGCCCCAGAACTGCATGCAGTACTCAAGGTGAGGCCTCACCAACGCTGAATGCGGCAGGATAATCACCTCTCTGGACCAGCTGGTTATGCTGTGTTTGATGCACTCCAGGGTGCGGTTTGCCCTCTGGGCTGCCAGGGCACACTGCTGACTCCTCTTGAGCCTGCTGCCAACCAGCACCCCAGATCCCTTTCTGCAGGGCTGCTCTCCAGCCACTCCTCTCCCTTTTTATACTTGTGCCTGACATTACTCCATCCTAGGTGCAGAATCCGGCATTTGGACCTGTTAAATTTCATCCCATTAATCATAGCCCGGTGCTCAAATCTATCTAGGTCCCTGTACAAGGCATCTTGTCCCTCAAGAGAGTAAACAGCACCTCCTAGTTTGGTCCTGCCAGTAAACTTGCTAAAGGTGCATTCAACTCCTGCATCCAGATTGTTGATAAAAGTATTGAACAGAATTGGCCCTAGAATTGAACCTTGAGGAATATCGCTGGTGACTGGTTGCCAGCCAGATGTCGCCCCATTCATGACAACACTTTGAGCCCTGCCCTTCAGCTGATTCTTCACCCATGCATATCATGCTCATCCCACAGCTGGACAACTTGTCCACAAGGATGCTGAGAGAGACAGTATCAAAAGCCTTACTGGGGTCCAGAAAAACTACATCCACCACCTTCCCTTCATCCACTTGGCAGGTGACCTTATCATAGAAGGATATCAAATCAGTTGAACAGGACTTTCCCTTTGTGAACCCATGTTGACTGTGCCTGAGGATTGCATTGTTCTTCAAATGCCTTTCAACAGTACCCAGTATAACCTTCTCTGTAGTTTTTCCAGGAACTGAGCTTAGACTAATAGCTTTCTAGTTCCCTGGGTCTTCCCTCACACGCTTCTTGTAAATTAGAATAACATTGGCTAGCTTCCAGTCATCAGGGACTTCCCCAGACTCCCAAGACCTTTGGTAGATGGTTGAGAGGGGTCCTGCCATAACATCCATTAGTTCCTTCAGTACTCTGGGATGAACCCCATCAGGCCCCATGGACTTGTGAATATTCAGCTGATACAGCTGGTCCCTTGCAGTTTCAGTGTTCACAAATGGAAAACCACTGTTCCCACACTCATGGTCCTCCAACTAAGGGGACCAGGAAGCCCAAGGTCTATCAGTATTACTAAAGACTGAGAGAAAAAAAGCATTGAATGCCTCTGCTTTTTCTGCATCACTATTAGTCAAATGGCCATCGTCAACAAGTATCTGTCCAACGATTTCTTTAGACCTCCTCTTGTACATAAAAAAGCCCTTCTTGTTATCTGACACAAAACTGGCCAGTTTGACTCTAACTGAGCTTTAGGATTTTGTGTCTTCTCCCTGTGTATATGAACCACAGCTCTGTAATCTTCCTGTGAAGCCTGACCTCGCTTCCAGAGATCATACAATTTCTTTTTCGTCTTGAGCTCCACGAGGAATTGCCTGTTCAGCCAAGCTGGTCTTCTGCCCTGTTTGCTTGACTTATGACACAGTGGAATTGCCAGCTCGTGTGCTTCTAAAGGGTGGTTTTTAAAAACTGACCAGCACTCGTGGATGACTCAGCCCTCAAAAGCAGATTCCCAGGGTACTCTGCTGAATAGCTCTCTGAATAGCTCTGAATAGCAAGTTTGCTCTCCTGAAGTCCAGGGTAGCAACTCTGTTGTCCTTTTTTCTTTTTACACTGAAAATATTAAACTCCGCCATGTCATGACCACAGTGGCCAAGACAGCCACCTACCGTCACACCCGCCACGAGTCCTTCTCTATTCACAAACAGCAAGTCTAGGAGGGCATCTTTCCTAGCTGGCTCACTGAGTACCTGTGTCAAGAAGTTATCTCCCACAAACTTCAAGAGTTTCCAAAGTCTGCTTGTCACAGCAGTGTGATAATCCCTGTTGCAAAGGGTGCAAACACAGTGGCTTGTAATCACATCTAGAAGTTCGTTTTTCCATATATGAGTATTACTAAATCAAGCATCTGACCTAGGGATATAAAATCAGATGAAGTTGTTCCCAGTGAAACAACGTCAAAATTTATATTTACGAGTCCAGATAAAATTCACAGTATTTTCAGAGGTTTGCAGAACCTGCAGCTCTAACAACAAGTGGTTTTGGAAATATTTTTTTCTCTGAAGGGCAGATTGTAGGAATTCATGCTTTTTAAAGGCCCATAGAGTATACTTCATCCTCTTCATTTAGACATCTTTAAATATTTATTCCTTTGTTTTTAAATTGTTTTCACATCTGAAATATGGTTAATAGTGTGCTATACTGGTGACTCTTTCTGAATTAGCTTTTATAAGCTGTTTCAGAACTATCTCCTGTCATGTTTCACCAAGCACAGGCAAGGAGGAATTATAAATTCATTTATGCTAAGCAATGCTTTCTTGCTCCAATAGCACCCACAGTTTTTTCATGGATGCAGGCAGAAAATGATAATGCTCAATGTGGGAGAGGGATTCTAGTGCCAGTCACATCCCAGCATGTGAAAAAGAAGAGAAAGCTTGCTCTTTCCTTCCACACGAATGTTGGTGGATCAGGCTGGTGCCAGCACAATTATTTCCATCAGCCCTGATAAATGAAATTGGATTTGCCCTTCTTTTAGTGGGTCCTGAGAGACTCTTCAAGGCACCATCACAGCTTGCCAATTACACACAGTTTATGCTTTCCCTTCCTCCTCCAGCTCACCTGAAATCCAGAGTGCCTTCTCCACCCAGGGTTACACCAGAAGGCTGCAAAATATCTCTAAGCAGACAGAGCTGACTGAGTTTAAGAGACCTGAATTTCTACTTTAACTTTTTTTTGAGAGTTAAAAATTCATGGAAAAATGAGGAAATAAACCACTGCTTTCAAAATTAAGTAAAATGCCTATCATATAATGCACACTGACTTTTTTCCAACCAAGCATAAAATCTTTTTAGAGCTGATTTCTTTTCCTATCTTTTCATTGCCCATGGTGACAATACAGCATTCAAAGGAAAAAAGTGATAGACAAAATTTTTTTATTTGTTTGTTTTTCAGAGATCAAGAAGGCCAAACTGAAAATACGTGTAGTCATAGCATTTAATAACAAGGAGGAATAAGGGGGGGGAAAGCCATATAAAAAAGAGAAGCAAGCTGTCTTGAGTGTTAAATAACATATGATAAGTTGATGTTGATAATGCATCATCTTTAATCACAGCATGGATGATGGGACTAAAGCAGAAACATGGAACGTGAAAAAATAATGTTAATTGGAAAAGGGAACAAAAGTTTTAATCAAAGAATACAGAACTCCTAAAATTACAAGATTAATTAAAAAAAAAAGCAGAAGCGCTAGGTTTGCTTTGGAAGCAATTAGTTACTATCCTGGAAGGCTGTGCAACAATCAGCCTCTAATGTACTTAATGGGCTTAAAGGTCATTTCTCACCCTCAACAATTCTCCATAATTCACTTCAGTCACAATACAAAAATCACTGGAATATCTGAGTATTACCTGCTGAGGCATAAATGCTTCATTTCTGTTAGGGTCTTGGAGACAGCACACAGCATTTTTAATATAACTGATTTGCATATAAATATGTTTGCCTGCACATTAGGCTCTGTGAAGAAATTGAAAAAAATGTAGTTGTCCACTGTTATGTTTTAAAAGTGGAAGAGAAATGAGGGAAAGGGGAGGTCAGAGGAAAGCTGAAGAGAGGCATGAAAGCTTACTTCATAACTACACTATCACTGTAATCAGTGTAATCACCGAAACAGAGAGACCATTCACTTCTGCCTCTGAGCAGCTCTTGGCACCAAAGCCCAAACTTCAACCCAAATTCTCGAGTTCGCTTCTGCCTTTGGAATGTGCAAAACCTGCTCACAAGCCCCAGATGTGCCCCAAATGTCTGAGCCTCCAAATCCAGATTTGAATATTGGCTGATCTCCACCACGGAGTAACAGCTCCCAAAAAATTGTGATCACTGTTCACAAGGAGGTTTCTTTTGAGCTACGGTGGGAAATGAAGATGAAAAGGTAGACTCCTACATGTGCCTACATCCATTAGGGAATCAAGAAACCTAAACACTTATTTATGCATACATTTACTTTGGAGACAGCTGACAGCGTATTGTATCTATCTGACTTGCCCAAGCTGGTTATTACAGACGTAGGTGCAGAAAACAGCAAGTGGCCTAGGAGGTGAATGGAAGCATTGGATAGGTGTAATATCCTGGACTTTAATAATTGTCAAGCTTGTATGCTTTCAATTCTGAATAACAGCTCATGACACAAAAGATTTTCCTCTACCTCACCCCCCTCAAAAATTCCTTCTGTTGCATGAAATTCTTGTCGAATTTCCTACGTATAGATTGAGTTATATAATCCTGTAGATTTTGGCCATGAAGAACTATGAACATATTGTAGCTGCATTTATTAATTTGTCTATTTTAGCTTTTTTACTGAAAAAACTCTTTCTTTTTTTGATTTGCGTAAAGTGCCAATGGCAATATTTTGTTTTAATCTAGTAACCTGCAATTTAAAAATGTCCTGTTTGATTTCGCTAGGAACTGTGGAAACTGAGGTTTTTTTTTAAGTCCCAAACAGAAGTAAAATCGTATTTTTAATGGTCTTATTTATTTTGATTGAGACAACAGATGACTGAGATTTTTTTATTACTCCTAGACCTCTATTACTCACAAAGACAAATGCTTTTCCTTATATTTCTAGGAAGCATTCTTTTTTCCTGCTTTAATTGCTAGCTTACATTGACTCTTCTGTGGTGAGCTCACTTGACATCTCTAAGCTGTTTGTGTTATCTTTCACTTTTTGTTGAAGATGGCTTCACGTAACTATGTAGGATTCAAGATCAGATGGAAAAAAAAATTCGTTTAAGTAATCAGAATACAGACATAATGATATTTAAGTGTAACCCATGTGCATTAGAAGTTCTGCCTGTGACTGCGCTTCATCATCTCATGTGAGACATGAAAGAAATAAAACAGATTAACACTATTCACTCACAAAGAGAGGAAAAAAAAGGGAAATCTAGTGTGAGGTTGCTGTCCTACCATGGGCACACTGCTTTGCAGTTATTCTGCCTGCTACAGGAGGTGAGTCATTGCCTGGAGAGAAACGAGGGGGAGAGCAGGGATATGAAAGGAAGTGCAGAGAGGCTATTCTTCCAGACCCAACGAGGAGTTGTCTCCAGATCGCCACCCACCACGGACCTGGCTTGGCCAATGTCTCCTGTATCCTGGTTGTTGGCTTGCGCACCCAGAGGAGACCTGCGTGCTGGTCTCAGCACAAGACTAACTGTTTAAAGGCCCTTGAAGTGGCAGCCAGGTTACTGAGGAAGATGAGAAGACAAATCCAAGAGTCCTACCTGTTTTGTGCAAGGTCTGTGAGGTGGTCACTGGGGGCTTGGCTCAGCCTAGCTCTGCTTCACAGTCTGATATGACAGACCAGGCCACCGTGGTAGGACCACAGCAGCCCTATGACTGTCAGGGTTGCGTTATGCCTGTGATCAAATCAAGTGGGTTTAGAAACAACAGCTGGACTCATATAGCGAGTGGGAGTGCTGCACTTCACAGAAGCTGTCAGTGGCAAGAACCAGCTGGGCACTCTACAACCTGCCCTTTCAGGCATCATAAGTATGCATCGCTATGAGGAATGTAAAATCAGCTCCCTTTCTACCATAATGCTCTTTCCTTTAAATTCAGCTGGAAACCCTGACTGTTCTGGGTGTCTTGTTCAAATCAAGAAGACATGCAAGGTCATGCTTTTCCTTTACTTGAAAAATTAAGGACCACTAAAACTTAAGCACTCCTTTTTTTTAACTTAGCTGATTTAATATTAATATCAGATAAAATCCATATGAAATGCTTCTACCCTTACAGCTGTTTAAATCTAAAATTATTCTCTTTGCACCATACTTTCTTCTGTAGAGTTGCAGAGGATTTGGTGGATCAGGCAACAGCCTTTTATCAGATCATATTTTCTGCATTTGACTTGCCAACTGATAAATCTCTCCAGTATTTCCTTCTAGAGAAATGGAAGTTGACTCTTCCCCCCCCTCACCTCCCCAGAGCCCCCCTTTCCTTCTCCAGAAAAACATTGTCATCTTGGTTGGTGCAAACATCACTTAATCCTCCTTCTCCCTAAGGTTTCCACAAGCTGTCCCTGTTTAAAACAAATATTGCTAATTTAGCATTTATAGAAGTAGCAGTTCAAACACTACAATTCATAAAGCACTAAATTGCAACATCTTTCCTTCTTTAAGACAAAAATGAAGCTGTGTCAAAAGACTTGGCACTGGGTGTATTAATGTGCAGTTTGAAGCATGTTTTCTAAATCTTTAGGGAATGATACACTTATAGTATAATGTACTTTAAATATTTTATTTCATTACAGCAGGATAAGCCTTTGTACTTGGCAGAATGAATTATTTCACAGAGGAAATAAGGGAACTGATAAGAGGTATTCACATGAGAGGAGAAGAGAAAAACACATTCTGTATGTATAGCAGCAAACTTTAGGGTGACAGGGAGAAATGCTTGATCGATACTTAAAATACCAGACACTATCTACAAGGTATTTAGCCAAATGGAGCAGTTACATAAATACACTGAATTCTTTGTAAAACTAAACAAATTTAGATCTGTTGGTACTGAGTGTTCCCATCCTATATGGAGTCCCCTGAGATCAGCAGGAGTTTCTCCTATCATTTCAGGCTTTGGAGATGACCACTTCTCTTCTGTGATCAATTAGTTGGTTGTTATGAACTGTTTTCTACTCAAAGGCAGCTCCTGTTCTCCCCTTGCAGGTTTTTCTCCCAGCAGCCTGGTGATATTTAAAATTATTGCACTAGTGACAACAATTAAATAAAAATATCTGAGAGGTTCCAAGTTATTACAGAAAAGCTCTAGTCTCATAGAATCATTTCCTGCTTCATCAGACATAAACTACTTATTTTTCTGTACACATCTTCAAAGAGAAATGCTGGAACTTATTAAATAAACCATATTATTGCTTTGGATTAATTAGCAGATGGCTTAATGATATGCACTAGTAATTGCTACTGCTTGCACATATTTGATTATACTTTATTATCATAATTGTGTTTAAAATACATCATAGCCATTGATATTTTGTGTTATGTTTATAATTGGTTAACAATTTCGCTGAGAATTATGAGTTTTGCAGAGATTGCTATCTCGTTATGTTCTATGTCAAAAGGAATTTTAGGCAGCATTTTTATCCTGGTTAAATAAAGATATATTCAAAATATAGATTAAGAATAGCTATATGCTGCACTGATAATGATCCTTTTCAAATAGTCTAGTCCATTGTGCCTTCATAAAATTAATTCACCTCTTCATTACTGTTTGCAAATGGTAATCATCCTCTTGTCTGACTAGTTTTATTGAAAATTAAGATTACAGTAATGTTATTTTCAAGTCTTCAGACACAGCCTCAGTGTTCCAAATTCATTCACACTATGAATAAATCGAGTGTCTGAAAATACTTATATGGTGCTAAAGAAGGGTTGGAAAAGATGATAACTGTCCATTTCTTACAACATGTTCAGTTGCCTTTGGGTCAAGGACAAATCTATTTTTTTCAATTACATAAATTGCAATAGTACAATGAGTTGCTCTTTCTCTCAGCTTTTTGCACACCAAAAAAAAAGGCCCAAAAACTCTTGTTAAAAGTCTAAACTCAAGAAGACAAGAAAGTGAAGAGAAAGACTTCCACCCTGAATTCATGCTGCATTAATTATGCAAAACTAAATTCTCCAACATTCCTTAAAATACTTTTTAAAGTTAAACAAACAATGTATGAGGACAAACTAGCCCTTTTTTAACCTTTTGAAGCTGTTGGGCTTTTTTTTACAGTTCTGCAAGGAGTTATTAATATCATAAGTTGATGATCATCAAGACATAGATAATTTCTATTATGAAACAAAAGCTAGCCGAAGAGTAAGGAAATGAAAAGAAGACATTAACAGCCAATTCTCAGAAGGATGATGAGGTAGAGAACTGTATGGCTAAGCTGTAGGATAAATACCTCAATGATCCATAAAATTGACTAAACATGAAAAATAAAATAGAAAATCTCCCTGGACACATATTTTGATTTTTACTATGAAGCAGAAGTCCAAAGCCAACTAATTATTCAGATTTTAGTTACTTTCTTATTCACAAAGAGGCATCATAACCCATAAAGAAAGATCTACAGGTCTCCACTGGGCATGAGCCTGGATGTGGACAAGGTACAAGGTTACAAAAACTCTTGAATTTCAGAGGTAGAGGACAAATGTCTCTGGTTAAAAAAATATATATATATACTTTTATGTCTCAGTTCTACAGTAGTGACTCATGAGTATTGTGGCTCTGCTTCATATTCACTACTGCTGGGCTGAGTTTTCCCAGACATGTAGATATCACCATCCTCCACATGTTCAATTCACGAATACCTGTGACACTGTTCCAGGATTTCAGTGGTAGGCAGGGCATATGCCAATTTAGCTGATTTCAGTTTTGAGAAAAATTCATTTGGATTTAACACTTTAAAACTCATACTGTGTCTCAGAGAGTCATATTCATTTAGAAAAGAAATTCTCTGTTCAGTTAAAGAAATTAAGATCATTGTTTTTTCTTTGTTTTTCCTGATCCACACAGTTTTAATCAGGCATCATTCTGCCTGCTTTCTCATATCACTTTTCCAGTGACAACTGATGATCTAAAACCCACAAATGGAAACATTCTCTTATATATATTGACAGATTGGGCTTGGCTGCAATATTCACTGAATTATAGTTGTATCTCAAGACCTTCCTTTTATTCAGCTATATGATGTATAAAATAACCTATGGGGGAACAGAAGGCCCCTGATGCTTACAGCAGATTCTTAAATCCATCTTTAGCTATGGACATTTGTTCCAAAAGTGATGAGCACCTCTGGGTTGCATTAAAGCCACTCTAATAGAAAATAATCAGATTGAGAATAGTACTAATGAGATTTAGATGCATTAGTTTTGAGAAACACATTTGAAAATGGCAACAACAAATTTTAATAATTCTATACAGCAGCCATGTAAGTACCATCATCACAAAAAATCTCTTTAATATGCAGTTATTATATCTGTTGCAACTAAAATTTAGTAATACTTCTGTTGCATACGGAAGAATTTTTGTTGCTGAAGTTTCTATGGGAATAACATCTGAGACATCATCAGCACAAAGAAATGGCAAGAGCAATCTCTCTTAGATCAAAAACAGAAGCTCAATTTGAAGCAACTCTAAGAGTTTGCTCTAAGGAGAACAGAAGACAGACACGTATGGAATGTCAGTGAAAGCTCATGGCAGGATGTGAATACTTGCTTTCACTTTTTATTACTCTGCACTTAGTAACTGTCCTTGCAGAGGAGGCCTCTGCAGAGTGCTCTGCTTTGAATAACTCCACATCCCTGTAAAATTAAACTTGGATTAAGTGAGCAGGACTGTATATCTATGCAGAACAGCACTTCTCACATGAGAGTCTATAAAACTGAGTGGCAAAACTGTACTGCCTAAAAGGCCATCAGGGAAAGTTAAGCTAAAAAAGCTGCTAAAATATACCCTCTAAACCAGACAGACCATCCAAGCCAAACACAGCAGTAATCAAGACAAGTCAGGACAGAGCCCTTTAAGTCACAGTATATCTCCGTTTCCCTTCTCTCACTTTCACTGGCTGCCATTCATACTTTTCATTTTAAATTATAAAAATACATTTTATATGACATTTATAATCCAGAGTTAGAAAAGTGCTGTTTTCATTTGAATAGGTCACTCTGAAAATGTAACTTAACTCTTTAAAAATATGCACACTTTAATAGATCATATAAATAATTCAGGTGGCCTTCGGGGGGAAGAATTATAGCAGGCAATAATTATTTTTTCTGGCAAGGTTTGCTTCCAATCTTAGATTTCACTGCCGTCAGTTAAATGATTTAGTCAGCAAAAGTGTTATCAAAATTACAAACATATCTTCCATCCATTGGCAGTGTAAACTCTCTAAGAGGTGATTAGCACTGGATACCAAAAAGGAATGATTGTCATGGCTTAATTTAATTTAAAATACTTATTATGATTTAATTGCTTACAATAAGCTGACGTGTATGAGCGGGGCTATTAGGAGTAAACAGGACTCTATAAATGGTATGAATGAGGGGGGGGGAGAACATCTGTTTTCAGGCTTCCCTATCCTAATTTTTCTCTGTTGCCTAAAGGAACAACTAAGAGGAAAAGTGTTGCATTTTTAGCCTTATTTTTTTCCATATGCTAGGCTAGCTGGCCTGGCAGCTGGGCAGTCCCAGAGTGCTTTGAACTGCAGCAGCTATGTTTTCATGAGCAAATAGTGTGGCCCAGCAGAAATCCATCAGGAAAGCCAGACAGCAGTTTGGTGCTGAGGACCTGAAGTCGACACCATACAGGTTTGGGGGACTTGTACTTTGAGAGAGCACTAGTCTCATAGAATTACAGAATCACAGAATCACAGAATAGTAGGGGTTGGAAGGGACCTCTGTGGGTCATCTAGTCCAACCCCCCTGCCGAAGCAGGGTCACCTACAGCAGGCTGCACAGGATC
>Ga0065711_1009444_pt1 | contig 25297 bp, 19 predicted proteins | sample Hoacrofraction12_FD_59098 | JGI IMG/M metagenome (GOLD analysis project Ga0065711, IMG submission 59098) | Hoatzin crop microbial communities from Cojedes, Venezuela - Epithelial fraction 12 v2 (version 2) | ecosystem: Host-associated > Birds > Digestive system > Esophagus > Crop | place...
GACATGCCTTGGGACAGTACTCCTTGTCCTTGGTATTCCCACTGAAAAATGACACCTCCAGAACAAGCACTTGCATGCCTTCCTGATATGTCCCCTAGATTGTGCTCTACAGAAGAGAGAACCGCTTACCAATCCAGTCTACCCTTTGGCAAATCTTCTCAAGTGATGGTGAGCTCCACTGCAGGTCAGCCCACTCTGCTCTTCCCATATCACTCACAGAGCCTCTTTACTTCCTGGGACAGAGACCTCATGATTATTTGATCTTCCAGTGGAAATGCTTATTCTCCCAAAAAAGGAAAGTTTCCCTTCCATTTCCTGCCACCTCCATGCTCCTGATATTTCTACAGGAGACTACAGTATTTCCTAGGTATCCTTGTGATTGATTGATAGAAATTTTTACAACTCTTGATTGCTCCTCAGATGGAGCGGGGAGGAACTGCAAAAGGATCTTAACAACGCTGAAGAGATCTAGTGCTCCCTTAGGAAGGTATTGTCCTGTTTCTTAGACCAGTGGTGGTATTGTCACTAATCCCTGTTTGACAGAGGTGATCTTGACATGATGTGCTCTTGACAAGGACTGTGTCACGATGGGCTTTGGTGAAACCATTCCAAATAATTCTGGATGCTTTCATGGGAACCCAGTTTTCTCTGTTTTGCTAAATAGGACCCTCTCTTTTCTTTATTCTGCTTATGTGTGGATTAGAGCTACCTAAGGATAAATTGTCACTGTACCAGTCTTAGTGTGCCTTCCAGCACGAACAGTCAAACTATTTTCTAAGTCAGTGACGACTGAGATTTTCAACAGTAAGTGGAGTCATTGACTCATAACAAATACTCTTGATCATGCAGTAATAAAGGTTATCCCAGAATTATTCTTTTAATAATATTATTTCCTCAATATTATTTAGAACATTTTGGAAATATGTAATGCAAATTTCTGCCCCTAGCAAAGTATTATTTCCTCTAGCAGTAAAATCCTGCCTACTTCAGTCACGTGAATGCTTCTGCCGTCTTCACCAGCACTGTGTGTGCGTCTGTAAGAAACACCCACGGGACTTAGCAGAGCGGATCGCTGTTTTAGAGTAACTTGAAGCACTGAACTATAGGTAATGTTTAAGGAGATCTGGACTCCAGAAATGGCTTTGCAGTGTTCTTCAGGATGAGCCCTAGTGAGTTCTGTCAACTCGCTTTGCCTCAATTTTCCAGTCTATAAAACGGGCATCGCGATACTTGCTCTGCAGATGAATGCCGGAAAGTGCTGAAGAACACCTCTGTGTCCAAGTGAGATAGTATTACTGTTGCTTAGTGCTCGTGTGGCAGAGGAACAGAGACACTGGGAGGGGGAACGGCGTTTGTATGAAGCGTTACGGACTTTCCAAAATGAAGGAGTTAATTCAGTGGAATTTTGTGGATATGGACTGGCAGCAACTGAGAGTAGGTGTTTACATTCTGGGTTTCCCCTTTTAAATTTTCATTTGTCACCTGATACTGTGAGATATTATCTGGCAACCACGCTCACTTGAGAGAGCCTATCGACTTTGGGAGTCTTACAAATTTACGAGGTATTTTCTTTAGGCAACTGTGCACTTCTGATGAACACCAGTATTGCCCAATTTAAAGACAAACTTCCTGGGTTTCCCTGAATATTTTCCCCACAGCTTCTTCTTGGTATTTATTTAAGAGAAGGAAAAGGCTGTTCTGTGGCAGAGCTAATGTTTACAAGACATTCTGTTAACGTGTCTTCAGTTTTCACCTGAACCTGTTTTCCTAACTGCTCTATCCACAGCATTTCAAGGTCTGTAGTACCAGTTTAAAGGGAAAACAGGCAATTCTGTGAAATTCAAGTGGGGCCTTGAAGGTATAAATAAGATTAGAGGCTTAACAATGAGGGATGAGGGAGGGAGGTGAAGTGGTTCACGTGCCTGGGGTTGGATGGATTGCAAGTCTGGGTCTGGAAAAGGAGCTGAAGCTTGTTCCTTCAGTGCTAGAAATGCATAAAACTCTGTTTTACTTGTCAAAAGTCAAGGTAAAGTCAGGGATTTTATTGTCAGCGGCTCACAATTTCTCCTGCTTTCTCTGGAGCGTTAAGTGTTGAAAGCCCAGTGGGACCAGCCGGGCTTTGAGGACTGCAGGTGAGGTACCAGGCATGGTGGACTGTACAGCAAGTCGAGTAGCTTGGTGTCACTCAAGTCCAATCCTAATCTTCCGTGGTGAAGGACTGGGCTGACAGAGACCAGGTCCTGTTCACAGCTGACATTTTCTTGTGTGTCCTTAAGCAAAGCAGGGACCTTCCTGTGCCATCTGGATAATTATTTAGCTTGAAGAATGGCTCAGCAGCTGGTGTCAGGCAGATAGCAATGATAAGTGAAAGGCTCCAAGAAGCTCAAAACCAAGATTAAACTAACAAAAGAAAAAATAACAGGTGAATCCTATAGCCAACATTACACAGTGCTCACATGGATAGAATTTTTCTCTTCTTGTCAGGCTTCTCATTAATGTGCTATAGGGTCTCACACTGTGGTTAGAATGGAATAGAGTAGAATAGAATACAATAGAATAAGAATAAGAATAGAATAGAATAGAATAGAATAGAATAGAATAGAATAGAATAGAATAGAATAGAATAGAATAGAATAGAATAGAATAGAATAGAATAGAATATTTCGGTTGGAAGGGAACAACAACAATCATCTAGTCAAGCTGCTTGTGTGACCCTTGCGTAGACTGTGGAGAGAGGTGGTGAAACAGCCAATGTGCTCCGGTACGTCTCATAATTTCAGTTCTGTGAGCATGACACACCTTGATTTAGCCCAGCAAAGAACATCCCGTGAATATCATCCCCAGGAGAGGGCTGACAAAATAAATAGTGATATAAAACACAGAGGATGCATCAGGTGTAATAGTCAAGGGAGCACCGTAAGGCAGTAACAGAGTTTAGCCCCATGGTGCTCTGTACTGCCGTAACACAGAGGAGGGAACAAAGGGTTTGTAAGATAAATACTAGGACAGATAAAGTGCTGTGACCCCATTCTAGGCACTGAGAATGATGGCAATAGTGAAATTAAGTGATTTAAGCTCTTGGGAAGTCTGTGCCAGTGCTAGGATTTGAGTTTACTCTGATGCTTTTTTCCTCCAGCCACTTACTTTTTTTTCAGCCTTCTTGATCTAAGTGTAAAATCTGATTGTAAATAACTGCTGCAGTAGGTTATAATAAAATGCTGGGGGGGGCATTGTGGATACTACACTCTTTTTCTGTGCTTTCTGTAGCCGTATCTAGTAAGTGCACGCAGTGTTTTAACAGCTGGATTTCCTTCCACAGAAAACATCTTTTCATCGGTCCCAGACACTGGGCTACAAAAATGGATTTGCCTTTTCTCGGCTGCCAAGAGTGGGGATCGGCGGGGAGCGACTGTACGTGAATCAGCTTTCTCAAGCTGAATTAGATGAATTATCCAGCACGAGACCCACGCTGACCTATGGGCAAGCCAAGCGGGCTCCACCTTCAGGCTTCATTCCAGCATACGTGGCTTTTGACAAAAAGGTATAAAGAAGCTTAATTCCAGGAATATCTCTGGCCAGGCTCGGAGACATAAACAGTCAGCTCCAGGGTTCATGGGACAGCGTACAGCAGTTTTTAGATGCCATAGCCCTTAGTCAGAGACAGCTGAACCCCAGACTGAAAGAGGCTTTCTTTGCTCGGGAGGAGGATTATAATACGTAAACGATGTAAGACATTCCCCACAAGTTACGCTAGAGCATTTCCAGCAGGCATTGGAAAAGAAGTTTGATTAACTGTGAAAGGCTTCAGTTTATAACCATTGCCCTGTAAACCACAGCCTGGCCTTCTGCGTTGCCAAAACTATATTGAGATTGTAACTGAGCTGAAAGCGTAAGAGACAGTCTGCAGTGAGGACCCTGTCAGAGTGTTTAACTGTGGTCTGTCTATTTATGCTTGTGTTTGTCACCACGGCGTGTTAAAGCCTGTACTGCCACTTTAGCACTTCCTGCGTTGCATCTCGGGGATCGTGTCGGCCTAGGAGGTGGCTGTGTGTCTGCTTGGAGCGGTCCTGAGCTGACCCTTGGTTTCAGATGTGCCAGCAGCTCAGACTGCAAGCTGGCGAGGGCGGCTGCAGCCGCGGACGGAGCAGTCTCTGCCGAGCAGGGGTTTGCACGCTGACAGGCAGCCCTGGAGGGGCTGCCAACCTCGGCCCATCTGGGAGACAGCCTGGGGAACAGATGTGTTGTGTTAATTACCGAGGCTGTTCCTTCAGAGTAGTGTAGATGTTGCTGTTTAATCTGTCGGACACTTCTCTGCCCCTTCATTCAAGCCAGAGTAGCGGCAGGGGCCCCAGAGCTGCTGGGGGAAGTCATGGTCCCTTTTGAAGCTCTTTTGCTGGCTGGTAGGAACTGGCTGGCTTCATCAGCGCTCAGTTACCTAGGCCTCTGGGTTGATGTAGGCTGATGGACTGGCTGGATGCATTTTCTCTGCACCCTCATTTCTCTCTTTGTTTCTCCAGCACAGATTAGCTTTTGCTGTCAGGGCTTGACAGATGTGACTTCAGATGACCCGTGCAGATTTTAAAATCCACAGATGTGGTTGAACTCTTTCCTAAAAATTCCTGATAGCTTCCCTAAATCAGGGTCTGCAAAGCTGACAATAGTACAGAAAGTCATTGATGTCAGAAAACTGGATTACTGGCAGCAACCAAGCACCTGGCAGCAGGTGACATAGCGGGTGAAGGAAGAGTAGGGAAAAGGCTGTATTTTTTAAGCCTGTCTCATGCATACCAAATTTGTGAAAGGTGGGTCTTGATAAAAGCCCTCATGATGCCTGCTTAGATATAAGGTATAAATTTTTTACAATGAGGGTGGTGAAACCCTGGCACAGGTTGCCCAGAGTGGTGGGAGATGCTGCATCCCTGGAAACATTCAAGGCCAGGTTGGACGGGGCTCTGAGCAACCTTATCTAGTGGTAGATGTCCCTGCTCATGGCAGGGGGATTGGACTAGATGGCCTTTAAAGGTCCCTTCCAACCCAAACCATTTTATGATTCNATGATTCTATTTGGTGCCTCTGCCATCAGTCACAGATTAGGCTGCAGTTAGCCTTGACAATTTTCTAGATTACAATCCAGTAGCTTTGCACTGACAAAAAACATTACAAATAAATTATTTGTGTTAACAGACTAACCACGGTGTTCAAAGTGTTTCTCTCTCTCTCTCCCTTTGGGATATTTCCCCTATGGCAGATTTTGAAGTTCGATGCCTATTTCCAGGAAGATGTTCCTCTCTCCGCAGAAGAGCATTACCGGATCCGCCAAGTGTGTATCTATTACTATTTGGAAGATGACACCATGTCCGTCATAGAGCCTGTTGTGCCGAACTCTGGCCTTCCTCAAGGCAAACTTGTCAGACGCCACCGGGTGCCCAAGAACGACCGTGGGGATCATTACCACTGGAAGGATCTGAATCGGGGCATGAACATCACCATGTATGGCAGGACGTACCGCATAGTGGACTGTGACCNGTTCACACAGGTGTGTTGCTTGTACAGAGAACACTGACACAGAGAATCCTGGGAGTTACAGGTGGACAGGCCTGCTAGAATCCAGTAGTCTGCATCTGTAGCTTTCACAATAAGGTTGTCTTCAATCTTTCATTTTGCTTTTTGTGGAGAATTCTTTCTTGAGATCAATGGGAAGTTCAAGGTATATTTGCTGAGGGCACCTTAATGGCTCAGGATTATTGCGCCAAGGCTGATGGGAGTCCATCCTGTGTCCTCAGAAATGCTCCTTGCAGTACAAATTCTAAGCTTATTCCTGTGTGAACAGAATTGGTCTAAGCTCATTTCTATATATACACCGGTTTAACTACTTAGAATGCAGAGGAAGCATCATGCACACGTGAGAGGGAAATTACTGATCCTAACTCTTTTCTGACTTAATACTGCTCAGCTCAGAATCAGGGAAGGGAATGCAGTCAGTAACTCTGCACCCGTCTACAGCCAGGCCAGAAGAGCGATCATGATCCATGAGCTGAGAATCATGCTATGAACTGACCTTTCTAAGAGAGCTTACTTGTTGCCTACTTTTCTACTTCTGTCTATTTCTATACCAGTAAATGAAATAATAACAATCCACTAACAAATTATAACAAATACCATTACGATGGCATCCTGTTAGATTGCCCGCAGTATAATCCCAGCCCTGGTCAACTGCTATTCTTCCAAGCCAGTCCCAGGAGCAGTCCAGGACCTAGAATCCTCCAGGGACCATTCTCAATAGGTGAGTGATGTGCAGCCAACCTGTCCTGGAGGCTGAGAGAGTTTAGATACAGGCTGTTCCTTGCCAGTTGTCCTCAGTGACCAGGAATGTTCCCAAGCATGTATAATATATTGGTATATATGTGGCTGTTGAGAACATGTGGAGCCATCTCTGCTGGAACTGGATGACTGTTAAATTCGGTTCACATCAGATGAAGAGCTGGTTCTCGTGTTAATGTTGGCTGGTTGATGAAGACATCAGATAAGCTATGTGGGTCTACATCGCTAGGCCACTAGTCTATTTATCATTAACTGGCTTCCTCCAGACCAGAAAATAGTGAGTTTGAAAGTGTGAACCTGCCTTGTGAGTCTTCAGGGTGATCTCACTTGCCTGTTGGAGATGTTTGCGTAGGTGCTTCCTGGGCTGAATATTTTCATGGGCCACTTCCCAGGGCCAAAAAGGGAAGAAGTCCATTGACTTCAGAGATAGCTTTGGGTGGCTGATGTCAGTACACAAGTAATACCTGAGAGTTTGTTGGTGCATCCCAGGTAAGCAAAAAGTCCCTGTATAAGCAAGCAGATTGCCCTCTTTCTGTGGGAAAAGAGTTCCTCCTGAAAGATGGACTGAAGCTGCCACTCTGGCACGTATCCTCATGGCCTGAAGGGCCTTGGTGGGCCTAGTGTGGATAACGCTAACTTCCACTGTCTGACACACTGGGGAGCCCTAGGTCTCTTGGAAATTCCAACTGACTACTTCTGTGGTTACGCACTAATTGAATCTTTTCGGTTAACATAAAAGAGACCAACGGACAGTTGTCCTCCATTTACAGCCCTAAGGCCAAGGAAAACTGTCCTCAAGTAAAATAGGAGTTAGGATGTTGAGGACAGGACTGCCCTGGGTAATTAAAGGGCAAGCAAAGCTAAGAAGCAGCTTAAATAGACACATCTTGGTCAAGTTCTACTGTATTTGCTATTGCAGTGGCACTAATAGTCCTGCAGCCTGTGGGGAATGTCTGTGAGGTCATGGTCTGTGAGGAATGACCTTGCAGTATTCTGACCAAACTCATCTCAGTCCATCTGTAATGTCTAATTAGCTCTTACCTTCAGAACTCAAGGCACCATTAATACCTCAAATGTCCTTCCTAGGTGTTCCTGGAGAGCCAAGGAATTGAACTGAACCCTCCAGAGAAAATGGTTTTTGATCCTTACACAGAACTGCATCGGATGCCTACACGCAAGTACATCACACCATCAGATTTCGACCAATTGAAACAGTTTCTGACTTACGACAAGCAGGTGAGAGAGCTAGTAGTGATTAGCCACGTTACAGACTGTGTGTGTTACTGAAACTCGAGTCTTGTGAAAGCCTGCAACCTTACCTATTCTAAAAAAATCTCAGTCCACTGAACAGACTCCAGATTTGCTCCTTGGCTTTAGTAAAAAACAAAATCTTCTGTCTTTTTGCTGGGCTTTGTGCCATGTGAACAGCTTCTCCTTGGATTGCAGAGCCTATCCTCCATCTCTCTCTTGCTTTCTGTTGGGATGAGATAAGCCCCCTGTCTCGGGACGTCAGCGGACAGATGCAGTTCCAATACGAATGGGCGTGCTGCATCTGCTCCTCTCTTTGTCCAAAACTGCTGCCAGGTGCCAGAGTGGACAACTTCAGACAAACACAAATGCCACTTGCTCTGACTGAATGTGCACAGGTTTGGCAAACACTCTCCTCGCTCCTCCTCTGGATCTTCTTCTTCTCATGTAGCAACAGTGTAAGAAACCCTGCAGACTACATGTGTACTAGAAAATAAAACAGGGCCAGGACACGACCGGAGTTCTGCCTATTGTCCCTGGCCAGCTATCAATCTAACAGCTCCTGGCCATCAGACAGGCATTAGCACAGCTCAGGATCACATCCAGATGCCATTTTGGGTACGGTCACCCTGTTTTGAAGGGAGCAGACCGTTTTGCTGTGTGGATGCAAGCTGGGCCATGCCTGCCATTTCACTGCCAGTTTAGCCTTAGTGACGCAAGTCAGTGCTGGGCCAGCTCTTCCTGCAGTGGCTATTGGGCTGCCTGTTTAGGAGCCGTATCTTGGGGAACTCATGAGCATTGCAGTGTGACGAGTTTGATTTCTGTGGCATTAAAAGATGATGTTTCCACTAGGCAGAAACCAGATGTGGTCTGCAGTGAACACAGCCTCCTCGGGACTGCCGAGTGCATTGCCCTCTGCCTTCCTTAGTGTGCTGGTTTTGGCTGGGATGGAGTTAATTTTCTTCATAGTAGCTAGTATGAGGCTATGTTTTGCATTTGTGCTGAAAACAGTGTTGATAATGCAGGGATGTTTTAGTTACTGCTGAGCAGTGCTTACACAGAGCCAAGGCCTTTTCTGCTCCTCATCCCCCACCAGTGAGGAGACTGGGGGTGCACAAGAAGCTGGGAGGGGACACAGCCAGGACAGCTGACCCCACCTGACCAAAGGGATACTCCATGCCATATGACGTCGTGTTCAGCAATAAAAGCTGTGGGGGGGAAGGAGGAAGGGTGGGGGACATTCAGAGCTATGGCATTTGTCTTCCCAAGTAGACATTACTCACGATGGAGCCCTGCTTTCCTGGAGGTGGCTGAACATTTGCCTGCCAATGGGAAGTAGCGAACAAATTCCTTGTTTTGCTTTGCTTGCGTATGTGGGTTTTGCTTTCCCTAATAAACTTTCTTTATCTCAATCCACAAGTTTTCTCACTTTAACCCTTCCGATTGTCTCCCCAACCCACCGGCGTGGAGTGAGCGAGCGGCTGTCTGGTACTTAGTTGCTCGCTGGGGTTAAACCATGACACTCAGCATGAGGGTGACAAAGAATTGGTCATGAAACCTCAAAGAGGTTTAAGAATCAAAACAAGATTCTGTCTTGCTGTGTTGTTTCGTTATAAAAATCACTTCCCTTATGTGTACTTCCCTACTCATTCCTCAGCAATTATTTTCTGCTACTTTTTAATCACTCCCCCCACCATTTTTCCTCATGATTCCTGAACTAAATTTCTTGCTTAGTACCAACTGTTCTCTCCCACTTGCTGCTTTCAAGGTAAGTCAGGCACGTCCAGCTCTCCAGGCCCCTGCTGCCCTTCCCACTGCTGCCTCAGCAGCCCATTCATCCCAGTGCCCACAGCACAAGGGCTTGGTTCTTCTCTACCTGGCAGTAGAAGATTGCTGAGATGCCTCTGATCACCCAGCCCATTTCAGTCCCCTTCATATGGACAGAGCATTAGTAATTCTAATCCGTGGTTGTTTGCTCTGGCTCTTTTTTCTCCACCCTAGGTCCTTCGCTTCTATGCCATGTGGGATGACACTGAGAGCATGTTTGGTGAGAATCGGCCTTATATCATCCATTACTTCTTGTCAGATGACACAGTGGAGGTTCGGGAAGTCTACAAGCAAAATGATGGTAGAGACCCATTCCCAATACTGATAAAACGCCAACGCTTGCCCAAAACCTTTGTGGACAAGAAAAGTAAGTTTAGATTGGTGTTGTGGTTTAGCCTGGCTGGACGCTGGGTGCCCAACAAAGCTGCTCTATCACTTCCCCTTATCAACTCGACAGGGAAGAAAAAGCACAATGAAAGGCTCATGGGTCGAGATAAGGACAGGGAGAGATCACTCACCAACTACTGTGATTGAACTTGGGAAATCAGTTTAATTTATCACCAATCAAATCAGAGCAAGACAATGAGAAATAAAACCAAATCTTAAAAACACCTTCCCCCCACCCCTCCCTTCTTCCCGGGCTCAACTTTACTGCTGATTTTTCTCTACCTCCTCCTTCCGAGTGGCACAGGGGGACAAGGAATGGCGGCTGCGGTCAGTTCATCACACGTTGTCTGCCACTCCTTCCTCTTCACAGGGAAGACTCCTCACACTCACCCTTGCTCCTGTGTGGGGTCCCTCTCGCGGGGGGACAGTTCTCCATTAACTTCTCCAACATGACTCTTCCCAAGGGCTGCAGCTCTTCACAAACTGCCCCAGTGTGAGTCCCTCCCACGGGGTACAGTCCTTCAGGAACAGGCTGCTCCAGCATGGGTCCCCCACGGGGTTACAACCCCTGCCAACAAGCCTGCTCTGGCGTGGGCTCCTCTGTCCATGGGTCCGCAGGTCCAGCCAGGAGCCTGCTCCAGCACGGGCTCCCAATGGGGTCACAGCCTCCTTCGGGCATCTCCCTGCTCTGGTGTGGGGTCCCTTCCACGGACTGCAGGTGGAATCTGCTCCACCGTGACCTCCATGGCTTCAGGGGACAGCCTGCCTCACCGTGGTCTGCTCCTCGGGCTGCAGGAGAATCTCTGCTCTGGTGCCTGGAGCACCTCCTCCTCCTCCTTCTTCACTGACCTTGGTGTCTGCAGAGTTATCACTCCTCTCTCTGGCTGCAAAAAGTGCCCTTATGCTTTTTATTTTTTTCTTCTTAAATATGTTATCACAGAGGCGCTGCCACCATCGCTGATTGGCTTGGCCTTGGCCGGCAGCAGGTCCATCTTGGAGCCGGCTGGCATTGGCTCTATCGGACATGGGGGAAGCTTCCAGCAGCTTCTCACAGAAGCCACCCCTGTAGCCCCGTGCTACCAAAACCTTGCCATGCAAATCCAGCACTGTTGGCCAGTGCATCTGCCTGTGCTAAAAGTGCCTTGGTGGATAGACACATATGTGGTGGCTGTGTCAGAGCCACACCAAGTCTGGAGAATTTTTGCTGGGAACTCTCCAAGTGTCATAGTTTTTTGGCCAAAGAAAAGTTCTTTGAATGATAACTAAATTCTTTATCTTTTGGGAATCAGTGGCAGGACAGCAGTACCAAGAGTTCCCTGGAGCTATTTATACAGCTTGCTTTTGTATTCCTTTTCACTAGGAAACATTAACATCTACCTGATTGATTGATTTTTCCTTTTGCTCCTTCATCCTTAGAGATCTTTCCAAGCTGTGTGCTGGAGATCTCTGATCAGGAGGTACATGAGTGGTACACAGCTAAAGATTTTGCTGTTGGCAAATCTACCACCCTTCTTGGACGCACCTTCTTCATCTACGATTGCGATGAGTTCACCCGAAACTTCTATCGTGACAAATTTGGCATCACAGACTTCCAGCCAGTGGAGATAAAGAAGAAACCACTTGAGGAAGTTCCACAGGTACTGCCAACAAATTCTCAGAGGAAGGGAGGGAAGGAAGCAGTCGGTGTAAGCTCTTTTAGTAAAGTATAGGTTCAGCTTAGTAAGAACCTGTAGTAAGCAAGTTGAGCTTAAAGAAAAGAGCAAGTACGTTGAAAAAGACAAGGCAAGAATGGTCATAATTGATATAAAAATGAAAGTCCTCTGAAACTGTTGATTTCTAATACTGTAAAGGACAAAGCATTTGCTAATAGTGATAGAAAGAACTGGTTATGTCTATACCAGAAAATTAAACAGGGTTTGGTTTTGTCTGGGAAGCCAGCTGGCACAGTCTAGCTGCACACACACACTACTAAATTCTCCCTCATCCTCCAGAACAGGGCTGCCAAATCCGGGCTGCCAAATCCAGACTGCCTACTGGGGACGATCACAGCCCTTGTGATCTCCCAAACTGAGCCTAGGAATGGTCTGGAGTGCTAACTGGCCTAGACCATGAACATGATGGGGATTAGGTTAACAGTGTAACCATATAGATGATTGAGTTCCTGTGCACAGCGAGGTTTTAGTTATTACTATAGCCATAGTCTCTTTATTCAGAGAAATTACCTGCCTTTCTGAATTTCAGATTTTCTTAATTCTCCTAAATATTTTCTATAAGGGGTCCAACACTTGGCCGGGCTAGTAGGATGTCTAGTGGGCAGGATGTCACAGCTACTGCTACCTGGTGACAGAAGATTTCTTTCCAAACAGATGGTTTCCGATAAGCTGTCTTGCAAACATTGTCTTGTTCTTAGTTTCAGCTGTTTCTACTTGATATCTCCTCTGGATGCAGGTAATTCCTCCCTATAATGGTTTTGGCATCCCTGAAGACTCTCTTCAGAACTGCTTTTCTCTGGTTCCAAAGCCTCCCCGGAAGGACGTCATTAAGATGCTAGAGAATGACCACAAAGTACTGCGATACCAGGTGGCCCTGGTAAGTGCTTTCCATGACGGTGCAGTGCCAGCTTCTGTTGTAGAGTCAGAAGGATGGGAGGAACAGCCTGCTCAGACAAGGCTGTCTGCAAATTTTCCAGTGTGCTGGTGGGAAAAGAGAGCTCCCCAAGCCAACACAAGTGCCCCTCAGGGGATGCTGTTGGGTTATTGTGTACTTGCTGTGACAATTAGTAGCAGGCAAAGGTAGAAAAAAAACAAGGCCAGAAAGCACCAAACAGACACGCTAGAAAACACAGCCATTTATGGAAAAACTCCCACTGACATCAGCACGTGACAGATGGCCCTAACTGAAACAGCATTGCGACTGGGCACTGTGCCTCTGCCTGCCTTCAACTGCTGCCACAGGCGTGCGCTTGCCGTGCTCTGCTGCTGGCTCCCAGCACCTGTCCTTCTCCAGGCAAGTCCTGGCCGCAGCAGCCAGCGAGGGGCCGTGCTAGCAGAGCAGCCGAGCGCCAGCGCAGAAGCTGGGGAGTCCACGGGGGACGGTGCTTTCCACCCACGACACCGGCATTCAAGCCCTGGCCTTTGTGCTAACTTTACAGTCAGTTTATGCAAGGAGCCTCCGGCACGTCCAGCAGTAGCGATGGCATTTCCTGCGCTGCCTGGTGCCTGGCCTCTCCAAACACTGGGGGTGAATAAGGGCTGATTTCCTTTCCTTATTGTGCAGGAGTTCCTAAAGGTCACAGCTGACGAGTTCAGATCCACTTAATTTTAAACTAAGCAAGTAAACCTATCAGTGTGTCAGGGGAGTGTTTTCCTGTGACTAAGAGCTGGAAGCAGCACCAGCCTCTCTCAGGCACTCATTATAATGAAAAATATAACTTTAATGCTGAATTTTACAGCCAGTCTCTCTCTGTGGTGAATCATTCCATATAGGATATTCCTTTCTCTTGGATTACTCAGTCTGTGGAAACACTGAGTATACTTGGTCACTGCAGCCCAGATTCTGCTTCCGTTAGCCTGACTAGAGCAAGTAACCTTTGAAATTCAGATACTTAATGCTGTCTAGGGCTTTGTTGTGCTATGTCAGCATATCTGTAGCTTTTGGCCTACGTCAAGCGCTTTGTTTAGACAGCTATAACAAAAAGCTATGAACTCCGGGTACTTTTGAGTGGGTTATTCGGTACTCCAGAGCACCCCAGGAAAGAAAAATCTGGTTCAAATGTTCTTTTCCGAAGCCACTATTTTTCCTCTAGGAATCACCAAACCCAGGGGACAGAAGGCGTCGTTTCGTCCTCTCTTATTTCCTCTCCGACGACACGATCAGCATCTATGAACCGCCAGTCCGTAACTCTGGCATCATTGGAGGCAAATACTTAAAAAGGACCAGAGTCGCCAAACCAGGCTCTACTACAGAGAATGTCACGTACTACGAGCCCTCTGACCTCACCATTGGTTCTACAATTGAAGGTAAAACCCAGCCTGGATTGATAATACTGCCAGAGCAGTGGTTTTCAGTACCTGCTCTGCTCTGTCTTTTATTGCACAGACACTGCTGGATCTCATCACGTTTGAGTTTCCAGGTCGCCAGCTGGCGTACATTGGTATAACTCTGCTGCTGTCGATGTTTGGATCTTTGACATAATTAGGAAAAGAGCTACGTTCTCCATAGTATGTGTTCAGTTTACATTTTGGGACCTGTCAGGATTCACAGGGTTAAAGCTATGCCATATGACTTCCAGTAGCAAAGGCCGATCCTGTGAGGAAAATCTATCCAGTAAGAAAAATAAACGTAATACTGAAATAGTAGAAACACACCAGTGCTAATGGGGGCAGCTGTTCTAGGCACGAGCCTGGGTCCTTTGCTCTCAGCAGCTGCTTTTCTTGCAGCAAAACTTCTTTTGAGTCAGTGAAACTATTGTCACTTCAAGGGCTGGAACAAATAGCAGAGCTCTCTCGAACCTGAGCCCAGCCACCAGAGAGAAGTCAGGCTCTCTCCTGGGTGATGAGGTGACTTAGGCACGCTGAAAGGCAAGTAACGCTGCTTTCTTTAATGCCTCTTCCCCAGTGTTTGGCCACAGGTTTGTTATCACTGGCGCTGATGAATATGTGCTTAATTATATGGAGAGCAACGCAGAGAGTTTCCCTGCTGCAACACTGCAGTCCCTGAGGGATCATTTTCGCCCACAGCAGCTGGTAAAGGAGACTGCCAACAGGTAGGCTTCAAAGGATGGCGTTGTGGAGCTAAGTAAGACTCAGAGTTGACAGCTAAGGGCATTTCCAGCAGCCTCCATGGGCTCCAGCCTGCTGTCTAAAGGCTGCTCAGTTGATTATTCAGCTCCAAGAGCCTGTGTCTGGACACATACAGAGGGGGTCAAGTGTGTACAGTGTAATGTGGCGGCTGCTGCTGACCCAAAAACCTTGCAGGACAGCTCTGGCTCAGCAGCAGAGATACTTTCAGCGAAAAGGACACAAGTCACCTTTTCCCAAAAGACAGCAGTTAACTGTAGCAGATGCTGCTGGAAGTATCTGCCTGAGCTACCAGACAGTTGCAGGCTCACAGGAGGTTTGGTGGGGTCTGTTTTTTCATTTGCTCTGGCTGTGCCTATCAGCCCATCACAGCCTAGACCACATCCTCCTTTTTAGGTGTCCAGACCTATTTCGGGTGACCCAGTAAGGACCTGATTACCTCACAACACACTTTGGAGTCACCTCGTGTCACGGTGGTTCAGAGTGGCTCTGGTTGAAGAGCTGCATACAGTTCCTGGGACTGCATGGAGCACACAAGGAAACGCTCCCTGTCCCAGAGCACTTGCAGATAAAAGCTGCATGGGGTAATTGTCCTGCAAAGGGAAAATAGTTTGCCTAATGCTCTAACATCAAGACTGAGCTTCATCTCTAAATCCAAGCTGAGATGAGCTTGCCACAAAAACCAAGCTCTCCAGAAGCCTGCTGTGTACTCAGAAATACAGTCTGGCCAGCCATGGTGGGCAGCCAGCGCACAAGTGTCACAGTAGGGCTGGTAGAAGTAGTTTTTACATGAAGTCCTGTTCTTCCTTTCTTCTACAGTGACATCCCCACACTTGGGACCAGGAAGCAGGAACTGGATGAATTAATTGTGCAGGTTCAGGAAGAGCTGAAGCTCCATAAATACTTGGACAACAAGAACATTCAGGAGGCATTTCTTCAGTGCGACACGGATGGCTCTGGCGTCCTGGACAAAGCAAAATTTTTAGCCCTTTGTGACAGCCTGAGTGTTCCGACCAACGCCGTTCTGGTTAACAAGGTCAGAAGGAAGGGGTGCTGTGCATATTGAATTCCCCTCCTACAGCTCTTCCAAGGGAGCTCATCTGCAAATCAGCCCTAGCCAGGCGAGAACAAAAGCTGCTCTACCCTACAAAGGGGAACAGCTTCAAGAAAAGGGCAAGAGAGTCCCAATTCAGAAGGGCCTCTGAGCTGTTAGACTGAGCCTGTCTCTTGAAGAATGAGATAATAATTGCTGTCCTCTAAGTAAAGGGAAGAAGTGTTACCCAGGTTACCCCCCATATGGGCAGCCTAGTGTTTGGCTGCACTGTTACGAGAAAATGCCTGCAGGCTCAGGTCTCGGAGATGAGCAGAAGAGGTTGTGTATTATGATAGAGGTCAGGCATAGGCTACTGCAGAGCTGCTGAAGGTTTGTCATCAATTAAGAGCACCAGGGCTTGAGTAGAGATGCCACTGATGTGCTTTGGGAATGAGCCTCGGGAAAGCTTAGCTGCATTCTGGATTTAACAGCAACTGCATATTTGAGAACTAAATATTGTGCAAAAAACCCCCAAAATAATTAGAAACATAACCACTTGGTTAACACAACTAAAACACAGGCTCACTTGGCACTGTGAGCAACAGCACGTGGAGGTCACTGTCTGCACAGGAGAAAATGCGAGGGAAACTGAAGCGAAAAATTCATGCAGCGGGGATGGAGGATCCTTTCAGGAATATGACTGGCAAGGACGCTTTCTTAGAATAATGTGATGTGCAGTAGATTAGTGGCCAATAAAAGCAGACTCAGAGTTTAAAGAAATCTAGAAACCCGAGGGAGTATTTCCCTTGCTAAAAAACCCCCAACATTTTCTAAACCAGCCAGTGGTGAGCATCACAGCCATGGTTGGAAAGGTGCGCAGGCAGGGTATTTAGGTCTCTGAATGTGCACTGATTACAGGCCTTCGAGCAGCACCCAGGGCTGATGCTGTACTGGGGTTCATTGGAGACCACTCTGCCCTAAGGAATTTACAACGTGGTGACAGTCCTTCCGGCTCCCACTCCGAGAACGGGAGATGAAGTGACGTGCCCAAGAGCATGTGGGGAACCTGCGATAACTGAAGCTGAACCCCCATGTTTGAATGCCTGTCTAGGACCTAAACACTAAAAGCATCCCTCTTCTCTCTTGAAATCTTAATAATAGTGTGCTCAGAGCCCTCAGAAGTGTGGCTGTGCTATAAGTTAAACATATGGCAGATAGTTAACTACTGTCTGGATTGGAGAGGAGCACAGCTGTCAGTCACACAAGAGCAACCCTGGTAAATCTGTCTCCAGGCGACAAGGGGAAGAAGAATCCTTTCAAGGAACTGTGATATTAGACCTTTTCCATCTCCCTGGGTGTCAGAAGGAGATTAGTTATGCAATTAAAGAAACAAAAGCTCTCTTTCTTCCCCTTAAGCACACAAAGGCTATAGCTCTGTAACACAATGCAGGGTCAGGCACGGATACCAGAACTGGCTCATTAGTCGGGCTGTGGCTGAGCTCAATTATCGGTGCCTCCACTTTATGCCATGTGAACGCACCAAAGCGACACCAGTGAACAGTGACTGTTCAGATGAGCTGCCCCCTTCCCACTTTTGGCAGGGATTTCTATGGGGTTTCTGAAAGATTTGCTGTGGCCATGCTTTATTTTTTTGTGGATCTGTTGCCACGGTGGTGATAGTCACAAGGCAATCAGGATTAAACTTAAACACTTTCATTCTTCTCCTTGCATAGATTAGCGTCACCTATAAGCATTCAAGGTTACTGATTCAGGACTGCTAAGGTGGGAGGCTCTTCCACACAGGGGAATAAGATCTGCTCTGTCATACAAGGAGTACTTCTGGGCACTTTCCCCTAAAAAAAATATTTGTAGCTTCTTCCATCTCTTTATGGTGTTTGTTTGTTTGTTTGTTTTCCCAGCTGATTGACCTATGTTCATGTGGAGAAGACAAGATAAACTACCATGACTTCCTTAAAGCCTTCCCCTCGTGATCTGCATCCAGAAGTTGAAGCACAAGGCCAGCAATAAAATTCTTAGCTGAGTTGACTTTAAGACATTGTACCTCAAAAACGATGTCCTAGTCTTCACCTTTGCTTCACTCGCTCGCTCTCTCCCCTCCTCACCAGAGCCAGCTAATTTCACCCTCACTTGGTTAACTTTTTTTTCTTCCTAACCTCTCCCTGCCCTCTTAGCTGCCACCAAACTCAACGTCACAACTGCTGGATATTGAACTGAAACTCACAGGAGAAAAAACTTTGGAGAACCAAAGCAAAGTTCTCCTGAAGATCTCTCAGCTTAATGCAGTACACCAAGGCTTGCTAGAGTTAAGCTCCCTAAACCCTGGAGTGATAACCACTCTAGATTTCTCTTACAGAGCTAAAAGGGGCCTTTCACATTCAAGAAGCGAAGACTGCCAGTTTGAATTTTAATTTGCATTACTAGATCTGCCATGGACTCACGTTTGCTACTCTGTGTGTAAGCACTTCATGCATGGCTGCTACAAAAGTGTTAATAAATCTGCTTTAAATAGAAGTATCTCAATGTCCTGAATAGCTAAGGATTGAAGTGAGGGGGAAAAAACCCCACAAAACTGTGGTTCTGGTTTTACTTGAAACGGAGTGGTGAGTTTAGCTCTCACATAGCTATGGAGACAGCAGGGGTCTGTACACAAATCTGCTGACAGCAGCTTTGCATTTTTTTATCAAAAGGTTGAGAGAATGGTTTTAGGACTGAGATTCTATCTAAACCAATCTTATGCAACCTGTCATCTTACTGGACAGGTCCAATGAAAAGGGAAAAGTAGCAGTTGGCATAGCAATAGAGCTATGACACTTGTGCTCCAGTTAGAGTCACGCTGCTCATCTCTCCATGAAGGCAGACATGGCAGGGACCTTCTCACCCCCAGTGACACCTGCCAGGTATTGTCACTGAGCACACGTGAAAGGCAGCTATCATGCACACAGCAGAGAACAAAGCTCTCTGCAACAAAATGCTTATTTAAATCGGCTTTTGTGCTGTGGATTGCCACTTCCCCTCAGACAGCTGAGAGTCTCCACATGACAGCTCCCTCCTGCCTCCTCTTGTTCGCAAAGGTCACCACTCTTCCCTTCTGGGTCCCTTTTGTGCTACTGCTCGCTCCGACCGAGAATCGCTACAGCTCTCTCTGGTCCGCCTCGGATTTCAGAGCACGGCTCGGCATTGCATGAGGTGCCTTCCAAGCTGCAGCTGATGAAGGATAACTTCTAAAGGCCACCTTAATCAGCTTTTCCAGAGACCAAGAACTTACAGATGAAATTACTGGAGCTGTAGGCTGTAGAAAAGAAAGTCAGACACTGTTTTCTGCACATGCTATGGAACTGTAACCTAATAGTCAGCCAAATCATGCAGCATGCCCGGGGCCAGCTGCAGAAAGTATACAATTTGGCTCACCATAAAGTATGCACCTAAACCACATCAGATAAATCATATCCTACAAACGCTCTTATCCTCCACTCCCAGCGGTGAAGGCAGCCACAGATAACTAACTCAGAAGCAGCTGCTCATGCTGTAGACACGGGAAATGTGAGAAGATGAAGCCCAGCTGCGGGGAATACGAGGACACAAGGTGCTGCACCAAAGGGAACAGACCACTCTGGTACGGCAGGAGAGAGGCAAGCACAACCCACTGCAGGCTGCTTTGGCAACGCGTACAGCGTAGCAGAGTGATAACGCATCGGTGGACAGCAGCCACGGAAGAATCGATGCCTTTTATTCATTTATTTATTTATTTCAGAAAAATACTTTTGTTGAGTTTATCACAAAAGTCATTTAACAACAAACAACAACAAACAAAATCCGTACAAAACCTAAAGTGACAGGAAGAATGAAACAAACGGGATAAAATATCAGAGACTGTTACTTCCCCCCACCCCCTCCAAAATCAAGAAATTTGCACTAAAGCGTAAATCTGGAAGAAGAGAAATTTTCCTCCAGTTCCTTTGCTCAAGTTTGGTCCGTCGAGTTCAACATATTCAAATAAAAACTATGTGCCTCTGCCTGGCTTTTGCAGCAGCCATTCTTCCCCGCTGCCAGCAAAACCCCACATGCAGCTCCAAGGCGAAGTAACATACTTCCCAGTTCGAGCATAACGCCTGCCAAACCATCTGTTACACACTCGTGAAGTTTACCAGAAGCCTGTAAATCAAACCCCATAATCTCCATCTACTACTGACGCAAGTCGGGGGCCATCTACCAAGACTTCATCTAAGGCAAGAGGCTGAGGCTGCTGTAAACCCCCACGGACTGCAGCAAAGGCGGGGTAGCTACAGGCTTCAAGAGTCACTTGGAGGCAAGGGGGAGGCATCTGAGAGTAGTTGTTCTTCCCTCCAACCAGGAAGCCCACCAAAAATACATTTTAAAATGGTGAGTTAAGGGTAAGGGGACCTACAGGAGAACTGGAACTTATTGCCTTTACTACTAACCCAAACATAATGATTAAGAAGAAAGAATCCTAAACAAACAAACAAAAAAATAATGCAATTGTAATGCCCCATAACATGAGTCACTCAAAAATTATATGTGAAATGCTACATCTGTTCTTCCTCCGCCCTTTCCTCTTCCCAAGCCCATTCCCCAACTATCTAAGACAAAAGGAGAGACCTACTGCTGGTATTTCACAGCTCTTCTATGCTAGGGCAGAAAAACACTATGCTTCACACCAAAAAAATCACAGACTACTCGATCCCCGACCTTCTTAGGTGGGTTAGCGGACAGACTACAAAAGCAGTCTCAAGCCTGCAGCAAGGGTGCAAGCAACAGCGTTACGCTGAAAGTAAAGACTTGGAGTTTTGCATAGTCTCTAACACTTTCTGCACTGTGGTGGACAAGAGCTCTGGGGTTGGATCTTTTTGGCAGAAGACACAAGGCTTGACAAGATGGGGCGTGAGAAGAGCATCCACTCGAGGAAAGCGGGCTCTCAGCATCTTCGTACTCAGAGCGGTCAAGGAAAGACTGACCGCTAAGGGCTTGCCATGAAAATACTCCTTTTGGGAAAGAAAAAGCTCTTTGGGCTGAAGAGAAGTCTCGGTCTGCTGAGAAATGACATGGACGTAGAAGCACTGACTGCAGGCTTGCAGCCAAGGGATGGTGCTTGCACTCAAGACAGAGACAGAAGCAGCCCGTGGCATCCCCTCCAGTGGAGGGGGGATCGCAGACCTCTGGGATGACAGAACATATTGCCTTACAACAAAGGCTCAGCCCAAAACCAAAAGACCCCGGGGATCCTGCCACACTTGGGCGTTACAGGAGAAGGATGGGGATTTCTGAGGACTAAAGATAAGGGAGGGCAAAAAAAGCCCCATCATCTATAGGTCAAAAAAAATAATAAAAAAAAAAGAACACATGGAAATGCTTCCAAAACAAACTGTCCCTTTTACTGGTAGCTCTATCAAAAAGAAAACAAAAAACACATAAATGTAGCATATGTTGTACATACATTGTAAAGAAGGAGGGCTTTCAGCTACCGATACAGTACACAGATCAAGCGTACGAGAGACTACGGGGCAACATAAGGCACTTGGGATACAAAGCGTAATCAGCTACTTTATGAAGATTTATGAGGATTGTGCAAGTGGAAAAGCTGCCTGAAGCGAAGCAGGCAGGAGGAGGAATCATTCAGCAGCCAGTTTTCTGGGGGACTGTATGTGTCACCTGTTAACGGAGTCCATACCTCAGCTGCCGCGAGGCACCGGCTTTGCAGAAGGGAGCGGCTGAGGCTCCGGAGAGACGCCGGCCAGCAGCCGCTCGTGGAGGGCACGTGGCAGTGGATGGCTGGGGATGAGAAGAGGCAGGAGAAAGGAAAAACCTCTTGGACTAAACCTTTCCCACGTCCTCCCTAACATAAAGCTCTTTCACCCCTCTCTTCATGTTGCACGGCAGGTACCGTTGCTGCCTCCATTTAAGTCAAAATGTGTATTATCTACCCGGCAAGGGCTACAGGGAGCAAGTGCAAGATACCACCAAGGGCTCTGCTCCGAAGTCTCCTTCCTCAGTTCCCCCGAAAAAGGGGGGAATCCCTCTCCCAGAGTCCTGCTGACAACCCTCGTTTGGGACTCGGAGGTCGTGGGGATGGAGGAACCATTGGAATTTGACCAACTGTCCTCGTGTCCCTGCACATTTTCTCCCTCCGGTGCTCAGCGTTAGCTGGGGCTCAACAAGGAGGGGTGGGGAAGGGAGAAAAGACACCTACAGAAAAAGAGGGGGGAAAAAAAACTCAAAGAGGGGCAGAAAACCGACTGCCACCCGTTCCCCAAAACACGAATGATGCGAAGGACGACTGCGCCAGCCTCCAGCTAGAATTGCACTCGGCGAGAGCCAGAGTTCAGCTGCCCAAATGGCTGAGCATGAGGCACACCGAGGACCACGAGCTTCCCTCACCCGCAAGGAAGGTGGACCTCAGTCCTGGCTTGTGTATCGAAGAGCACCCCAGCACCCCTGTGCCCCTCTTCTCGCTCAGCCGAGGGAGCACGCCGCTCGCCTGTTCCTGCCACGGCGAAGAACTAAAGCTACAGCCGGCTTCGCTGCACAAGAGGCACCAACAGCAAAGCCCAGCTACAGAGACTGCCCCGGAGGAGAGCCGTGGGGTGAGAGGTGCCTGTCTACTGCACACCTACCAAATCTGGGCTGGTGCATGGCACCCCAAAGAAGCTTGGCGAGCTGGCACTGACCCACAAAACCCTGGGCAGGAGATAGTGCTCCCCAGCAAAGAGGCAGCAGGGGACCGAGCCGGTGGGATCTGGGTTCCCACGAATCTCCTGCCAGCTCGTACAGGTGGCAGCGGGCAGGAGCGAGAGGGGGAAGTGGTCTGCAGCAACAGATGGCCTCTGAGGTAGATTTGAGACAACTCCATCTGCCAACAGCTATGCGTCACAGGTCAGGCTTTTCCTAACATACAAGCTGCTCCTTGCAGCCCCGGCTTCCTTCCTCTTCCCTGTCATCTCATTCACAGCTCAGAAAGGGATGAAGGGGCTGGGTTTTTTGGAAAAGACCTGCATTTGATAGCACCTTGGGTGGATACAAGCTCTGTATCCTTCGGAAACAAAGAGTGAAGCTGGTGGCTGCCGATGGCACGGCTGGATTGGTACGGTAGGGATGAGGAAGGCTAAGGTGACAGCATGAGGGGTACAGTCCCATTGATGCAAAACCCTTTGCAGCAAGCCAGTTTGTCATCTGGACGTGGTCATGAACCATCAGAACACCAGGTCCACGAGGCACACACGAGCTGGCAAAGGGCCTGGGCTGACAGCAGCCAGGCCAGCGCTCAGAGTGGGGCAGGACTCAAGGTTTCACGTGGACCTGAGGGTGCTGCTGCCCCACAACAAGGCACTGCGAGCTGCAGAGCCCCGAGCCCAGCTCTGGGGGCTGGAAGATCCAGACCAGCTACGGGGCAGCTCACCTCCTGCAGCCAAGAGGGTAAGAGGGACCCAGCTGTACCAGAAGAGCTGGGTCAAGCAAAGGCTAGTAGATGGGTCCTATATGAAGAGGGGAATTCTCTCCCTTTTCTGCTGCCCAACTCTCCAAAATTAGCTCAAAACCAGGAGTCAGAAAAACCCCACTTAACTCGCGGTCCACCACAAGACAAGACATGGCCGAGGTTCCTCTCTCTGACCCTGGTCTCTATTTGCAGCACCGCCATCCTGCAGCACTCGCCAAGCACTGGCCAGAAGTGCCCCAGGAGAGGCAACCCTCGCCCGAGAGCACCCCTGGGCCTCCGGGTCACAGAGCCCCGGCGCATTCCCCCAGGAGCCTGTTCCCGTAACAGACACGTGGTGCCTTCGAGCTGCCGTGGCCCTGACACAGGGGCTCAGGGAAGCACCGTGAAGGGAGGGGAGGAACATGCTGTAGAAGAAAAAAGGATTATTTGGAACCATCTACGATGCGTTTGTAACAATAACCCAAAATAACTAAACACTAAAATAGAAAAGAAAAAAATTGCACGCTGATTTACGATGAAACAGAGGCAGGCAAAACCAGGAGGGTTGGAAAAGGCTCCTACGAGGGGAAGGGAGCAGGGCAAGGGACCTTTTTGGTTTTATTGCAAATGGTTCAAGAGAGCAAGAAAGGAAGGGAGGAGAGCGAGAGACACCTTGGGAAGACGACTGGTTTCCAAGCCGCTCAAGATGGCACTGGTGAGGACCAGGAGGAGGGGCTGCTTCTTAGTCCCGGTATCTCGCCCACCTCCCCAGGAGACAAGCCTTTGCTTCTACGGCGATTTCAGCTTCTTGGTTCTCGGTGAGGTGCCGTTCTCCGCTTTCACCACTCCGTTTTCATGGTAACCTGGGGATGGAGAGAGGAAATTTTGTCCCTTGCACAGGCCAAAAGCTTAACCCACCTAGGGCTGGCCCACAGACACGGAGAAAACCCCCACCATGGCACGACCCTGCTGGGGACCCCCTGGGCTCGGCACGGGGCAGGCGGCACCACCGCAGCGTCGCCTGCACGGGCAGCAGCCCGCTGATGGGATGCTGAACCACAGGACTGATGCCTCCCACGGCGCCGTCCCACAGTACACCGGTCCCGGCACTCACCCGAGTCCCTCTTGAGCGGCTTGGCTTGCTGCTTGGCGCCAGCAGCGGCTCGCTTCCGACTGCTCTGCTCGTTCCAGTACTCCCGCCAGCGCCGCAGCTGGAAGTGGATGAAGCGCCACATCACCGAGGCCTGGAAGAGGCACACCAACAGCAGCACACTCATTCTGGTAGGGGTGGAGAAGAGGCAGGCTGAGAACAGAGGAGCGAGGCTACCGCCAGCCCAGCCTTCCACCCATACCGGGGCTGGTGGACGAGGTCCCTCGGGGCGGCTGCACCGAGCACCGGAGGCAGGCACCATCCCTCCAGCCACCATCTCTGCTTTCTACCATCCCCTGAGCTCAGGGCAGCCGCTTCCCTTTCCCTCCTCACTGCGAAGCTCGTAGGTGCTCAGAGCATTTCTGACTCTTAAGTCTTTAGGGCAGCAATGGATGAATAGGATCATGTCAACCAGCACTGCCCAAACCACAGTCTGCACGGTCAAGGTAAGCCATCACCACCTGCTCTGTACAACTAAAAGGTGGATATGGTTGGAAGGGAGCTAAAAAAGCCTCCTAAATCCTCAGGTGTGCCAGTAGTCCATAGCTCCAAAACACCAAGGGTGTGCAGTGACAGGGCAAGGGGGAATGGCTGTAAACTAAAAGAGGGCAGATCTAGATTAGATATTAGGAAGAAATTCTTCCCCGTGAGGGTGGTGAGGCCCTGGCCCAGGTTGCCCAGAGAAGCTGTGGCTGCCCCCTCCCTGGCAGTGTTCAAGGCCAGGTTGGATGGGGCTTTGAGCAACCTGGTCTGGTGGAAGATAGAATCATAGAATCATAGAATCATAGAAAGTTTTGGGTCGGAAGGGACCCCTGGAGGTCATCTAGTCCAAACCCCCACAGCGAGCAGGGACACCACTAACTAGATCAGGTTGCTCAGAGCCCTGTCCAACCTGGCCTTGAACATTTCCAGGGATGGGGCCTCCACTACCTCTCTGGGCAACCCATTCCAGTGTTTCACCACCCTCATTGTAAAGAATTGCTTCCTTATATCCAGCCTAAACCTACCCTGTTTTAGTTTAAAACCATTACCCCTCGTCCTGTCACTGCTGTCTCTACTAAAAAGATTGTCCCCATCTTTCC
>Ga0065711_1033555_pt1 | contig 25296 bp, 14 predicted proteins | sample Hoacrofraction12_FD_59098 | JGI IMG/M metagenome (GOLD analysis project Ga0065711, IMG submission 59098) | Hoatzin crop microbial communities from Cojedes, Venezuela - Epithelial fraction 12 v2 (version 2) | ecosystem: Host-associated > Birds > Digestive system > Esophagus > Crop | place...
GTCTTGAATATCTCCAGAGAAGGAGACTCCACAACCTCCCTGGGCAGCCTGTTCCAGTGCTCCATCACCCTCAGAGGGAAGAAGTTCCTCCTCATGTTCAGACGGAACTTCCTATGCTTCAGTTTGTGCCCATTGCCCCTTGTCCTGTCGCTGGGCACCACTGAAAAGAGTTTGACCCCATCCTCTTGACACCCACCCTTGAGATATTTGTAAGCATATATTAGGTCCCCTCTCAGCCTTCTTCAGGCTGAACAAGCCCAGCTCCTTCAGCCTCTCCTCCTAGGACAGATGCTCCAGTGCCCTCATCATCCTCATAGCCCTCCGCTGGACTCTCTCCAGTAGCTCCACATCTTTCTTGAAGTGGGGAGCCCAGAACTGGACAGAGTACTCCAGGTGGGGCCTCACTAGGGCAGTGTAGAGGGGAAGGAGAACCTCCCTTGACCTGTTGGCCACACTCCTTGTAATGCACCCCAGGATCCCATTAGCTTTCTAATCCACGTGTCCACGTTTAGGCATGGAAAAATACTAGAGAAGAGTTCCTGTAAGCAGCATTTTGCTGCAAACCTCAAGAGAAGGTAGGGTTCGAGCAGTACTTCTGGTCAGAAAGGAGTGCAGCAGAGGTTACATAAAATGTAGCCCTGTGGTACACTACATCCCCTTTGAAAGACTTCTTTGTTTTCCAGGTACAGATGTTTGTTTTCTAAGATTAGGCCTTATGTGTAACGATGTCTTAAAATCATGCTCAGCAGATGTTAAACCAAACAGGTTTTTAATTCGTTGCCTCTTCTGTTTAATTAGTTCAGCTGTCTTGTTTATACATCTACCAGAGTTTCTTTTGTTAAACAAGATACTGATTGACACTGCCTAGCTTTGCCTTGCTTGCTTAGGTATTGAAATGAGTTTTGCTGTAAAATGAATGAATTTGACTTTGTAATTTACATTTTTTTCATTAAATGGATAGTTTAGGTATAATTCATCATTTCTAAGTAGCAGTACATTGCTGCAGAATTTGAGTTTTATTTGATAACTTTTCCAGTTGAACTTGCATCAGTTTTACATCCTGGTAAGGACAAAACATCAATAGAAGTTTATTTTTGAAGAAAGTAGAAGAAAGCATTTCTGCTTTCAAAATGTAGTCTGAATTTTTTCCTGCATGGACAAAAAAAAATGAGATCTGTGCAGGAAACACTTGAGGTTAGATCATCTCTGCTGAACACATGAGATAAACCTCATGCTTTTACCGGTAGCTAGGAGCAGTCAGAAACACAGCCTCCAGAGAGGCATAAAAGAGTATTTTGCATAGAAGGAGAAACCAGCAGCAGGAGTTTGTACCAAATATAACAGCAGCCCAAAAAAGGTGTGGGGCATATCATCTGTAGGTCTGAATGATTCCCCGCGGGCAGGCAGAAGATGCTAGATAGGCTTTACTATGCATATCAGAATTGTCTAGGAAGACTGCAGAAAATAAATGATCAAAATACGTTGCAGATTAAGTGTGATCTAATATATTGAAATGTCTGAATAGTTTGGCCCATACGTGGAGTGGATCTGGGCAGAGTTGATAATAGTGGAATGGGAATTAATTGAGGGTAGAGCATGTAGAGCAAGGGTCTGATTGCACATAGCATTGACAGTAGAAACTGGTGTAAAGGCGAACTGTGTAGGTTAATGCATAGTTCCAGAGAGTAGGTTGTTTTTTTGCTGGGAGAAAGAGGGAAGGAGAAGGGATGGTGTCATGAAGTGGAGCTGCTGAAGATTAGTGGGCTTTGAGCACTGGAATAGGGACTCTCTGCTGTGTTTTTGCATAAGCACATGTTTTTAGTTAGTACAGCTTGTATGTTTTAACTCCTTCTACAACCAAATCTTGTCATTTACACTGACTATTTCTTGAGGATATATTTTTCTTCTTCTAGTTTTGAGTCTTGTAGCTCACTGATTTCAAATAGATATATCTGGAGTCTGACATTTTGGGTGTTTAGTTTGTTTGGTTTTTTCATTTTTTTTCAAAGTAGCCAAAATCGGTCCATGTCTGTGAATCTTTTCCATTGTAATTTTAAACCTCTCCCCCTTGCCTCTGTGGTAATTCAGACATAAGTAGTTCCACTATGAAAAGTACTCTTTTATTGCTGACAAGAAGCCTGTGCTAGATCTGGTGGTAAAAGAACTCCCTGAAAATTAATGATAGGAAGGGAAACTTACTCAGCCCTGTGCACAACAGCTATGCTGAGTTTGTGTTTTCAGTACAATGACTCGGTCTCCTTTTTTTTGTATACCTTCACTTGATTTTCTGTGCATATTGTTTCCTCGTGGACTTTTTTGCTTCTTCTGTCCACTTCTGCCAAAGCCCTGAAATGCACTCAGGGGCTTTCATGAAGTCTTACTCAGTTTCAGTCCTGCTTTGGCTGCAGTTCACAAGGGGTCTGCTGGTCCTTCTGCTGAAGTAGAATCTGGTCTAAATTCAGCGATACCAGCCAGTGGTTCTGGTGCAGTGATTGAACAGACTCTCAACAGAGTTACTCAACAAATGTCAAAAATGTGAGCTTTCAAGAAGTTTTAAGGCACTTTTCCTGGGGAATTCCTGGTTTATGTAAATAGTTTTATTAAAGGGTATATCTACTGCATTTGGACATAGTCCATAGTTGCACGAGGAAAGGCTTGTAAGACCTAATATGTAGTAGCAACAGTAAAATACGCACATAAGTAAGTGTTGGGACATGTTATAAAAATGCCAAACTTTTTTTTTTTATGGTATCAGGTGAACACATAAGAATGACAGAGGAGACAATATCCAAATTAGAACAAAGTTGGTTTAGTACTATAAGCTTATTTCTTTTTTCTTATTCCCTAGTCCTCTAAAATATCAAAGCTTTTATTGGAATATTGAGCATATTGTATTGTAACTGCTAGTTTTTTGAAACTTAAGGTTAGATTACTGGGTGCACAGTGTAAATAAAAACCAACTGAAAAAAACCACACCCCACAATTTAAAATTTATTTCTTAAATATTGAAGTATCTAGGAATTGTTGTGGGGTTTTTTTTTGTCATGACAAATCTACAACCCTTTGTTACTCCCATGTATTTCTGATGATGTACTAAGGCAGATAAGTGATACTGAAACACGCCAAAGTTTTGCTTGTCATTGAATTTCTTCCTCCTCCTTACCAAAATCGTGGCAGATTAGCAGCAGTGTCATTCTGCATTACGTGTGCTGTGTTTCGTCAGAGTTGGAACTGCTGCCATGAGCTGTACAGAACAAGAAAACTATAGTGCTGTTGTCCCCTCCCCAGCCAAACAGCCTGGAAGACACAAAAATAAATCAGCAGTAGATTTATACAAATATAAAATGCTTTGAACAGCAATCTACTATAGTATTCCTACTGGCCAGTATGAAGATCCAATGTACAAACCTTCCTTTCAATATCTTTCTTCTTTTGCCAGCATCTTTTCTAGGGTGGTCACACTTATTCGGAGAGGAACATCGCATCTTCCGGGACAAGGCTTGGACAGTCCAGCTCCTTGTTGTTGGTGCTAGTGGTAGAAATGCTTCTGCTTTTCCGCGAGGAGAAACGCTGCAGCTTCTTTTATCCCACTGCCACTCGTCACAAAGCAGCTGTGATATTTCCTACCATCTCATGTTGTCTTTTCCATCTCTCAGGACTTAAGCCTGCTTGCCGGAGTTGACTGATCTTGAGTAGGGATGTCCGACTCAAGTACTTGCTTAGGAGTATGAAGCTGCTTTTTCATAGTCATCTGTAGTAAAACTACTCTGTGTATTAATGGTGGAGGTTGTCCGTTATCCTGTACGCTATTGGAGTCACCAGGAATTTGACTTCCCAGGTTGTCTTCTGCGAAGGGGTGCACAGGAAGGAATTTAGTAGTTGTTGCTACAGAGCCAGCCATACTAAATAAGTAGTAATGACTTGTATTTTCTTAGAGCGACAGGCATCACTTTTTTCTGTAGATTCTTATTTGCCTCAATTCTTGAGTAAAATTTTTTGGTATAAAAACCTCAGTGAGGTATAGTGGTCTCAGTGGGAGACCCTTTATGAGAAGAAGGTTGTGTAGGTGGTAACAATTACTCCACATGGAACAGTGGCCCTTCACCCATGCACTTGTATCTTTAGAAATGAGTAGTGAAGATTATGGGAAGAATTTATTACTAAGTCTGCCCAAGTACTCTGCAGTGAATCTTAAGCTTTTCAGTTCAAGGGAAAATGGCTTTCCCTCCTCTTTTTACAAAACCCTGTTGTCATTCAAAAGTAGGTTTGAGGATCCTGTCTCTCTTCTTGTTCCAGTCGTCATTGTCACTAGCTGATGTAAAAAAATACCCTTAAATCAACCTTCTCCAAAAGAACTTTTGTGAATGTTTGTCATTTGGGCATACTGAAGTCTCTACTTGGGTAGTTAGCCTCCTTTAAGACTTTCTTTTCAGCGTGTATAGTGATGAATTCTAGCAGAAATTTGTATTACTTTGTACCTGACAGCACTGAGATCCCAGTGTTCCTCAGGTCTGGATTTTGGTTTTTTCATCTTTATGTGTAATGACTAGATTTGTCATTCCCTCATTCGAAAATCCGTTAGAATAAATCTGTCCTAAGGAGTGTTATATCCCATTGGTGTGGCTTGTATCTCCTGGCATGACATATGGGAACCATGCTTGTGTGCTGTGGAGCCCCAGCACAGATTCATGCAATTTGCAGGAGCTGGTCACACTTTTCAGCTGACAACACTGTAGAAATCTCCATGGAAATAAAACAGAAAGTATATTAGCCTTTACTATTTGAATAAAATTCATCATGGTTATGAGTTGATCTTGGGTTGTTGTATTATCCCCTTTAGTGTCTTACTCCCATTTCTGTGACTTTTTTACAGCAGAACACATGTTACTCATTAGTAGCATGGATGATATGGGAAACAAGAATGTTGAAATTGTATTGAATATGTTCCAGATGTTAGTATCAAACAAGGTTGGGTCTCCATTAAGATTTCCTTTAAAACATTCTTATTTATTGGAAGTAGAAAATAATACTAAACAATACTCTAGAATTCTAAATTCGCTAAACATTTGCCATCGTAAAAGGTATAAATAATAAGCGGTTCTTATAAAACTGCCTAACCTGCCTTCGATCGTCAAAAGGCTTTGCAGGCATTAAGCACCTAAAATTTGATTGTGGTAAGAGCCAGGATTTGCTAACAAGGTTAAATGGATACATGGTCCAAAGTTAAACAAAAACCCAGCGATGGCTGTGCATGATGCTTACCTTCTCAGCACAGAAGGGACTAAAGGCTTGTAGTTGCACTAGGATGTATGAACTGTAAGATACTTTTGACTCTTTCAGTGCCACTTTTATGGGGATGAGATGCAAGAGAGTATCTGTACATGTTTGGAGCTGATGAGGCAATCTTGATGTGTTAATTGGGTAAACTGGCCCTTAAGCAGTGATGACAGTGAATTTTGGCAGGATGTCAGTGTCACTGATGCAGGACCGAGGCGTGGGGCTGGAGCGGGAAGCTGGCAGATCCCGATCCTGGCGTTTGTGCAGGACAGCACAGTGGAACAGTAAAGCCTGGGCAGGATGAGGCTGTGGTTTCATGTTGGCTTTCAAATACAAACAGGCGGTGCAGAGGTGATAAACAGTCAGATTAGCAGTGTCATAGAAAGTGCTTTCTGTTTGTTTTTTACAGAGTGGTAAATATACACTTTGTAGGATTTAAACTACCTAGGGGAAGTAACTAGCTTTCTAGTTAGAGGAAGGTGGCAGGGGGGAAGGAAGGTAAACAGGAAGGGTCTGTGAGGGAGCCAAGAAGAGTGAGGGCCACTAATTTGGAAAGCGGAGAGCTCTTGCTGCTCCCACGGAGTGGCATCTGCCTGTCTTTGGGACGGATCTGCAGGTGCAGTAGGTCCTGCCGGAAAGAAATGTTGTGAATGAATGTTTAGCGAATAGCTCAGGCAGTGCATACGGTATAAGAATAGACTAAAATATAGCAGAAAGAGAGGAGGTGGCGGAAAGAACTGTCTCGTGCCATGTACAGGCTGAGCATCAATGGACTTTATGATCTAGGAAGAAGTTTTCCTTTCGCTTGGCACTAGCTCCAGGCATGCAAGCGTACGCTGGGCATGGCACTAGACACAGTTTAGTCGTTGGGGAAATAGGCAAATTTCAGTGCATGAAGATTGCTGTTTGGTACTGCCAGCACATTTAAGAGAAATAACATTCATGAGTCTTGAGTTCTTAGGAAGGGTAGTATGGGCATGGCACTTAGCCACACAGGCCCCTGTGCGAAACTCGGCACAAATGCAACATCTTGAGTAACCCTCTGTTACCCACCCCACTGCCGTTCCTTGTACTTGGGCAGTCTTACAGCATACGTGGTCTGACTGCGGTGGAGCCAGCCTCCAGCAGATACGCTGAGCTTCGGTTCGACGTTCAGGGGCCGTATCTCACTCGCTCATGAGGCAGGTCAGACAGCAACTCTGCCAGCTGCAGTAACTCCCCCAAAACCTTGATTTCTTACACCAAGCAGCTCGGAGCAACTTGGCACACCCCTTCCCTCAAAGCAGAGCTGATGGAAGCGGCGTGCCTCAGGCTGGGGCCATGCCCAGATGCCAGGCAGCCGTGCTGGTGCGAGGCCGGGGCCAGCGTGCCCTGCCGGGGGGTACGGCCCCACGGGCGCAGCCGGCAGGGCAATGGGGCATCTGCGGGAGGCCGGGACGGGGCGCAGACAGGGCGGGTGTGCCACCGGCTGCCCCTCGCTGTGCATGTGGGCCCAGCTGCGCACGGCGAGCCAGGACGTCAGCTCCTGCGCCCTGCCAGGAGTGTTTCGTCTGGCGTGTGGAGCAGGACAGAGCACCTCGGACAAAGGGCTTTCTTAACACGCACCCGAGGCGCCGGCAAGGGAGGCAGTTACGGACAGCCTGAACATACCAGTCACCATCATCTTCGTGTAGACAAGTCCTTGTAGGAAGCGAGGGAAAAATCCAGATGTTGTCTTCTCTAATGTGGCAAATTTGTACAGAATAAAGACCAGATGAAGGCTGGAGGGGAGGATTGGTAGATGTACTGCATGGAAATAGGTGTTCACAAGGGAATCCATCTGCTGAGAGGGAGGTTTAGCTCTTTCTCCTGAACCTTTGCTAACGAAAGCGCACGTTTTTGTCAGCAACGATATTCCTGTCTTGTTCAGAGTCTTGCACCTTGTTCTTTGTGTGCGTGTTGTAATAGAAGCATCTCCATTCTGATCTGCAAGAAACAATTCAGTGAACAAGCGCTCCTTGGCTCTCAGTTTGTTTCCCCAGCCCAAGAAATGCTTGTTGAGTTCAGAAATGCTTTTTGTGCGGGTTGTATAACCCGGTCTGATGCAGGACTTACACATCAGTGACTGGGCTGATTGATTAGTAGGTTCTCTGATCTGCACTTGTACATCAGGAGAATGAGGCCTCTCTGCTGTTTGTGTGATTGTTACAAATTCTAAACATTTCTTCAACCGTTACAAAGGGCAAACTTGTCATAGACTTTTTTTTTAACTGCTTGGACTTGGTTCCATTTCGTATGCATATTCTTGAAAAGGAATCAAAAAAAACAACCTCAAATCCTCCAAGCTGGCGGTGAGTGCCACTACCAAGCTCCTCATGTAGCAAGCAGAAAGTTTGTTTATCCTCTGTACCCCAAGCTCAGGCATGTGTAATTTATGCCTTGAGCATTGCCTTTAACAAATATTCCTGTTCTGTGGGAGCTGGCAGGATAGGTACTACGCACTGGTGGGTTTCAGCAGCGGCCCCTTTGGCAGGGCAAGGCACACGTGGCCCGAGGCACTGCGGGAATCTCCCTGTGCTCAGGGGCTTTGCTATTTTCCAGATAAAGTCTGTTTTAAAAGGGACTCTCTGACTTCCAAATGGCCGGCTGCTAACTGTATCTTGAGTGAGCTGTCTTTTTAACCAGTGCAGTGCAGGTCAGTGCTAATATAATTAAACATACATGTACGCCCAAGTCAAAAGATCTCTAGTGCTACAGACTTCACAAAACCATACAGCTCTGTCACTTGGTCAGTTGAGGATTTCCTTTCATTTCGAACTTTTTTTCAAAAGAAGCGTTTTACTTTAATTGCAGATGTAGACTATCTGCAAAAAAAAAGAAAAAAAGATGCTTCTAGTTATACTTCTCTTTTGTGCCTTGCAGCCTCCGAACTGACTGGTTCATCTGAGTCTTATTCTTATCTGAGTGACTTTGGTGCAAATTAGGGGTTAAGTCAATTGACGTTTTCCTGTGACCTTCCGAATCAAAAACATACTGTATCTGTTACTGTCGGGGTGGGTTGGAGCTGTTTTGGAAAAGCAGGGCTCCCTTTAATAAATATTTGTCTTTCTTTAGTTTCCTGAGATATAGTTTAAATGTAAACTGCTCTGTATGTTTCAGTTTTTGTGCTATCTTGCTACATCACCTCACACTGTCTCTCTTTCTATATAAGAGTGTGGCACTACATCATGCTGTGGTGATTATTTGAAAGGGCGTACACTCTGTTTTGGACTAGATATCTGTTATCAGTATAGATAATTGCTGTCAGACACAAAATAGACTCAGTAAACAAACATTTCATTTTATCATGTGACAGATGCCTGCTGTTTTGTACGATGTATTTGAACAACGTTCACTATAAATCAGCACTGCTTCAAAAGGAACAAATCCAACTCGCCCAAATCCTGCCTGATGTAATTACTTTATACTAGAGATTAACTTTTCATTGTTATATCTACATGATTGCATTTTTCAATGTTTGGAGATAACAATGTTTGACATAAACAAATAATTCACATCTAAGATGAACTGATTCCTCCTACCAGTATCACTGCTTTGTTTTTTTCTCCTTTGGCTTTTTTTTTGGCTTTTTTTCTCTTTTGTGCTTGGTTTCTTCCCTGTAAAGACAAGACTACCTTCAGTTTTGGGATTCATACTTTAAATTTAGCCTTTCAGAAAGAAATGGACCAACGAGTTAGCATATTCAGGAGAACTTAAAAGGACAATGGAAATAAACGTCTACATTTTGTGGATAATGAACATGAAGCCTCTGGTTGTGTTTCCGTGGGTTTTGTGACCAAGAGGATGGTCATTATTTGACAGGTATGATCTGTGTGTTGCTTTTTTCTCAAAATGATGTGCATCTGTGTCATCTTCTGCAGGTCCTGTGCCTAGGAGTGAATGTGTCTTATCGCCTGTCAACAATTCGCACCCAGTCCATGCGTTACTGGAGAGTTTTACAGTCTTATCTGGCTGTGCAAGCCGAGGCACCACAGGCCTGCCGCAAGAAGTGCATGTCCTCAATCTCAGAAATCCTGAAGAGGCTCTTGGCCATCATGAGAGAGAGGTAAAGGCGAAGTCACTTTTGTCCAGATCCTGGGCTACTCGTGCATCTGCAAATGGGATTGTTCTACATTAATTTGCTGAGTAAAGTTATTTCTGAATTGTGACCAGAGAGACTACAAAGATTTGCATGGATACTGCCCACCTATGCTTTGCGTGTCATATGAGTAAACCGATATCATACCCAGCCTCTCTGTCCATCACCTTTCACAACCATGAAGTATACTTTAGAAAGGCAGTGGGGTGGGCAAAGGAAATAAGAAACAGATTTAGATCTACAAGAGGCCTGTACAGAATTGCCTGTCTTCAAAGGCAGATCGTTTACCTAAATGTGTTGTAAATTAAAGTGAATACCTTTGGATCCCTGCCCTGACCGCTATAAACAAATATTTAAGTTCAGATTCTTTTACCCCTATAATACATCCTTAATGCTTCACTGAGGGGGGAGTGCCGTACAGAAAGCAAGTGTTGCTGACTATGGTAGTGCTTAAATACAGTCCAATTACTTATTTATGTACGTTGCACTCGGAGGGACTGGCAAGAACTTCAGCTGCTCTGAAAGCAACAGCAGAAAAAAAATTTTTGATGTTAAGTTGTGCCGTACTGTTTACTCTCAAAACACATCAAAACAGAGTGAAGTGAAAAGAAAACATTGTATTATGCCATGACAGCTGAGCTTCTTAGTTCATGTTGTTACAGTATGACACACACAAATCCTTAGCACTTCGTCCTGTGAGAGCAATGTGCGTGTATGCAATTAGCAGAATTTGTACTGAGAGAACAAAGATGATGATCTAGCAGAGAAGCTTAGAAAAAGAAAGTCTGAAAAGAACTGAAAGGCTGAAAGAACTTCAAAGTGGAGTCATTCATAGTGATTTAAATAAAGGCAGATACTCTTGCCCATAATCAAAGTCTTTCCACTGACTTCAATAGCAGCCTTGTTGGATCTGTGGTGTGTTCAGCTCGATGTGTATTGTATTCATCTATCAGATTTCAGCTGTTGTGTTCATTTTCAGTTTATGCACTGTCTGAAATATCTAGTGCATGATGAAAAAGTTATTTACTGTTTTTTCAGTAGACATCTCATTGGCTGCTCTTAATCAAAAATGTCATCATCTTCAGTTCAACTGTCAAAAAATTAATAGAAAAATTATACTTCTTTTTTTTGTGAGGCTGGGAATGAGAAACAGATTTTTATATTTGTTTTCGTTTGTTGTTTTTGGATTTTTTTAAAGCCTTTCTTAGTTTGCCAGGCACTGGGTTATCCTCCTGATGTGAATGCTGAAAAAAGTGTAAGTACAATTAGTTCTCTGGGCGTGAAAACCAAATTGTAGTTGGAATCTCTATATTTTTTTTTTTTCTTTTTGATAACATAGTTTCTTGTGAAAACTAAACAGCCTAGCCTGATTCTGCTGTGTATTTGTCAGTGCCTCTCTCATCATCCAGGAACCTTTAAATCCATTGGCAAATCATAGATAAATTTGGTATGAGCAGTAGATCTCATAAGGTAATCACAAAATTTGTTGAAAATGGGCAGAAGAATGCCCTCGCGATGGGGGCATGGTATGGCAGGAACTTGTAACTTCGTAATTCCTAAAGAGTGCCTGGGGATGGGATGAAGCAGGCTACAGCTGGAGCCAGTACCTCCCAAGAGACCAGAGAGAATCAACTGCAAAGCACACATTTGCTTAAAACCAAATTTCCCTCTGGTTCGATGTTCCTAGCACTACTTGCATAACTGAGGTTTCTGCAGGTGTGTGCACACACATGGGCTAGTCACGCATGCACAAGGTTGCAGGCTGTGCCACTACTGTCTAACCATCTTGACAGAACAAGAAAAGATTTAAGTATTTGCCCTTGAATAAAAATAGTTGCTATCTAGAAGAAAGAGGCTGCTTGTGCCTCCCCTAACGTGCTCACAGTAAGAAAGCAGTTTGCCCCAAGCTGTCTTTTCTGTGTACTTCTGTGGTATACCAAAGTGTAGGGCGCAGAATATATTGCACAATTTGCAGCCTTCAGCCTCCTTCTCCCATCTCGCAGCCAGTTTCCAGTCACAGCCCTTGGAGATGACTGCTCTAAAAACGTGCAGGAAGCTGGAGCAAGGCTTGCTGGCGACAATGTCGAGCAAAAGAGTGTAAACAACTTGGAAAGATTAGATTTTACTTATAGGATCAGACTGGGGAAAACAAAGCAGAGCAAATGTTATCTTTTCCATTATTGTAAAAACCAATTCCAAGTGGCCTTTTGTCTTAAAGTAGAATGTACCCATCACCTCAAGTTACGCTAGTTTGATTTACCAGCTGAGGTATTTCCTGTTGCCTGCAAATGCTGATAGCAAAGGTGGAGATTTGTTTGTCATACCATATTTCCAGTATACTCCAGAATAAAAACAGTATTTTTGTTTGACAGTACATTAGTTAGATTGGGCAGCATCGAAAGCACACTGCAAATAAATCATGCATTCATTCAGAGGTTGGCTAAAGTTCTGGTAACATGGAATGCAAGATCTGAAAATCTTTGAGTGAAAACTTGCTTTGGGGGAGGAGGTCGGGTTTTGTTTTGTTTTTAACCTGTCCTGTGCTAGATGCTGTTAAATTACACATTCCTTACTTGCTGGGAGGAGTGTAAACTTCTCCTAGCAAATTCCTTGGAGGGCTTATGCATTAAACATACTTGTGCAGTCATCCTGGTTCTCATAAATATGCAATGTACATGTATGCATTAATTTAGCTCGCTTTGACACTTGTGTAGAATATACAGACAACAAGTGTTCACAAATTTAAACGCAGTAGGGGTGGCTGATGCAGGGGGAGGACATGGCAGGGGCATGTGTTCCACCTGAAACACATGGAGGCTTTTCTGTAAAGATCAGCAAGGTTTGGGTGCCTTTCTTCTTCCCTGTAAAGTGGGGAAAAAATAATAATGGGTGGACTGGAAATATATGGGATTATGTGTTCTGAACAAACTTTGCGAAACTAAATCAGTAATTTAGCACTTTAAGGCTGAAATCTGGTAAATACAAGGTTGTATGGTGAAATGCTGTTATAATGCTATCTGTGATCTTCAAGGAATTTGTATTTTACTCTGTTAATCCCTGTTGGGGTGACATCTCATTTGCTGAGACTGGAAAGACAATTTCTTCAAGTAAGAACCCCAAAAGTTCGAATCTTTTTCAAGTATTTCTTAGAATTGTTTTTAATCACAATTGATATTGGCCATGCTTTATCATAGGAAATAGAATACGGGTGCATGTAATAGCCACAAGTGTTTATATTGAACTTGGCATGAAAAATGCAAGCCTTTTTTGTTTGTTTTATTTGATGAAATATTCCTGGGGAAGTGAGTGCATGTGTGCATTTCTGTACTGATCTGAGTCTCAGCTGAAAGCCAGGAACTACTGAACTCTTGCAATAACTTTCTCTCCAGTTTTCAGTATCTTCACTGCTTCAGTTTCCCGGTTTTTAGCGAGTAGAGTGTTGCCTTTTCATGGAGCTGCGTGTTCTGTTACAAGAAATTGTTAGTTGCAGAGGCACTTGGAAACTCTAGAGATTTTCACCAGAATAATGGGTATAGAAAAATGTAAAAATTATTTTAAAATGAAAGTCACTCCTTAGAATAGGTATATTATCAAGTCTTAAATTAATGGAAGATTCTTTTACTATACCTGTCAGTTGAATTTCCCCGAGCTGCTTCAGGCACACAGCCACAATTGAAATAGCCAAAGGGGGAGCAGGGGCATGTAAAATTAATCTCGTGTGAATACTTAAGACTGAGTACATGTGGATACAGGGAATCAGAGTTCCTGGCAATGGATACACTATTGTTTTCGTTGACATCCTCATCCTCAATAGCTTTAAGATGTTATGCCTGATACAGATGTTTAACATATGTTACATGAAATGAAGACAGGAAAATCAAGGACTCATCTTTATTTTTATAATTTTGAGTAACATCAGTGAGGCTGTAATAATTCGACAGACTTTTTCCCCACTGTTTAATCAGTGTTACTTGGCAACAATTTCATAATTAAAAAATATTTTCCTTTGAGAGCAAACCTGATATTAAAATGCCTGTTAGTTCCTGTGGAGCAGGCTAATTAAAATAGCCATGTACTTACTAGTGATGTATTTCATGTTCCTGAGCTGACCCACTTAAAAATCATAAAATGGTGGGCAAAGTTATTTAAGTCCAGTATTTAAGTACTTTCTAAAGAGACCTGCTGAGCTGTAAAAATGGGACAGGAAAAGACTCTGAAACAGTCACCTGATAATGTGTTTCTACATCCTGATCTTTGCAGTGCATCCTGAATTCAGGGTAATTCTGCTGTGTCACGTGTTTTTGTATTTTAGGTCTGTGAAGATCTGGACAATGAGGGTGATGGAAACCTGGTTCATTTTGCCTATTTTTCTGCATATTTACTGCATTTCCCAATGTGTTCATTTTAACTGTTTTCAGAAGTTTACATCACAACAGCCTTACCCAAGGCTATGTCAGGGAAGAATATTTTGTTTCATGCTAAGGCATCCAGAGGTCTGCAGACAGCCTTGAGATTCAGCTGCGATAAAGGGGCCACTTTCTGAGCACAGTTTAAACATGCTGATCTGCTGCACCACAGCCATGGTCAGAGGGGTCTGGAGGTCTTGTGCCGACAGCAGGCAGGAAGGGAATTCAAGCTTTGTTATTTGGCGGCTGGAGTTAGTGAGATTTTTGTTACCTAGTCATTTGATTCCATTTTGTTTATTTCTTCCTTTAAAAGTGCATTTGTTAAAACAAGTTTCCATTTAGTACCAATCAAATGTCCACCTAGGCTGTTTTCTGAGACTTCTGGATCTCACATACAGTAAAAATAAGGTCAGCTTATTTTTCTGCTGTGGCTTTTTAGTGCTGAGCTCTTGGTGTCAGCTTGACCAGCTGCTCTAAAACTGACAAGACAGGCTAATTTGATTCAAAATTTTGAAGCACTCTGCCACTTAAGCAATAATCCACATTAAAATAATTGGATTATTATCCCATGCAGTCCTAAACTTTTACTAAAATAAGACACTCAAGAGTAAAGAGTTTGTTATTTCCATGAGATTAAAATTTTGAAGAAGACTACAGATTCACTAACGTTAATGGATCTGTGCACAGCCAGGTCACTTGGCTGTACAAGTTTGATGTTTCTGGTGAACTGACCAGAATATGTGGTGCAGAATTAGGCTGGGAAATTAAGGACATGTTGGCTGGCTTGCCAGGCTGCATTGCATCTGCGTTCTGCTCATGTACTGTGGCACGGTGGGAAGCCTGCACTGCTGTACGTGAGTGTGTTTGGTACTTCTGGTTGCTGCTTTAGAAGAAGCTTTCAAAGATAAACCAAAGCACTGTGCCTCTGCCAGGGTACAGACTGGATCTGAACATTGCAAGGGTATTTTGCTGTTCTTGCCTCTCCACTTTCTGAGCGCCTTTGCTTGTCAGAAGTAATGGATATCCAACTATGGCGGCAGACAAGTGGCAGTGCAGGTATATGCAGGGTTTTTGAACCAGGGGTGGCATGAACTACCTCTCGTGAGATGTCTTGAGAGGGGTGGTGCAGGTGGCTGTGTTGCTGCTCAGTCTGGGGATGAAGGAGAGGAGATAGAAGTACTGGAGATGCTTAGTCTCTATGCGGGTGGAGAAGTCTGAGGTGAGACATCGCATGAGAGGACTGGTAACTTGGCAGCAAAGGGTCTCGTTCCAAATGTGGGAAGGTAAACCCTAAAAAGAAGACGACAGTGTGAGAGAGGTTTGGTGAAAGTCTGGGCTGATCTTATCCAGCTTCATGAGTCAACAAACAAGAGAGTGTCTTTCAGGAATGATTGTCATTTGGAGTCTGGCACCCTAAGTCATGTAGCCAGCCACTTCAGTGTTGGGAGTTAACAGGCTCCAGAGGAGTTTGGGAAGCAACTTTTGCCATTTAGGAAGTTCTTGCCCCATCTTCCTGTGCTTGACATCGCAGTTTTGTTGTGACAGGTATGCTGTGCTTTGCTCACACCGGCTTCCCCAGCTGTCAGGGTTTCACTGGGGCTGTAGATCTTTCCTGGTCCTACATTACCAAGAAGCAGTATTTACATTTGAACTGCATGTCTTTGTGGGCCACTGTGGACATCTTAAGATACCATCTCTGGGTTGGTGCGTAATATTCAAATTTTCCACAACACGTGGTTGGCTTCAACCTCATATATGTGGGCCAGCTCTCCTGTTACGCTGAGCCCATCGAGATTAACGTGATCATTTTTACCCTGTTACTTTTAGTTCCTCGGTGATCTGTGGCTCACAAAGTCATGCAGAGGCAATGTTATCAGTCCAGCCAGGACCTGCAGAGTGGCAGTGGAACATCAGTTTAGCCACCTGCAAACTTCTCTGTCAAGTTCGAGGTTGACTACTGCTTTTTATCACCATCTTCTCTCCCGGTGTTTTGCATACCACTTGTAAGAGCGAGGGAAAGGGCCAATGTCAGAAGATCAAGAACAGGAAGCCCAGATGAATTACTTCTTCCACCAGTGCTCCGTGCCAGTGAGGTCTTGGAGTCAAGTTGTGAGTGATGCTGTGGCAGTCGTACTCCAGGAACACCCTGTATTTGTTGCTTGGAAAGCAGTAGTCCCTTATCACATGCATCTCTTGATCCTGGATTTTTTCCAAAGCTTGCACAGAGCCTGTGGTAGCTTCACTGGTTTACCAGCATGGTTTCACAAGCTGCTGTTACTCCCTGCCCCAGAACCCTGTCTGACCTGCTGGACCACTGGACTGAATCAGAAGTGAAGCATTCAGTAGACCTTATAAAGCCATAAAGATACTGATAGCATGCTCCATAGAGATTGCAATTGTTCCATGTCTTTCTCAGATGATGCAATGTCGACTGAAAGCTGCAATTCCCATGGAGCTAGTACACTAAAATGAAACTGATGTCTTAATTGCCTTGATTGATGGACGCTGCATTGCCATGTCTTTGAAAAAACAAACAAATCAACAGCCACCCTAGCCTCCATTTCTTAAAGAGCCCTCGCAACCCTCTTCTCCCTCTTCGCTTTGTTAGCAGTTCTAAGCATCTGCGCTTGCATAAAATCCAGCCTTTTTTAATGTGGCTTTTTCATCTTGTTTGCTCTGGACTGCAGTCTGTGGGCTGTTTTCAGCCAGCTCAGGAGTTGCTGGTCATTGGATTTGGCAATTGTTTCAAGTTCTGCCCACCAGAACTGCCAGAGGAAGTCGTGTGTCTGCCAGAAGAGCCTGTTTGTGCAGAGCCTGCTGTCCTGCAGGAGCGTGGCTCAGTCTGTGTCTACCCTTAAAGAGGCAGCAGTGACTTCTCATGACTTGCAAAGTGCTATGCAAACCCTTGGTATTTTCCATTTTTAGAGACGGGACCGTTTGCTGTGCGTAGAAAGTGAGACCTGCTCTTGGTTTCAGAGAACTGTGTGGAATGGTGTCTGAAGCCATGCCAAGGCCCACCACAAAAGGCTAAAGGATTCAAAAGGAAGAATGTCAGAATGACTTTTCTGATCACTCAGATTTTTCAGTTTTGCTGACAGCTATTTAAAATGACCTGTTGGAAGCTGAAAACTGGACACTCATTTTCCTCCGCTGCAAGGGCCTGTGCGTACTGATGTGCTGTTGCAGATTTGTAGAGAGAACGGGGCTGCTGCTGCTGCGGTCTTTACTGGATGGACTCTTCCTCCTCCCTCTCTGTTGCTCACGTGTGCGTAAGCACGCTGCACACATGTGCTCACATGTTCTTTTAGGCAGATGCATGTGTTTTGATTTTGATCATAAACTGTGGTTCACGTTCTTGGTCTCCAGTTCCCTCCTCAGAGCTTCTATCTGACATGCGTTGGAGTATTTATAAATTACTGCTTTGTCTGTAGTTACTTTCTCCCTGAAAAGATAATAAAGGAAGCGATGACGTTTCCAGGGGTCTGTTTATATCATAAATGTGATGGACAGGTTCCAGTCTAGCTTGGGGCTTGTACATGTGTGTGTGTATGAGATGTTCGGGTAACACTTGTCCTGAGTGGTCGTGTTTATGTTGTTCTCTGGAGAGTCTGTTTGAACCAAAAGCGGAATTAATGAAGCCGTTCTTCTCCAGCCTCCCAGCATCAGGGAAAATTTCCAATACAAATTGTGTGGAGCTTGCAGTGCCTGACAGCCATGGTCCTGTATCAGCTGAAAAAGTAAAGCCTTGCAGTGGCAAAATATGAAAAGAGAAACAAATGTTTTAATTGTTTTTTTAGTGTAGATCATGCTTTTGATAACACTTGTATACTTAAGTTTGTGTTTCTTTAGAAGAGTCTCTTCCTTGTGAAACATAAACAGAGTACTTCTACAGTAGTAAAACTTGTTATTTAAAGGAGAAGATGCAAAAATAGCACCACCATGAGGTACAAACATCTGAAACTGAAATTGCTTGAAAAAGTTTGAAGGAATTATAGGTGATTTATAGCTGAAAATGTCTCTTTAACAATTGCCATGGCAATTTATAGTACAGAAATATTTTTATTATGCTTGGAGCTCGTGCCATATGTAATAAACATGATGGTGGCAGTAGTTAGTGTCTCTAGCTGAGAAGTAATATTTGGTGATGACCCAAATATCGTCAGTGAGGGAAAAGTATTAAAATCTGTCGCCCTTCTGGAGTTCACTGGCATTTGCTAACCCTGAAGACTGGTTGAAGTCTGGTTCACTCTTCTGTCATCCCTGAAGGAAGCAGAGTCTTCATTGCTTCTGTACCCACATGGTCTGCTAGTGCATGCAGATACAGGAGTGAAGTTCGGAGGCCTGTTGGGAAATGAGGCTCTGTATGACATCAGTTTTGCAGAGAAGCACAGTGGCGCTTGCTTTGAGGGTATCTTTTCAGAACAGACCATCAAACATGCCTTCTTTCATCCACTAATGGAGTTTCAAGTGATACTTTCACTGAGGTAAACTGGACACTGAAAATGCACCTGAAGCTACATGGAAAAATGCTGCATGCAAGGAACGGCAGTCTGTTCTTACACTGTTAGTTGGAAAGCAAGCCAGTATTTTCTTCAGTAAATCTGGTTTCAAGCAAGAATCGGCAAGACAGTGAAGATAAAAGGTGCATGGAATGGCATCATTGTGCGAGAAAATACTTGCATGACAGCCTCAGTAATGTCTTTTGGAGGATTTTGTCAGTTTTCATGGCTTTGATTCTGTGCAGGTATACAGATATGAGTAGTCTTACTTACATGGGTAGGCCTGGTTAAATAGGAAATTTGGTTCCTTAGGGGTTTGATGGTTTTGGTTTTTTCCATGTAGTTACTATCATAAATTCATTCTTTGAAATATTCCCATAATACTGTTTTGTTTGTATAAAGAGTAAAAGTTCTGATTTTTTTTTTTTTTTTTAAGTTTGAAAATAGAAAAAATTTGGGAAGAATGAAGATCTGTCCCAGGGGAGTAGAGAGACAATGTATTGGTTGCGTTACTTTTAATCTTCTGAAAGCAGTTTCCTTGTTATTTGATTTGTAATACCATTTGTGAGCGTATTACAGACATGCACTTGCACCAACTCTTACACAGGCTGGTGGGTTACTGACAACAAAGTAAACAAAGCTGTTCCCTAAGTCTTGTGCTGCTGCTTAGGTTTTCGATTTTTTGTGACTCATACACACATGCTGTTCTTCACCCTGGCTTGGAAAGCAAGAATTTAGTTTTGCATATGCAATGAAAATGTGAACTCCACATTTTACACTTCCCTCTGTGACTGTGCCTCGCTAAAAGACACCTGTAGAATGATGTTTCTTTTTTCCAGTCATCTGGGTCTATTTGTGCCTGCAAAACCTTTGAGGAGCAAATTGTTTTATATGTGGGGACTGCAGTCTTTCCATCATCTATGTCATGTTTGCTTGCAATCTTTTCTTGATTTGTGGAGCCTCATTGTCTGAACCTTTTCCCCTTCCCCACCTGCAGCTTTTGAAACAGTGGAAAGAAGGGTGTTCATCTGTTCAGGATTTACCCTGAGATTTGTAAATTCTGTATTCAGATTCTAGTTTTGCCAGGATGTTCTTATGACACCATGTGCGAAGTGACATCTGCATGGTGTTTTGCAGTTCGGATGAACTTGCTGTATCTACTGCCAGAGCCTGGTAGAGATGGGATAGTGTTAGCACTGATGTTTGAGCCCACGTTTAGTGTCATACTGAGCTGTGACTAACAAGACCTGTCGAGGGGCAAGATGTATCAACACTGTAGTGGTACATTAATGCAACTATGTAATTTCTGATTGTTTGGCTAGCACTTATCTAACTTGCTGAAAATGCGAGCAGTGGAAACTTGTATGTACCTGGAAAAGCCTGTCTAGATTTGCTCAGAATGCCGCAAATGCATTTAAGGAAAGTGATCCTGGCAGAAGTTTGTAATTTGTCTTTTATCTGTCGGTTTAAGAAGTATTTTCTGCGGGACAGGAGCTGCTTTTTACTATGTACTCATATATCCTCCAACATAGTAGTGATTCCCCCCAGCCTTTGTTTTTTTCAGGGCATTGGGCACTATGTTACACAACTATCTGATGATAGTTTAGGGATGGGAGAAGGGCAGAGGAGTATAAAATTAAACTTACTTTGCAGCCTGGCTGGTTCACCAAAGAAAAGCTTAGATCTGTGATATATGTACAAGTAAGTGCAGAATAGAATGTTGTCTGGGAAAGTGTTTCCTTTTCACATGAGTCTTCTACCTTAATTGTTTAAGTAAAACTTTGTTTGATGTGATACATTTTTGTGAATAGACTGCTTAACAACAGTAGGGGAGATGCTGTACTTGTGGCTTACCAGAATGGATCCTGTGTCCTGAAACAGATCTAAAGCCAACAAGAATTTTTCCCACAAAATGTATAAAAGGAGGACTTTTCCCTTAGGATTCATTAGATGGCATGTGAACAGTATTGACATCTACTGATTTATGCAAAGCTGAGCGAAACATCATGTTTTTAGGTCTGAAGTGCTGGAAAGCCTGACTGCTTTGTGGAAGGGCAGATGGCACAAATGGTTTCAGTTAATCATTGGGAGCCTGAGCGTCTAGTTCGGGTCACAGGAGGAATGGGCAAAGTGGTCCAAGCCTTGCACTGGTGGACACGGGTTTTCCATTGAACGGATCATGGGGCTGGGTGCTGGGTGCAGCCCTTGCTCTGCAGGTGCCCAAAGTGGGGATAGCATGTGGAGATTAGATTTGCTTGACGGAGCTGAGCAGGGATGCTTATGCAGAGACTGTCTGCTTGCTTTGCTGCAACCAGAAGTTTTTGAAAAATTCTGTTTTTCAGAAGAGCTCTGGTTCTCCACGCTATATTATGCATGAGATAGCACTGAAGACACAAAAAAAGGATTAAAATATATATACACAGGGAAAGCTGGATCTTGTATTATTCAGGTAAACAAAGCTGAAGTAGGCAGTTTACATGTGTGTATGAACTCTGTGTAAAATGTATCAGTAAGCTCTTTGGGTTATATTTTTAAGATCATTGTCACAGAAGTAGCTCTATCAGCGTAAGTATGACTTGTACTAATACAGTTACTACCCTTTGTGTTTTGAAATAGCTCTTCTTATATAAAGCCTCAAGTTTTTTCACTTTTATTGATATTACACTGTGAAAGTAATACCACTTTCTAGTGCAAATGGGACTTCAATAACTGTCCTGCCCATTTGTCAAGTTATTTGTACCAGGAATAGCTTTGGTTATAATTTTTTGACTACCTAGGTATTTGCATAAAAGATTAGCATCTAACATAACGTGATTGCATTTGGCAGCTACAGCTTAAAATAACAACTCTGGAACATTAGAAATTAACTGGCTAAATTTTTGTCTGAAGATAAGTTATGTGACTGAGCTGTGAGCAGACACGGTCAAACATTTTCAAGAGGTTAGAAGCACTATTTTGTAATATTTCCTTGTGTCAGAACTTTGTGATGCTGTGCGAGCCGTGGTGCTTTCTGAACGGGCACTTCAGTCACCACATTTCCAGTAAAAATTTACCAGCACGGTTGCCTGCTCTTACACTTTTGAGGAGAAGTGTCATTCGTGCAGTAACATCAGTTATGAACGAGGTACAGATGACCGTGCTGCCAGGTACTGAGCAGTATGTTTAGTGCCATACAGCGTGCCACTGTACTGTACAGTATTTGTCATACTCATTATGTATTTGATAATAGTGCTAAATTTTACTTCTAATTTGCTTTTGTCTGAAGCAGCTGAAATATGAATCATATGAGAAGATCTGAACGTGCTGTAATTCCATCGTGTTACACAGGTCTTCAGCTTGGTCATTTAGTATTTAGGGCTAGAAAGATACCAGAACTTCGACTGGAGGGAGAACTGCAGATTATATTTGAATATGCTGCAAGGTCTTAGGCTTTTGTTCTAATGGACTCTCTTTCGTCATGCTGTTGGATATAACTACTGTGTCAGTGGATGGGCAGGTCAGTTTTCAAGCTGGTTCTGAGGGTAAATCTTACATCTTCGTTAAAGATGGTATGTGCATTTGAGTACATTGCTTTGCTCTGAGTGTAACAGGTGCCAAGTGCAGGGGTGGTGCTCCATCCTCACTGAGGGTGAAGGGAGCTTTGCTTAGTTCTCCGCTTGAACACATGTGTTGGGGTTGCCGTTTCTCCTCTGAATCATTAATAATGCATCTTCATGTTAAAATGCCCTTCTGGGAACATCATGCGTACTTCAGAATAGTTTGTTAGTGGATGTTGGCACGCACATGTGGTGCAGGACTTGAATGCCTTAATTTGTGAGCTCTTTGGGAAGGGAACTGTCTGTGCCTAGCATAGCACACCCTGACCTTTAGCCCCTGTTGCAGGACGAATAGGGGTGGCAAAAAAAGGGGAGATTTCAAACACCTTTTGGTCAAAGGTTTCTGCTAGTACTACTTAATGAAGAGTGTGTGGTGGGATGTAGATGGTAGTTGGGTAGACCTTATCAACTTTTCTGTTCTCTTGCTGCCTTCTCCATGAAGCTCAGTTTTCCAGTCTGCCTGGTAGATCATAAGGGTCAGCAGATTGTGCAATAGTATTCTTTTTTTAATAAGGTAGTGTATGGGACCACATCAGTCTCAGGCTTAATGCCAGTAGCTTCAATGGAATTGAGCCAGGGGTGAATCTTTCCCATGATTTCCACAGTTAAGCTATAACTGCTGTTCAGTCAATCTGATTCTCTCTGTAGAATGTGGCTGAGAAGGTCTAGGCAATGGTAATCCATTTGCAACCATGTAGTTAGGATAAAAAAAGCAAAAAGTTGATTTTAGAATTGGTTTAGCGTGTTACCTAAGCCATGGAAATAAACTTGAGACCTCCACACATCTGGTAAATGGAGCTGCCACAGCTACCAGGCACTCAGACCTGTTCTCTGAGGACTCAGTGGAAGAAAAAAAGGACTTCCCCTGCCGACGAGTGCCCCATGCATCCCAGCCCTCCTTCTCTCTCCCGCGAGGGCAGGGCCCTGCCCCAGGAGCATCCTTTCATGCTGGCCTGGCAGAGAGAAGGCAGCATGGTGCATCTCTGGCAAGGACTGTAAGTAACTGTGTGTTGAGTATGAGTGCTTGTTTTTATGGCATTGCAATTTTCCTGGAGATATTTATTTCTCTGATGCTGTTCTGAAGATCTGTCTTATTGCTGGGGTGAGTTTAAAAAAAAAAAAAAAAGTGCTTGCCCTCTATGAATGAAAGAGCCTGCACTGGAGAACCTTCCCAGAAGGGAAGCAACGGAGTCTCACATGCTTATAGGAACTTGCCTTTACAATCATTTGATTTAAGAATGCAAATATGTAACCCTCTGAGCAAAATTACCTCCAGGCAGTAATGCCATGCAAATGTATTTAGTGGTTCTTGAAAAATCAGCAAACTCTCTGTCTGAAACTGCTGTCCCCCAAAAGCTGGACACTGCAATCTACTGTAGCTGGCTTGGCATCAAATCTGTAACACAGTGTTCAAAAAGTATAGCAGAAATACAGAGGGGGGGGCAAAAAATAGGTGTTCCACTTTGGATTGACAGTCCCTGCCTAAAGAATATACCTTTTCTTTACTTTCACCTTAAAAAGAAAAAAATTGGCCTGGAGATCCTTCCCAAAGCAACTGATAAACACTTTTGAAAAGTAATGCAATACTAGATCCTACCACTTGATGTGGATTCATGGATTAATCCTTGACTGAATACTTATAGCCAATGTATTGGCATTGTGTTTTTCAAGTGAATTCAAATTTAGAATTTAGAAATTCTAAACCTTCTTACGTTGGATTAGATACACTAATGAACTGTAAAGATGTTTCTTCATATTAGTTTCTTTGACTGTTGCAATACCCGATTAATGTATGTCCTAGAAATACATATTAATAAAAAGAGTGAAAACACTTAGGGCAATGATGGGTATAAATTTTCAAATCTCTATTCTAAATTTTGCATGTTTTCTACTAATTAACTTCAGCTTTGCAGCTGAGTAATGAGTTAAAATGTCAGAAATCCATCTTTAGTGCATCATTTGTAAGTCAGAAAATGTGTTTATATGATCTGAGAGTTAAAATTTTTCTCTTCTCTTTTAGACGACAGCTGTCCTAGCCTGGGCCGTGTAATTCAATACAACATAGCGTATTTTGTCCTGGTTTACTAGCACAAATTCTTAATGGCTGTTTTGGAAAATGTGCTGTGGATTTATCTCAAGACCTTCACACTGGAATAGTTAATTCAACCTTACAAATCCTTGGCAGTTGACTTTCATCTTTTTAGAACAAAACACAGAGTCTGTGATTTGATGCCTTGAAGTCAGCAAAGCAAAATCGTACTTTAACAGCAGTGTTTACTTTGATCAGTTTTCACCATTTGTGCCCTTGCCTTTCACATCATACAAATTGCTTTACCAGAGTAACGGGGCAGGAGCCCGTAGACTGTTTTTGTAGTTGGTTTCTGTGGTGATACTCAGCCTTCCATGAAAGTGTGATCTCTGGGGCCGGAGCAGCCTCTGCAGCCGCCTGACCCTCGCTGCCGCTGCTGGAGACCTGAAAGGAACCTTTCACACAGCTTGCAGACAGTAGTGACGAGCACAAATACAGGCATATGTAGCTGACTAAGTAATGCCAGCGTAAGTTTGATAGACATTGCACCTGTGGAACATGGTATCTTTTTAAAGTCATAATTTTTTACAATTTTAACATATGTTGAAAGATTCATTCGGGCAAAAATGACAGAACTTCTCTGTGGTTCCTGTCATAGTCACAGTTATATGCTTTGTTGTTGGTACGCTTTTTAAAAATAAATTGTAGGCTTTGTTATAAGATGTTTAGAATAGCTTTAGTTGTTCGTTTTCACCTATGACCAAGTTGTATTCCTCATGTGTCAATCACATATCGTTTGGAGGAGTGTGTGCCAAAGCAGGCCACGGAGGGCAGGCGTGAGTCTGGAAGAGCAGCTCGCTCTGACAAACAGCTGCTGAAGCTGAGCCTTGCTGAGGACCGTTGCTGAGACACATGTCCAGAAGGACTGGCCTTACTATTGATTGCACATTAAAAACACTGGGCATGCAGCAACTCGGTGATCAGATGAGCCCTTCACTGGGAGCGAGGGATGTGTGGACCACATTGACTTATTTTCCTGAACTCTTGTTATGCTGCTGTCTGCTTGGTTAATGTGCTGTCCCTTAACAGGCTTTAAAAATAACATGGGCAGAGCAGTAGCAGCTGCTTGTTAAATGGACTAGGTGAACTAAACGTGCTTTAGTCTATTTAATGATTCTGGTTTGATTTTCTTTTGGTATTGTCTGACCAGACTGGTCATAGAGCAGAGATGCAGAAGACTTTGGCTGAGGTAGTATGTTGCTGCGAAGTACAACATGCATGTATTTTATAAGCTTGTTTGAACCTGGAAGAATGGATGGAGAGTATCTCTTTTTGGATACCTCATTTAAAAAAAAAAAAAAAAAAAAGCTCT
>Ga0065711_1004032_pt1 | contig 25290 bp, 9 predicted proteins | sample Hoacrofraction12_FD_59098 | JGI IMG/M metagenome (GOLD analysis project Ga0065711, IMG submission 59098) | Hoatzin crop microbial communities from Cojedes, Venezuela - Epithelial fraction 12 v2 (version 2) | ecosystem: Host-associated > Birds > Digestive system > Esophagus > Crop | place...
CCCCCTTGCTTTTCTGGTAAAACTGTTATGAAGTATAAAAAGCTGAAAGCAGAGACTTTTGCAGAGGGGAGAGCTTCAAGAGACAATGGGTTAAATCTTGACCAAGTGAATAAAATGTACAGGGAATCATCCACCTGCACAGGCTAGAAATAAGATCATTTCTAAACTTGTAAGTGAACTTGATGCTGTTCTTTAATGTGGCACTAAACAATTCATAAAGTTCATGGTTGGAGTTGACCCCTGTTACTGTGCTCCTTCTTGTCAGTGTGTCTAGGAAAAAGCTACTGCACAGCTGTAGGAAGCTCGGCACAGGAGAACAGAGGTTTATTTGAAACAAACCAAGGATTATCATGATCAGGTCCCTACAGACATACAGACTGTGAGCCCAACAATGTATTACATATCAAACTGCACAGACCTGGGATCTTTTAGACTCATGGATCTTCAAACTTCTATATTCCCTATAATTAGATTCTTCACATGATTACATTTTTAGTTTGTAATGTAAAAGATTTTAAATTTTTTTGAAATTGTGCTTATTGTAGCAATTGCAACAATGGGTTTGTCTGTAATTTATCTTAGTGTTTTGAAACCAGGTTTATTTTATGCCGGGGAACATACTGCTATAATACCTATGCTAGAGCAGTTAGGAGTTACCAGATTTAGAGAACAATCTGCCTTTTAGTGTTTTCTATGCAGATCCCACTTGCTTATCAGCTACAATTTTTTTGTTAACTGATGTGCTTTCAGTTGTTAAGGAAAACATAGAAGTCATGCTTTCATGATGCCCAGAATACCCCAAGCTACAACAGATAGCAGAGCTCCGAAAGTGCCATTAGATGTCTAAGCGTTTAAGAAAAACACAAAATCAGTCAGGAGAATACTCTCTCTCTCTCACACTCCCTGAAGTACTTATGTTACACTAATGAATTAACATGAGTAATTTCAAAGCTCATTCCTGGACTTAATGGTTCAAATGATACAGATAGTTGCCTTGTGCACACAGCCATGATAGTATATGCCAATATATATAAACTGTAATCAGATTTGAAACCAAAGAAGTAGCATACTCGCAGCAAAAACTTTGCTTCTGACCTTCTCCTCTGGTCTAGGAGAAAAGGGCTATTTGAAAGGGACAAATAGTATGAACTGTGTATCAAGGATCCTTTGTCAAGGTTTGCTTTTAAGACTGCCTTAGCTTCAGGCATTGAACTGATGGGATTCTAAATAAGAAGTTAAAGCTTCTAGTGTCTCTATATAGCAGCTGGAAGAGGTGGGTTTCTATGAGGAGTGATTCATCTAAGAATCTCAGGACACTAGAGTCAGGTAAAGTCAGGTAGCGTATATATGCTCCCAAGAAACTCTACTGAAGAGAGCGGTAATTAGATCTTTAAAATATTATTTTCTTAAACAAAGTGGCAATCATCCAGTTTTCATCTGCACTTTGAAATATGCACACATATTCAAATCCTTTCTTTTGGAGAGTTTTCCTACCTTGTAAAGTACAATCCTTTCATAATAAATAACAAGAATCCAACAACAAAGAGCAACAAATGTTACTAAGGTTATCATCAGGACCAATGAAAATAATAAAATGAAAACTAATAATTTCTGAATGCAATGAGCACATAGTATCTGGAACATTTCCTATCACTTCTGTGTGAGGCAGGATGATTCGTTTGAAATTAACTTGTCTCTATAACCATGAATATGCATTTCTGTTTTGTCATATAGACACAACAAGCTCTTAAGGACAGAAACAACTGAAGTTGCCAGAGGCCATTAGCTACATATAAAGTTCCTTTTTCAATATAACCATGAGTCGTAGTGTAGTGTACCTGTCACACCCCAATAATGAGAGTGGTTAAATGCCCCACTCCATTAAGGAGAGTGACCCAGATTCGCCTGTCCCCTCAGTTGGACTAAGGTGAAGCGACACCAGAGGTCCTATAATACTTTACAAGGTCTATTCATAATTGTGATAAATCAACTTATTGTGGCATGATTATGACAGGCAAACTATTGAGGCACAATTATGCACAATAATGACAAGCAAGCTACTGAGAAGCAAATTACAGTGGTACAATTACAAGAAGCAAACTATGATAGTATGATTACAACAAGCAAACTACAGTAGTACAATTATGATAAGCCTTGCTTTTATAGTATCAGAGGATAAGTAATAGAACATAAGGGGGGACAGAAAAGAAAAGTTAGAGACGAAAAGAGGAAGAAGAAGAAATAAAAAAGATCACCAGTCCTGGATCCAGCGTTGATCCAGCCAAAGGACGGGGGATCCAGGTTCTGGGGGATGCCGCATTTACAGTGTTTTTCTCAGTTTTTATAGGTAGCTAGCCCGCTCCCCTTAGCTGAGCTCCTCACTTCTCATGCTAATTAATTAGTTGGTGATAACCTCCTTTTCTGTTATAGGCTAAGTTAACCTCACTTCCCATGTAAAGTAGCACGAATGCTTCTTACAGGTGTGTGTGGGGGGGGAAGCCTTTTGGGTGTTGAATGGAGTCGGAGGTCACGATCTCCCCCTACCACAGCTACTTCTGTCTGACCTCTTCCCGGTGCAGGAGTATTGGCTTGTTAGCTGTAAAAAGGGAGTTGGGTACGGAGGCAATTACAAGTGTTCTGCTGAGCTTTATCAGAGCAGCATCGGGCTGCAAGGGTCTCTCCCTTGGACCAGGTGTCACTTGGGTGATTGAGCACCAGGCTGCCAGGCGCCAGGATGAGCAGGACCTTTGCTCAGGCCCAGTGCTCAAGAGAAGTACATCAGCCCTGTGTCCAACACTCACAGTCTCTGGCCTTCACATTAGCACCTTAGACGAACGCTTGAGACATTTAACCTCATACTGTCAGGACCCTTACAGTACCCATAGCGCTTGGCAGTTTTGTGGGATTCAGTGGTGTCATTGTAAGCAGAAATGCTCAGTGAAGTCCAATGTGGAACGATCTGTTGGAGAAAAGAATAAATCCGGAAGATTTCCAAAAATATATTTCAGCTTGTCATCTGCTTGATGAAGAACAGAACCCACTGTAGTATTAATAAGGACAGGTAAAACTGTATTTGCTGTGCCAGCAACTCTCTGCCCTGCCCTGCCCTGCAGTGAGCAGTTGCTGCTGGAAGAATGCATGGCACATGCCTGCTGGAAGCTGGGTCTCCCAGGGCCAGGGCTGGACTGTGAATGCTGCTGCAGCTCCAACCGTACCTGTCTCTCCTGGCACAGTTTGCATTATTTCAGAGCCAGATCCAAAGGCAAAAACATCTGTAGTACAGTTAAAAGGAACACTACTTTTTCTCTTCTTCCTGCTAGCTGATTGATTTTTTTCTTATCATTTTATTCTTTTTCTTGCCTTTGTTCATACAGAAGGAGAGGCATGGTAGCAATATCAATGGTGATGCTGCTGCCGTGACAAAATGTTCTGCAAGCCTGTGCATTTTTAGATTGACTTTAAATGTTTGATCTGTTCTTTTTTGGATATGAGGCAACTTATCCTACTTCTGCAGAACGCTCATCCACTTGGTTTTAGGCACTACCTGAACTCAGCTGTCAGCCCCCTATGTGGTCAATGGAAAAAATAAGCACCTCCAAGAAGTCATGTAGATTTTAGGTGGCTGAATTGTTCTCTACTTGAGTTTCTCTTTTCTTATTGAATACTGAAGAAGCCTCGGAAATGTATTCTCTCAGCTTAGTTGCCTTGATTAGATCTGATCAATTCAGGATTACGGGACAAATATAAATGCTCTGTTGAGAGCTGAGAAGCAAATTACCCTAAACATAAACTCCACTGAAAATATGGCAAGAATACAGAATAGCAGACTACTTAAGCAATTGAATATCATCCCCACATTTAGTTTAAACATCATAATGTTTGTTTTTCTGTGTTTATTTTTATATAATTAGTGGTATAATTTAGCACCTTTTAGGGAAATAACAAGTCATAGGTGACCACTAAAGGTCTGTATCCTAACCTACAAAGATACAGTATTAGGTGATGATAAAGGTGACTGAATTTGAAATGCTATGAAAGTAGTGAGAATGTGGCCATATACATCATCTATTTTCTGCAATCTCACATCAAAAGCATTTTGGTACTCGACATTTCAGCTGCTAACTGATCTATTTTGTTCTTCTAGAGATGGAGTTTTGGATTAGGTCAGTATTATTCAGCTAAAGCTTTTTCTGATGTGTGGACTAAAGAGAATTGTAACTCCAGCTGTCAGCTTCCAGCAGCCAATAACAAACCTATTCACTTGGAATTTTTGCCAATTGTAATTAACTATTATGTATACTAGCATGTGCAAGTGCTGCACTTAACTAGTGCTATGACTGGGTATGTGTTCTTTACCTTAAAAAGTCAGTACAGTCCTAGGGTTTTATAATAGAAGATAAAAAATAAAGCTATTTGTGGTTACTTTTTCCCCTAGTTTTCCAGTCTATCAGGAATTGTTTATTTGCTTGCTTTTTCCCAAACATGCATCTACTCAGGAAGATGTCTAACTGAGTCTGAAAAAGCTTTTTGCAAACTTACCTGCAATGTTAATGTACTATTGCTACTTTATATTTGTGTGTACATGAGTATATATATATATATATTCACACATATGGCTGAACATATGCTTAGAACAGTTAAAAGACATTAGCAAGCAAAAACAAAAAGCAGGACACCTCTCCCTTTCTAATGTTTATTTTGACATTTACCTTTGATTTGAGAGGGAGTTTTTGGGGGGCTTTTTGCAGGTAGGATAACCAAGTAACATTCCAATGAGGCAGTGGTCTTTGTCACGTAGTTTGATTACCCATGTCGGTTCATCTGTGACATGGTTAACACTTACAAAGCCATAACGGTCAAGAAGTATAAGTTTGTAGAAGCTTGAACACTTTGCCCTTCAAGCCTTCTCAGGTTAGTATATCTGCTCTGTCATTGCCCATTCTTTATTTTTTTTACAGCTACAGACAGCAAGCTGGCAGCTGGCAACTTCTAGAAGTATGTCTTAACCCTGACCTATGTGAAACATATCAGAACAACGGTGGGTATTTCTAATCACACTACAAGGGGCAATGGGCACAAACTGAAGCATAGGAAGTTCCGTCTGAACTTCTTCACTCTGAGGGTGATGAAGCACTGGAACAGGCTGCCCAGGGAGGCTGTGGAGTATCCTTCTCTGGAGATATTCAAGACCCGCCTGGACAAGGTCCTTTGCAGCCTGCTGTAGTTGACCCTGCTTCGGCAGGAGGGTTGGACTAGATGACCCCCAGAGGTCTCTTCCAACCCCTACCATTCTATGATTCTATGATTCTATGATTCTAAGTGGCTGTCACAGCATGTCACTTTGTCATATTTACAGGCACACAGGTATTTCAAGCACCCCAAGGTATCTGTAAGTAATTGGCATGATGATTCCAATCCATTGCTAGCTATGAATTAAATTTCTAAACAGTTTTGGTTAACGAAGTAATTATCCTAGTGGAAAATTGTATCTTTAGCTTATTCATTGAGCTGGAAATAGAACAGAGGCTACACATTGCTGTTCCCAGAGTAATTATGATTGTTGATGTAAAAGGAGAAGGCAAACAAGTTAAGATATATCTTACTGATGTACATAGTAGATGGTTTAAGACCTCTCACCTAATCTGAGTTTGTCAAGAGAATCTATGCATTCTGTAAGTAGTTTGTAGCAAGAGAGGCGTAGTAGTGAATAAAGAGGACAGTAAGAAGAATCTGACACTTGAAAGGTCTTTGACAGCCTGTGGCTGACTGCTGATAGTGTTTAGAATAGACTTATTATCAGCCCTGGTGTATCTTATCAGAATGAACAGGGTTGTTTGAAAATTAAGCAGCATGAAAAAAAATGCCTCGCACTCATTATTTGTAATTGTTTTGAACAAAAATACACATTTCCAAAAATAAAAAAAACCTCACCTTCTTCTAGTGTAAATATTTTAAAATAATTTTCTGCATAGAACAGGCACAATCAAACCCCAGCATTACTTAAATGTATTGTTACAGTACTACTTGAGCTTACACTTACAAAACCAGAATAAAATATTTTTATTTAAAATGAGGAGTTTTGTAAAAGAGAAGAAAACTACAAACATCTTTTTTTTAACCACCTTTTGTTTGTTCCTTTGTTAATATCTTGCTCTGCTAGGTTTACAAATCCTAAATAAATAGAAATTAGTGCTCCTTACTTTGCAGTCCATTTGCTTTAGATGTTTGCCTTGAGGGACATTTGTGTATTCTACTAATGGCTGCAGCAGAGTGCTGTCTCATTTTCATTCTGGCAAAAAAAGGCCGTTTCCATGGTTACAGTTTCATTTGCTAGAGAGAAACTGATGGCTGTTAGTGATCCCATCATAAGCAACTTCTGTCAGATTTCTTATCAAGTAGACATATTTTGACAAAGTGAAAGATAACACCATAATAAGAGAACTAAGTTGCTACTCTATGTAATGAACCATTTAGCATTAAATGAAATGTGAAACCACATTCTTAAGACTGAAGGTGGAGAGCAAAAAGTAATATTTATAATTTACGAAAATAAAAATATTCAGTGCTGGAATAATGATAGCTTACTTGCTTTCTGTTGTCAAGGTAAATCTAGTAACATAACATTGATTTATATTTTAGGATCAGATACAAACCTTCGCCATCATCTATTTCACAGAGAGGTTTCATGGAGCTATAATAACTTTTAGGTTTTCTTGTGTGAGTCCATCTGGCTAGGTATGGCCCTGGGTTGAGTTAAGAGCTAAATGCATGGCTGGCAGGTCAACATTCCACCCAATCCCAGCTCGGTGTACAAGACTTAGTCTAGCATTTTACCCCACAAAATAGATGACATCTTTATTCAGCAGAAATACTGCAGACTTAGAAACCTGGAAGAAGCCAATCCAACCCTTTGTTCCTATGACCTGGGCGGGACACCAGACCACAGACAAGATTTTCCCCAAAATACTCTGTTGTGGAGAAAGTGTTTATTGGAGCCCTTTGTAACTTGAGGACTGAAGTTAAATATGGTTATTGAAGGGAAAAGAAGATAGTGTACTGCTTAGTTTTAGAGGGTTGCTTTGTGTTTCGAGTCTTGAAGGTATCATACAGAGACTGCACCACCAGGTCTCCAGGCTTTCTTGGTTCATTGTCTCAGGAAAGTCTAAAAAAACCTCCAAAAACTAACCAAGAGAAGAGGAGAACAGAGGGAGACAGATAAAACACATTGAAATATTAAGATAAAAGCAAAATACCATGAAAAATATATCCCAAGAAGTTTTGGAGGAGGACTGAAATAAGAAAGAAAGGAATACTCAGCTAAAATATACTGTACATAAGGTGAATACCCTGGGGTTAAGCTGAAGATTCATATACTTGTATTAATGCATATCAAGCTATTTCTCCTTAGACTCCTCTATAAATCTTCATCTATATACGGATATTTGTTTAAAATTTAATCTCACTTCAAGCAGAGTATCAGTTCATTATTGCCCTTCACTTTCTGTAGTCCTTCAGCTTTACAAGTGAATGTGAAATGCTATCAGACTAAAATGATAGCACATGATTCTTATCTAAATTAAAATTTTTTTATATTTCTCCAGCACATTTGGAACTTTAATCAGTTTTAAGTAATTCTTTATTACCTTGCTTTGGAAATGCAGTTTAGAATAGCTAAGAGAGGCCAATAGTAGTGTAGATCTTCTTTGCACTCAAGACATACTCTGGGATTAGGGTTATATATGAATTTGAATTACCTCCAAAAAGCCTACAATCCCCCAAAGGTTTTTCTGAGGTACAAAAGCAGTTGACGCCCTGTAGATTCATCTTTAATTCTTTGTTATTATAAACTCTGATTACTCCGTGAAGGTTTGAAAGTGTTCTCTTGTCTGCGTTGAAATGTGTTATGTTTTATCAGAACCTTAGCTTTAAGGTACCCGTTCAGCACTTTAGGCTGCTTTAGCTATTTCAAATATTACTTACAATGACAGTGTGTAATATTGTCTGGAAACATAGGCATCAGAACTCCAAATGCGTGGCATTGAGCTCATCTTACAATGTCCTTCAGAGCTGGATCCTGCAGCAGGACTGTTAATGCACCAACACATGTGCTTCTGGAAACTGTTTGAATTGAGGAGCCTAGGTCAACATGTCTGGATGCATGGCTGAAATCAAAGTGGTTCTCGTAAGTCCTGTTGCTGATGTCCTGCTTCCTTCACAAAAGCCAGCCATTAGTTTGTTTCACACACAAAAATCCCATGACTTGAATCTAGAATGAGTCCCTCTGTCATCTGTCTTTGAATAAGCATAAAGGTTTGGAGCTTCTACAGCAGCTGGTGCTGCTCTACTTTAGATTCCACTGAAGCTAATGATAAAACTCTCCCCAGTTTGAACTTGTGCAGAGTTAGGTCCATGGTACATGCTTTTGAAAAATCCCACTCCATATGGTTTTTAAAAAGTTAGTGATGGACAAAAGACTTTGAAGTAGTCTGCACCTTTCAGATGGGATTTCTAACATACATATAATAACATCAGTGAAACAGGAGTTGAATGCGTGGCGCTCTGTTAAATTCAATGTTCTGTAATACCATATTTCTAAACCTGTGGGAATATTAATATCTATGTGTTGAATGCAGCTATGCTTTGCCACGACCTTGAGAATCAATCTGTTTATGAATCAGAGTTAGTTAGAGTCAGGGTGAGCATATCCCTAACATGAACAGGGGCTGAGTGAGAAAGGATGCAGGGTCTGCATAACCCAAGAGCTGTAATTTCAACAGGCAGTGCTCCTCAAAAGAGTTACAATTTCCTTAATGTCTCTAATAAATCTAAATCGGACAGAGAGCGAGACAACAGGTAAGTTGGCATAGTTACTCCAGAAGTTACTCCTTCCTTTACCTTTTGCTTAAACACAAACTTCAAATGATCATGCTTCTGCTTTTACTGAAGCTGCTGTTGTAAGGAGCACAGATGGATCTTTCCTCTTTCTTTTCATCATACACATGATTTTTACCAAAATCTACACAAGGATTGAAATAGTCCTTTTTTCAGAAAGAGTGGCAAAGATGACTTAACTGCATTGCCAAGATTACCAGAAATATAAATTTAAGATGAGCCTTTTTGGTAGCATGATCAAAATTTCTAAGAGATTTAGGGCCAGAGTTGCCTCTGCAGTTCAGTCCTTCCCTGAGTACCCAAATAAGTAGTCTAATTTTCAGGAATGCTTCTCTCTCATATGGTTTCTAATTTGAATAACAGTTGGTATGCTGTCAAGCCCTAGGAAGAGGCAGCCTTAACATTTAAGTCCCTAGGAGTTCTACATGTTTGACTTTCAGTGGGATTTGAGCACTTCATTCCCATAGCTCCTTCTAAAAATCACAGATGCGGAATTTAACCGTTACTCATTGTTTCAAAGAAGAAGAATTCTTGTGTAGATAGATTTATTTTTTAGTGCGTCAGTGAAAGATGCCTTATCACCTTCTGGTGCCAAGGATCTGCTTGGACAAACTGACAACTGTGAGCGACAACTAAAACTGACAACTGCATAACCCTGCCAAACATTAGGAAAAAATATCTGTTCATTCTGCCCTTGGTGCATAAAGGGCTTTTCATGTCCCAGTATCCAGGATGCTGCTCTGTGGTAAGAGAAAAGGTCCTGACTCAAGTTGTTTCCTGTTCAAACAAGAAACAGTAGAAGCAAATCATGTAGCATTAGCAGTACCTTAACAAACCCTGGGTCTGACACATGTGAGTCACGAAAAGGGAAGCAGAGAAGCTTCTGCTAACTTATATGGTAAATACCAAGGTGCGATTGGGTGGCAGGGTATATCACAGACAGGTATTTCTTAGGAGACAGGTCTCATCCTACATAAAAGAAAGAAACAAATTTTCTGAAACTGATGTTCAAGTCACTCTTCGTGCATTGATTTAACATATTTCCAAAGAAATTTGTCCTTCAGCAAAGGCAGTGACATCAGTTTTCACAGGACATATCTCAACATTCATGTGACAAATGGAAGGGGAGAGCAAATGTAGCAAAATTCAGCATTTACAACAAAGCTAAGCTCAGGTGGATACTATGTAAGGTATTCTACTGATAAGGTATTCTCCATTTCATGTTATCACCTGAATTTTCAAGATACAAGTTTAATTTTTTCATTTCAAACTGATCCTAGAACTGATGTCTTCAGAAGTGTTAAGAACGGGTAACATAAAAAAATAGACAGACAAATGAGCAGATATCACACCATACTGTTTTAATAATGTTAAGATCAAAGGCAATACATATTTTGTCCAGAAGGATTCACAGAAGATCTGTTAATGCTACGTATACCACAAGTTGCAAATGTTTTCCAGCAGCAGAGAACAGATTAGGCCAAAAGCCATCAGTGTGAAATATTTCGGAAGGTGCCCGCAAAAGGGGGCAAGTAAGGTGTGTTTCCTTTATATTTAATATACAGAAACAAACACTTTGCAACAAAATTACACTCTCAACTCTTTTTTATTGAATATACTGTATGTAACTTTTCCACACTGTACAAAGAAACCACTCATTTTTTTTCTATTCAGGAACTTCAGTAACACTAACTCTTTCCTTCAAGCAAACTGCAAGCTTAGAATTTTCCAGTGAGAAAATGAAATTTCCCAGGCAGCTTTCATGTATTTTTTTCCTTCTACTTCAGTCATTCCTGGAGTGGAAAGAAACCATTTAGCAATATAAAGCAATACTACACAATAGTTAAGAGACAGGAAGTGAAAAATAATGTATCTTGTGGGGAAATTACACAGTTATCTAATTAGACAAGATATTGTGACATATAATTAGTTTAGGTTTGCTGAGTACTCAAAAAAATGCAAAGTTCTTTATAGATCCTAACCATTAATATTTAACCTAGGCATATATAATTAACAAAGGCCTGTTCTAGGCAAAGCATTAAAGCTAATTAACAACCCTACTTTCATGAGAAGTATGATCCTATTCTACATTTTCCTAAGATGCTAGGACCTTGTGCTTAAGGATGAAATACAGAACCTGTACAATGCTCTTAAGTATTAAAATAGAAATTCAAGTAGGTTTTGAGGTTTTGTTTGTTTGTTTATTGGGGTTTTCTTGATAAAACCATATACCACAGAAGATCATATAGTTACTCTTTTCCTAAGCATTTGTGGGGTTGTTTTTGGAACGATTCCACCTAACCAAGTCTTACTTGACTTCTGGAAATTAATGAGCTTACATTGCAGAAGAGTTTGGCAGCAGACTGAGCAGCCATCATTCCCATTCACTGTCACAGATAAAAGCTGGAAGTAATTCCACAATGTCAGTGTGCTCACATCAGCATGAACCATGGCAACTAAGAATTGAACCAGGCCTATCACATCCAAGGGAAAGGTAAAATCTGGGATCTGAATTAGGCAGAGAAATGTGATGGGAGTTAATAACAATCTTTGCTGATTGTGACGAAAGTCCATTTTTTTGCATTCAAACAACTGGAGTTCAGTTCAGAAGGTAGGAAAAACCGAAACCCTGAATTGCAAAAATGAAGTGTCAAAGGTTTGATACACAGCAGCCTTATATTTAAGCCAAAAAAAACTTTTATGACATACGGTGTTTATAGAAAGAATAATGACTTCTGCTATTTCCATCCAGCTATTCTATGTAGCTTTGTACCACCATAAATTTTGCTGGCTACATGAACTTCAGCTCCACATTTTAACAACAAAAATGTTGTGCACTCATATTGTTGTTTTGTTTTGGTTGTCCAAGCAAAGTTTAAATTTTTTGTTTTCTGTGAACAAAAAGGCATCTACTGTTCAAATACAAAAAACTAGTTATGACCAAACTTCAATTTTGTGGTCTGTATGGTATGATTTTTCCTCAGATAGAAAGGCCAAATATCTCTCTGCTAGCCAAAACGTCCCTTAATCCACAGAAGACGAACAATACCTGTATATTTTTTAAATACTGAACTGGTGAAAAACAGTTTAGAAAAGTATTCCTAATGAGCAGGATTAAAACAGAGATAGTCTCCAAGGATTTACTAGCATGTTATTTTACTGAGAGATTGCACAAAACACACTCAAAATGAGACAGAAACAGAGGGAAAAACATAGGGCAAGCAGCTAAAAAATCCAGCTACGTCATATTAGTGTAATGTGAGAAAATAAAAAAGCAATAAACAAAAATAGATACTGAATGAAATCAGTGCCTGGAAAGCTAAAGGAACAAAATGTGCCTAATGAGTGTCCTGCAAAACTTTACTTAGGCAAATGTTCTGTGCTCTTGCAAACAGGTCTATTTTTGTTAGATGGACTGTCCATGTAAGGATAAAATCTTGCAGCTGAGTTCCTAAAAGACTTAAGTATAATTATCCGCTTTCTCCTGTCTCATTAATATGATGTATCTGCCATCTCCAGTTCCTCATCCTGGGAGACTCAAGTAAATCTTAACATTAATTTCTAAGTTCCACCAGCAAAATGTATTTACTATACATACAATGAGACAGAATCCTCAGCTTGTTTTGAACGAGCACTTACCCAGTGGTCTTTTGCTCCCTGAAGCTAGTAATTGAGGACATGACCCTTTAATTTATATCCATTGGGTCTAAGAATCAGATCAATATTGTAAATCATTTCACAAAAAGAATCCAGCTAATATCAAAGAACCCCCCAATATATTCAAAGTTCTAGCTTCATCTCTACAAGTTTTCCATCCCAAGACCTGAGGATTACATACCAATGTTCTTTTTCATATTACTGTTTCAGTTCTCTGGACTCATGGTGACTTTAGATAAATGTATACTTTCAGTCTGAAGCTGAACTCATTATAAACTATAGAAATATGCAGAAAATGGAGACACAAACCAAGTGGCCTTAACAGATGTGATCTCATCAGGGTTCCATTTGTTAAAGGAAATAATTGAATATTAACTAAAATTAGAACCAATTGCCAATTAGAAAGAAAAAGTTATTTGAAACTATCCACTGACAATGTCTTATTATTACCTTTAAGAAGTCTAAATCTTGAAGAGGGTCCGTAAGTATGTTACCTGTCCATAGATCAGTTCTAGTACACCAAGTCCATTGCTAAATTTTGATTCATTAAAGGAAGCCTCATAGGCATCAAAAGATCCGAAGGAAAAGTCAGACAACTTCTCTTGAAATACTGGAAATACAGAAGGACTCACTAACTTGCTCTTATTAGAAAAAAATACACTTTTCTTTTAGATTTGCTTTCCAAACCTCTTCATTTTCAAATATAGATGAATGGACAACATGCTATACTGGGGTGCAGAGATTATGTTGAAAGTGAAGGGGCTTGCATCTGTCCAAATGATGTACACTTGTTAAGAAGAGAGTGGATCATGATGTGTAAGCATAACATGCTTCCATCAGCCTTTGCATCCCAGACCATTAGCTGTACAGTCAACATTTCTACCCATTGCTAGAAAAATCATGGGAATTCAGTGTACTTCATCTAGTGAGTATCCTAGTAAAATAAAGGCATGGAGAGACAAGAACAAGAGCTTTCCACAGATCACACTCTTTGAATATGTGTAGGAAAAGAAAAGAATACTTCAACACCCACTGTAGCTGAAAAAGAACGTAAGGACGAATGGCTGACAAGAATGCAAGTGAAGGCTGTGAGGTGGTGAGGTCAAGAAGCGACCAGATTTCACATTGAGTTATTCCAATCCTTCCTTGAAAATTAATGTGGGCAGTGGTGTGAGAAAGTTGCAGAAGTACTTCCATGCATCTCCTCAATCTCTCTTCTCCCCCATCTTAAAGGAAACTCAAGATATAGTGTAGTTGATGCACTAGTCACAGGGAAAATTTCAGATTTAGAAACTTATATCAGGGTCTAGGGTTTTTTTTTATTTCTTGACCCTCACCTAGTGGATGAGGGAAAGGCTATGGATGTCACCTACCCAGAATTTAGTAAGGCCTTTGACACTGTTCCCCACAGCATCCTCCTGGAGAAACTAGCTGCCCATGGTTTGGATGGGTGCACGCTTCGCTGGATAAAGAACTGGCTGAATGGCCAAGTGCAAAGAGGGGTAGTGAATGGAGTTAAATCCAGCTGGCGGCCAGTGACAAGTGGTGTTCCCCAGGGCTCAGTTTTGGGTCCGGTCTTGTTTAACATCTTTATCAATGAACTGGATGAGGAGGATTGCAGATGACACCAAGGTGGGTGGGAGTGTCGATCTCCTCAAGGGCAGGAAGGCCCTATAGAGGGTTCTGGACAAACCGGATCGATGTGCCAAGGCCAACTGTATGAGGTTCAACAAGGCCAAGTGCTGGGTCCTGCACTTTGGTCACAACAACCCCATGCAACGCTACAGGCTTGGGGAGGAGTGGCTGGAAAGCTGCCCAGCAGAAAAGGACCCTGGCGTGTTGGTCGACTGCCAGCTGAATGTGAGCCAGCAGTGTGCCCAGGTGGCCAAGAAGGCCAGTGGCATCCTGGCTTGTATCAGGAACAGTGTGGCCAGCAGGAATAGGGAGGTGATAGCGTCCCTGTACTCGGCACTGGTGAGGCCACACCTTGAGTACTGTGTCCAGTTTTGGGCCCCTCACTACAAGAAGGACATTTAGGTGCTGGGGTGTGTCCAGAGAAGGGCAAAGAGGAGCGTGAAGGGTCCAGAGAACAAGTCTTATGAGGAGCAGCTGAGGAAACTGGAATTGTTTAGTCTGGAGAAGAGGAGGCTGAGGGGAGACCTTATTACTCTCTACAACTACCTGAAAGGAGGTTGTAGTGAGGTGGGTGCTGGTCTCTTCTCCCAACTAACTAGCAATAGGAGGAGAGGCAATGGCCTCAAGTTGCTTCAGGGGAGTTTTAGATTGGATATTAGGAAAAATTTCCTTACTGAAAGAGTGGTCAGACATTGGAACAGGCTGCCCAGAGAGGTGGTTCAGTCCCCATCCCTGGAGGTGTTCAAAAAACGTGTAGATACGGCACTTCGGGACATGGTTTAGTAGGCATAGTGGTGTTGGGCAGATGGTTGGACTTGATGATCTTAGAGGTCTTTTCTATGATTCTATGATTAATTTTCAAATAAAATATCATTTTTATGAGAAGTAACTCTAGAGATAGCACAAGAAACTGAAACTTAGCTTTGAACCCAGCTCATAAAAAACCAGCACCTGTGCCTACCTGATCATTCCAATTCATGAAGGGCCATCATTATTGTTAAATAACCAGGCTGCTTTAGCTGGCCTTTAAAATGCCAGAAAGGATAGTCAATGTATCCAACCAATTCAAGCACTTAGGAGGCTAATGCTGCAAAATAGGCAGGGGGGTTGGAAGTAAGTGATCTTTGAAGTCCCTTCCAACCCAAACCATTCCATGATTCTATGATTCTATGGATCCTTGGTGTAGCTTTCTTCAAGAAAGGATCCACTCCACAAAATCAAAAAATTCCCGTAATAATTCCAGCCTTGGTGCTTGACACCAAAAATACATCCAAGAGATTAACAATTTGAGCCTTTCTGCTTGATATTTTCTATTGCCCTACAGATATTACAAAGTGGGATCAGTGCAAGTTGTCCTGGAGTTTCTAGATTTGAAGGGATCTGCTGTGAATTATTTTGCAATTAAAATTTATATGTCAGCTTCTGCCTGTGAGTTGCCTTATGTAGCCACTCAGCAGAGCCTATTGACACCTTTCACTGCAAAATCCATCTGATCAACTGGATCCTCTTTTCCAAAACCGGTCCCAAAACAGCAAATTTGTCACCACTTAAGTGAAACATTGGTTGTTAGCCCAATCGACCGGGCTGATTTTGAAGATCTTTAAATAATATAATATTTCATTGTCTGAAGCAAGAATTGATGCATGTCTCCAGGCACCTTTTGCTAAGTTTATGTTCTAGATTCACATTACAGAGTGCATCTTCGTTAAAAGAATTATTAGACCCAACCTTAAGGTTTCTATGGGAAAGTTTCGAAAGAAGGAATAGATATTCACATGTCAAGTATCATTATGAAATTAAAAACCTACTGAGACAAAGATGATGTATAAGGTCATTTCCACACTTCTATACATTAATAGTACTTTTGCCATAAGGATTTGCGGAAATATTTAATATCGCTTTTTAGGATCACAATGAATTTTTATTTTGCGATCTCTTCTTAAACTGTCTATAACCTGGAATTTTTCCAGTTCTACAATGAGCTATTTGTAGCATAATGTTTATTCCTAATGGACCATTATTGTCAGAGGCCCGTGCAATTCCTTAGTAACCACAAATACATTCTGTGGAAAAGAATCTAGCCGCTTCTGTATTTGTTTATAGTTTCTAAGTATAAATACAAATAAATCAGCAAAGAATCAGTAAGAATGAAAGCAACAGCAGAAATAACATTTAGTGAAATTGCAGTAGAAAAGTAAGGGCAGCAAAAATTCGTCTATCAATACATTGCAGGAGATTGCCTTACTGAATCTGTCTGGTTCCATAAATGGTTTCTTCTTTTCTACTTTTATTTCATGCTCTATGCCCTCATTCAGCATGTATTTACTTATCTTAGATAGAGCAGTTATATTGCTCTGTTGATTAAAATATCTCAAAAGATCATAAAGCATATTCTGACAAAATCTTTTCATATTATGAAAGTATCTTTCTTTCTTTCTTTTTTTAAATGACAAATACATTCACTAAAAGGTGGGATGGAAAATGAGAAGCCAGGGTACATCTGCTTTATAACAGTAATCTTCATGGCAGAAGAACTTACTTCTTTGCCTTTTGTCTCCAAGAAAGCAAGAAGACAGAAGATGCTATTTAGAGCACAGAAAGTATACCTAAGTATTTATGAGAGTAATCCTAACAGATAGCTGGCAAAATCACCTACCAAATGACATTATGTGGAACTCTGTAACTTGTCTATACTATCAATATTAAATTTTTGTTTGTATTGTGCATGTTAAACTTCACAGATAATTTCTGATCCCAAAAACGGTAAGTAAATTCTTAACCACCTGAAATTTCACAAATATTGTTTTGTCACACTTCATGGGAAAAACCCACCTTTTTATTGTCACTGTACAAACCTCTCCCTTGTCAGCAAACAAAAATCCATTATTTGTTAGAAATATAGGGCCTATGGCACAGACACGTGACTACAACTATCCCCTCTGTCTTGGTCCTGCATCCAGCCCGGGTCAAGCTTAAATTCTTCTGCACAAAGACCACATCTTCTTTTGTGTAAATAGTCATGACAAGTTGATTAGGACAAATTATATGTAACGGTAGAGAAGGCAAGACAAGGCAGACATTAAGTATTAATTAATCAATTAATTAATTGTATTCCTTCTGGCTAAATTTCTGTTAGGAATAATTGCATGCTCACCTGGAATTTGTTACTTATTTACCAGTGGAAGTTAGGCTTCCCACTCTGTCAGTGCATCACACAAAGCAGAGCAAAGACTTAAGAAATGGCCCCTTATCAGTTATTCTGTTTCTCAGACTATTGTTAATTCATAAACTAAAATCATAATGTTTGCATTCCTTATGCTGGGCTTTCCAGTCTGTGAGGCCAAAACCAAACTCAGGTCATAGGCAAGTGTACCAGCAGCAGAGATGAATGAGAATTCTTGGATTTGCAGACCACCCACAGCTGTTGTATGGAGCAGGAGACCACAGCCAGACTGTGGCACGGGTGGGGAAGCTACACGCTGGGTGCCACTAGTGAAAGATGTGGCAGATTCAGACAGTGGTAATCTCAATGGAGGTTTCACCTGAAGGCACTGCTGCTGAGATGAGCAGTCCAAAGCGATCAAAGGACATCAGGCAGAGTTGCTGGAGTCTAAGGTGCAGGTAGTACCACCCCGAACGAACATAAAGAAAATTTAGAAGAATGGCAGGGGTTTGTGGCCTGATGCAAAGCCAGTTAAAGTCAATGGAAAGATGCCTACCTGGAAGTGCTTGAAAACCCCAGATGACATTAAGTAATGAGAAGGGTCCAGGGTTTGTAAAAATAGAAGAGCAACATCCGTAACTTAATGGACCTTACTGTTGGCAATAAACATGAAAAAGTTCCACTGAGAAAGTTGATGTAGAAATGAATACGGGACAAATGACAGAACCTTATTCAAGTCTGGGATGGAAACCTGAGGACTGTCATCAGAAAAAAGATACTTGACCTGAAGATCATTACCCATTTTTCCCTCTTTGTCCCAATGACTCATAAGACAGTAAGTTCAATAGATGCAGAAATGCAGTACAGGGTGAATGCTGTGCCGTAGTTTAGCTCTTTGGGATCTGATGCATTTTTACTGTTTCAATGACTGAGTAGCCAGTGGCTTTTGTGCTCTAAAGCCTGATATTTCAAATTGCTACAGTTATTTGTACAGTGGGTAAATTTCTCTTTTGTTTTGTGGCTAGTTTTCTATTGTTTTTTTTTTTTAATTTGGTTTCTTTTCCCTACGGTAATGGGTCTTGACAGCAATATTTTCTCTTGGAGAAATTGGACATATGTAGCTTTTAATTTCTCCAAGAGAAAGGAGCAGCTAAATTAAAAGTAGCAGGATGTTTCTCACAAAAGGACAAATTTTCTACTCAGCTTGAGTTGTGGCTCAGCTTCAGTAATTTCATGGGGGAAATCATGCTCCCTACCAGGGAATCATTGTCAGTGGCTCAGCACACTCCCAGTGGCCATGTCACTACAGTGTAGTTTCCCTAAACCTTAATTCCACACATAGTAGAGTTGCCTTGGAGTTGCAAGAAGACTCATGTAAGAGGGAAGATCCCAGTCATTCCAATGAGAATGTTGTTTGGGTGAATAGTTCACGATCTGGCCTTCAAACAAGAATGATCTTTTAGGTAAGACCTCAGTGAAAATCTGGGTTTGATTGCAGGGTATCTCATAGCCTCTTGTGGGGCCATGAACAGGGTCCTTACTTCCCTGTGTCTCAGTTACTTATTAGCAATACTTCCTTCTCTCACAGAAGTGTTCTGAAGAGCTCATTAATATTTGTGAAGTATTTAAATGAAGAACTTACTGAAATAGAAATAGTTCAGGGCTGGGCACCTGGGTGCACACGATTCTTCCCAGCACAAAACAAAACAAAACAAATCCCTAATTGATTCAGGCTGTTGAGGAAGTGTTCTTCCATGTTCCCCAGATGGCAAAAAGTCTCAATATATACAAAATATCAATAGGACAAGCAATCATGCTTGAAGCAGAAACCTTAATGCTATGCCTCAACTTAACTAGAAACATCTTCTTGTGCACGAACAGTAGTAAAAGACTTGAAAAGCCACAAAGCGGAGCACGTACATGAACCCAGGTGATAAGTAAGTATCAGTAAGTATCACTTCATTGCTAAGTGACAAGAGCAAGTTTATCAGACATACTCAAGAATAGGTAAACAGGTCCAACTAAGAAAAAAAATCCTCAGCAAGTCAGACCCTGCAATTAATCATGATAGCTTATTGAAGTAATAATTAACTGCAGCTGAAATGATAGTCTGAGGAGCACGCAGTTTTCTGGAAGACAAAATGCACGACGTGGGAAACAAGACTTACGAATTTGATCATTTGTACCTGCAATTGGTACTTCGTAAGCTAATGCTCCCAATGCATTGCAGAACCAACATGGCTGGCCCAGTTATCAGGTTGGACTGAGATCCCTTTGAAAATTTGGTTTACTGTCAGTATGAAAAGATGCACGGTACATTAGTAGAGGGAAAAGCGAGAGGTTTGAATTTTAATGTATTGCTCAAAATGTTGATGTGTTTATTACTATTCTCCCTTAGATTGTCTTCAGTATTTTAAATCTTCAGCCTTGAATTTACACAAAAATCCATATGTAGACGTGAGGGAGCAGTCAATGAGTATAACAAAAAAAGTATTGTAGGCTTTAGGTAGATACTCTTGAGATGTAAGTGGCAAGCGGGCTAAAATGAAATTAATACAGCGTCTGAATCGCATACAATTTACCTCAAGATTCTAGCAATATTGTCAATGTTCTCTGGTACATTTGATTTGGAGTAATATGTTTTATATTTCATTATTCCATCACATTAGAACAGTTACTCTACAATTAATAAGAACTGATTACCTTCTCTAATGAGTCATTGTTTACCATTGTAGACTATTAGTTTAGCTTAGGGTCTTGAGCCCAGAAGCACAATTTTTGCAAAACACTTAAGGCAATCATAAGTCCATAGAAGCCTCTGTGTAACCTATTTTACTGACAAACAATTACATTTTAGATTGAAGAGGTGAAATGATTAAGAATATTTGACTTAGTTGCCATGACAGCATGCATTTTTCATCAGGCAGAGTGTAATTACTACAATTTCAATGATGTAAAATCAAGAAAGATGATAACAAACAGCAGAACCATGGAGATATTGCCATTGCAACCAGGTTGCCATGGCAACAGTGATAATAATCTCAGTGATAGATGTTTTCTCTTGCTCTTTCCATTTTGTACGGTTATAACATTCAGAGCCAGTTTTTACCACAGCTTTTTATAGTTTATTAGACTGTCAAAATAGTTTATGAGATGTTGTTGCAAAGGAAATGACTGAGTTCCGCAGCCTAATAAAAATGCCAAATACTCTGTTTACATACTGCTCCAGCATTTAACAAACATTAAAAAATTGTATGAAAAATGATTTGATATTGTATCTGTATTAATCAATTTGCAAGGCATAAGCTCTGTCACTGAAGGTCAAATGAATACCTTCCAAGCATTACTTTTAGAGAGCCCTTTTAAAGTTTATTCTTGACACCATGCTGTCAACTCCTTTTACCTGAGCTGTAGCAAAACATGTAGCTTGCAAGTAATACTTCATAATATGAGTAGATAGTTAGCTAGAATAATCATGTTAATGATTTAAATAATGGAAGAACATTTAATGACTTAACATTGAAGAAGTGGTCAATGCAGATTAAAGAATACTTTATGTGCTGAAAGTCTACCATAGTTGTGAGATAGCACAAGAAGATAAACTGTGCATGTTTTTTATATATATGTATACATACACATATGCACAAACTTTTGTATGCATATGCTATTTTATGCAGTATGTTTGTAGTGTATATATGAAGAGAACAAATAAGATCTTCACAATGTTACCTCCTCTGCTATCGAGGTATCAGAAGGCATTGATTAGTAGAGGAAGCATTGAGATTTACTTTTGAAGCAGAAATAACCCCCCTTTATTACAGTTTCAAAGACTGACTTTCTAAATCTGATACAATAACTCTTTCGGGAGCAATGTAATTTTAATGGGAAGTTTTAATACTGTTTGTAAAGGAAACATTTAAATATCCTTTTCTATTTTTCCCTGTCTTTTTCTCCTAAACTTAGCAACAGTCACCGTCCATCTTAAAAAGAAATTACAGACATACTCTGAGAGATAAACATGTTTAATATCTGAATATCAAAAGCAACAAATTATGGTTTTTCATTGAAGTTATCCTGAATTTATTTATATAACTGAAAGAATTGCTGGAACTGCAGCTTTTCCTACCATCCAGTTTGGCCAGCTGCCTTATGCATTTGCTCAGCACTGAGACCTTCAGTGAGAACAAAATCCAGAGAGAGGAAGGGAGGGACTCCTGAAATATCCTGGTTAAATGGGTGGGTAATGGGGCAGGAAGATTCAGAAAGAGCATGAATGATTACGCACTGCTTTGAGGTGCTAATGAAGATTTGAGGACTGACATGGGAGACTATTGCCATAATACCAAGACAATGGTGACATCAATGATGGCATCAGTTTCAGTCGTGCTGCTCCCCGAAACAGTGGTGTGAAGGAGCATAGCTCCTTCATCGTGTGGACCTGACTCTGCTCATCCCATAACACTTAGAGGCAAAAGTACACACTGTAATTCCTCCATGAAAATGGGTACATTTCCAGTTGAGAGAACTGTTAACAGCTAAAGTTTTTCTTGAGTGTCATGGACAACTGTAACCCATAGTAACCAGTCACAGTTCAATCTAGGTTATTTTTCTTGAAAATAAAATAAAATAAAGCAAAAGTACTGAGAAAAGTCAAACATTTAGCTTGTTAATAGAACTGAGTGCTACTGACAGCTTATTCCTTTGGTGTTTATACTTTTGATAAACCAGAGGTTTTTAAATTTTAACTCATGCTTGGGGAAAAAATAAATTAATAGATATCTATCTATCCCAGACCAAGTAAGAATTGAAATGTATATGCCTCATTACATTTAATGGATAACATATGTTTACATTGCCTATGTTGCTCGGAAAATTTTTCTTTGTTGCATAGGTTAAATATGTATACAGTCTGCACGTGTGAGTGAGAGAGAGGAAGGGAAGGAAGTCTGGTCTTCAAGAAGTTCCACTGTAAATGTTGACAAATGATACGCAGCAGCCAAGATTACATAATCAAAGACAAAATCGGAGATATTTTAAGACCTAATAACTTTGTTGACACTACAGAACTGATCCTAACAGTATATTTGGTAAAATTTCTTTAGTTTAATTTTATCAGATTCTGAGAGTGGAGCACTTATCTTTTTTATATCAAAATGGTTTGTGCTGTGAAAATGGGGTCCTGGTATTCAAACGTAATTTCCTTCTCTCAGTTTCACAGCATTATTCTTAATTATGCTTCCTTACAATGAAATAATTAGATATAAATTCTTGTTGTTAAGGATCAAATATTATTAATTCCATCTTCACTTTTATTTACAGTTTAACCAGTCTGTATGTACTAAGAGACACCGTCTGTTTAATAGAAACATGCTTCTCCCTGAAAGTTCTTTTGCTTTGTATTCTTATTTGTACTACATATAAATTCTAAAAAACATGACTGAAAGAAATTCAAAGGAAAAAGAATCTGATTGTCAGAGGGAGTCAGGGGAAAGAGTAACAGTACTTCATGCTACTTTAATTCTTTATTTGAAACGAACCAGTTTTCAGGATGGTGGCATCTCTTTATATCAGCTTTTCTTCCCAAGGATATCCATCCCTCCAGCCAACTCACCGTTTCTGTTCCTGTTCTTTAAAACTCGTTCCAGAATCACAGTGTCTTTTTTTGATAATGTACCACCAAAAAAACCCTCACCATGCAATAATCTAATTGGGATGACATAGGAGCTGTAGAGATACTGTTACTTGCCTCCTCCAACATATGATGTCTTTCTACATGCAGCCTGAAATTGCACTGCCCTTTTTCTGGCAGCTGTCACACATTGCAAGTTGATGAATACTTTGCTGTCCACAGCTAATCCCATGTGTTTCTTGCACCATTATTACTTCCCAGATTTTTCTCCTTCATCAAATCCTTGCATTATGTCTGCCAAAAATTATTATACATTATACCAAATTTAATTTTTCTTTTTTGTTTGTACAGTTACAGAACACAGTTCTTTCCATCTTTCTCTCCTTGGCCCCTGAGGTGTTTAAACTTCTTCCAGTCTTTGAATTTCACTAATAGACCTGACTACTAATGACTTAACAAAAATTATAAATAACTTCCACCGACCATCAATCCTGCTTGCGCCTCGCTAGACTTTCTCCAACTCAGTGCATTCCATCTATCATTACTTTGTGTTTATTGTTTCTTTGGTCACTTTTCAGATCTCAGATCAGTCTTTCTTTTCCAGCTTAACTACTTTCTCAATCCTTATTTGTACCAAATGCTAGGTACAAATGCTAGCTATCAGTCATCCACCAATTTTGCAATTTGAAGGAATGAAGGAAAGAATGAAATCAAAAAAAAAAAAAAGGAAAAAGAAGTCATTCATCTGGAAAGCCATATGCTTGAGACTTGCCTAGTTTTTAAAGTCTAATTTCTTATGCACTGGTGTTATGTTAGAGATTCTCATATCTTTTGTTTGGAATATACATAAAATTTCCACTAATCGCAATGAACATTAATTACGGCCTTTAAGGGTCTGTCCCTGCTTTCTGACATGGCATTCAGTACCTGCTGCCTATCATTCTATAGACAACCTCTTGTAAGGGATGTCCTTGGAGATTTTAGGTGGCTAGGGGGCCCTTTGCTGATTTTCCAGACAACACGTGAATTGCACTAACATCTGAATAAACATAAGGAAATTTAAATACAGAAACAGAAATTAAGGCTTTGCAACTTAATTTTGTGCACTTAATTGAAAACCCAGCGACATTCTTTAAGCTCTAAGAGTTTCTGAGTGGACAAATATTAAATTTTATTGTTAGCCTACAAAAGAAGCTCCAAGAGATTTACCAAGAATGACCTGCCTGCCAGGGGACGGGCAAACCCTCTCTGCTCACCCCTTAGATTTCGGTGCTGATTGTCAGTTTTGGAGTAGAGCTGAAACAGTTCCTTTTGCTGGGTGTCTAAGCACATGCTGCTTTCAAACAGAATTACACTCTAGAGCATAGGATTATTGCTCCCAACATCACTTGGAAACGGGGGGGGAATCAGAAGCACTGAGTCTCAAGAAGCAGTTCCCTACTTCAAACAGAGAAAATGCAGGTGTCTGAAAAAATAGCATAAACCCCTCAAAAAGACTTCTATCCACACCAAAACAGTGATAGAAATTTGAAAGTCTGCACTCTGCTCTGAGCTGCTGATACCCTGGAAGACTACATCCCTGTCTGTGATAGTCCTTCAGAAACGCTGATGTCGTTTTGCAGAATGTCTCCCTCCTGCATAACACTGTGAAGGAGAGGTGCTGTTTTGTCCAGGGCAGTAAGTGATCCCCTGGACTTGGTCCCATGCTGACAACTGATACACTTTGAGGCATTTTAATCTGCTGGCTGTGTGCCAACACCATCTTCTGTCTAAATGTAGGACACATCTGCTTATGGGTGGGTATGTGACAAAAACTTGAGTTGCACTAATGGAGTAAGATAGTGTTGCTAAAGAGCTTATAATGGAATTTCTTTTTAGAGAGAATTTCATCAATAGTTAAAGTTCCCACCTGTCCACTGTCCCTTCTTCTGGTTATACCTGATGTCTCTTGTCCCACAAAATGCTGATATATGGAACTGCTGTTTGTCCCTTAATTTCAAGATTAATTAATTGTTGTCATTGTGCGTGACCTCATTAGAAACACTGTAGAAAAAAAATCATAACTAAGTATGGATAGAAATTCTAAAATATTACAGATGAAGTTCTCATCTGATGATGAGCACAGCATTATTCAGCAAGGCATCACTCATGTCACCTACTACAACAGCAATGATTACTTTGGAACAATTTTCGGCGAAGCTACTGAAGGTGAAGGGTTCTGGAGCAGAGGCTCGCGCCGAGGGACCCTTTCTCCGGTGGCAAAACCGCAGCGGCGAGGCGGCAAAAAGCGCCGAGAGAGAGAGGAGACCCCAGC